>JGI10211J34971_10000673_pt1 | contig 28429 bp, 25 predicted proteins | sample Etolagsediment_FD_34971 | JGI IMG/M metagenome (IMG submission 34971)
GGGGCGTATGAAACCGGCGTCTACCCGAACAGCATTGCGCAGGCGTTCGCTACCGCAACCGGGGGCAGGGCATACATCGTCAACATGCCTGCGGTTGTAGACTCAGATGAAACGGCAGCACGAATTCGTGGGGACCGTGCCGTCCAGAGCATACGGGAACTCTGGACCCGAATCGACACGGTCGTACTGGGAGCCAGCAGCCTCGATTCAAACGCCAGTATTTCCCACAGCGGAACGTTCACCGATACCGACCTCCAGTCGATTCGGGAGAGCGGGACCATCGCGGCAATCAACTTTGTAATGATTGGCGCCGACGGCGCGGTCGTATCCCACCCGCTGGAACAGCGAATTCTCAACCTGCCCGTATCTGCGCTNCGTTCGATAAAAACCGTCATTCTCGCCGCCGCCGGTACGGCGAAAATCCGCCCGGTGATTGCCGCACTCAGGAGTTCGCTGGTAACGTGCCTGGTGACCGACGAACAGACGGCGCGAGGGTTACTCGATCAGATACCGACTGACAAGGAAGGAACCGATGCAACGAATCATCAATGATCCCGATCAAGTAGTGGAAGACTACCTCAAAGGATACGTCCTGGCGCATCCGGACATCATCGCACCGACGGGTAACCCGCGCGTACTGAAGCTGAAAGGAGCCCCCATCAAAGGCAAAGTCGGTATTGTTACCGGCGGAGGCAGCGGCCATAAGCCGGCTTTTTCCGGGTACATCGGCCGGAATCTGGTGGATGCGGTGGCGGTGGGAGAGATCTTCAGCTCCCCCACGGCAAAATCCTTTTATGACGCGATCAAAGCGGCCGACGGCGGCAAAGGCGTGGCGGTCCTCTACGGCAACTATGCCGGAGATGTAATGAACGTAAAGATGGCGATGGAGGACGCGGAGGACGACGGGATCGAGGTTAAAACGGTCCTTGCGAACGATGACGTTCCCAGCGCACCGGCCCACCAGCTTTCGAAGCGCCGCGGCGTGGCGGGCGAAGTGCTCATGTGGAAGGTGGGGGGCGCGAAAGCGGCTTCCGGAGGAACACTGGAAGAAGTTATTGCAGCGGCGCAGAAAGCGATGGACAACACCCGGAGTGTCGGTATCGGCCTTACTCCCTGCACGATTCCGGCGGCGGGCAAACCGAATTTTCAGATCGAACCGGGAACGATGGAGGTCGGCATCGGCCACCACGGAGAGCCGGGAATTACCGTTGAGGACCTGAAATCGGCCGCGGAGATGGCTACGATGTCGCTGGACATCGTGCTGCCGGATTTACCGTTCGCTTCCGGAGACGAAGTAGTCGTCCTGGTGAGCGGCCTGGGCGCGACGCCGGTAATGGAGCTCTACATCTATTACAACACAATCGCGGAAGTACTGGCGCAGAAGAATATCAGCGTCTATCGACCGTACGTCGGCAACTACTTCACCAGCCTTGAGATGATGGGCGTTACCCTGACAATCATGAAACTCGACAGCGAGCTCAAGGAGCTCATCGATATGGACTGCTACTCGGTGGGGATGAAGCAACATGGCTGAATCGTTCAAGGACGCAGACGGCCGGGTCGTGGTGGACCGGTTGATCGCCACAATCCACGAGAACCGGGTATACCTCAGTGAGATTGACGGCGCCATTGGCGACGGGGACCACGGGATCAACATGGACAAGGGCTTCACAATGGTAGAAAAGGAGCTGGCAGCCCGGACGGAAGCCGGCGAGTCACCGGGTATGTCCGAAGCACTCAAAACGCTGGGTCGTACGCTGGTTGACGAGATCGGCGGCTCAATGGGGCCGCTCTACGGTACCTTTTTCAAACGCATGGCCCGGGCGAGCAAAGACGCGGAAATCATTGACTCGGCAGTCCTGGAAGCGATGATCCGTGGCGCCTACGAAGGAATTCAGAACCTCGGCGACGCGAAGGTGGGAGACAAGACGCTGGTAGACACCCTGGACCCCGCGGTCGCCGCTCTCCGGTCCGCGCGTGAAGCGGGAGCCGGTTTTCACGAATCGATCGACGCGATGATCGGCGCCGCCGAAGAAGGCTGGAAATCCACGAAGGATCTGGTGGCGAAAATCGGCCGGGCCAGCCGACTGGGTGAACGCTCCCGGGGAACGGTGGACGCCGGAGCCACGAGCTGCTATCTGATGCTGAAGAGCATCGGAGAGACGATGAAGGAGCTTGCGTCGTGACTGTGGCGATCGGATGTGACCCCAACGCGACAACGCTTAAAAACGAGATTATCGCCGAACTCAAGGAGCTCGGGCACCAGGTAACCGACATGGGTTCGGATGACCCCGTCTACGCAAACGTCGTGATCGACGTGGCGGAAGCGGTGGTCCGGGGCGAGTACGATCGCGGCATCGTCCTCTGCGGAACGGGAATCGGCGCGAGCATCGCGGCGAACAAAGTACCCGGTGCCTATTGCGCGCTGGTAACGGATGTGTACCAGGCGGAGCGCGCCGCTTTGAGCAACGACGCCAACCTCATCGCGATGGGAGCACAGATAACCGGACCGACCACGGCGCGGCAGATGGCGCGGGTCTACATGGAGAACACGGGAAACTTTGATCCGGCGGGGCGGAGCGGCCCCAAGGTTGCGCGCATCACGGAATACGCGGCGAGCCACGAAAAATGACGGTTTAATCCGGACTCGGCAGCGGGAACGAGAACCGGAAAACAGGTACGGGAGTGCGCTCGAGTTCCAGCGTGCCGCCCATCTGTTTCACAAGGCCGGTCACCAGGCGAAGACCCAGCGTTCCCGAAGATTCCAGGTCCTTGTCCTCGGGAAAAGGCTGCCCCGAATTGGAGACAACGAAAGAGACGATACCGTTCACGGAGTCGGTGGCCGAAGAAAGTGAAAAGGAGTTCGGCTCCGCCTCCCGGAATCCATACTTGATTGCGTTTGTCGCCAGTTCGTTGATGATAAGACCAAGATTAATCGCCGTCGTCGGATCTACCTGAAACTCCTCGATTTCGTTTTCGATAGCGACATATTGCTGCGCACCGGAAGAAAAGATCGTCTCGAGCAATGACTGTACGTAATCTCTGATCTCCACATGCTGCTGGGATTCGGACTGGCACAGTTTCTCGTGAACGATCCGGATGGCGTGTATTTCATTCTTGATATCCGAGATATCCACGCCGGGACCCAGTTCGGCGTTCTTGAGATCGATAAGGGAACTGAGAATCGCGAGGTTGTTCTTGATGCGATGGTTGAGCTCCCGCATGAGAAAATCCTTTTCGGTCAGCGCGGTTTTCAGTTCAGTGATATCGATGGCGGTCGTGAAATTATACTGCCGATCCTGAATGGAGATAACCTCCGCCGAAAGGAGAACCGGCAGCCTGCGCCCGTCACTCGTCTGCAGAACCGACTCCTCATTCCGGACGTACCCCTGATCCTTCATTTTTGCGACAACCACATCCCGCCATTCCGGGTCCAGTTTGAGGAGCTCGGAAGCGTTTCGCCCGATCACCTCTCCCGGTTTGAACCCCAGCAGCGTGTAGAAACTCTGATTCACATCGATATACTCACCCGTCTCCATATCGGAGAGACCGACGATCGCGGGGCTCGTATTGAACGCTTTGGAGAACTTCTCTTCCGAGAGTTTGAGTTCGGAAATATCCTTGCTTACACCGAATATCGCCGGTTCACCGTTCCATTCACCGGGAAAGACATAGGTTTCCACGGGAATCNGGTCTCCTTTCCTGGTTATGATGGGTACCGGACACGNTTCGGCGGTACCCTGCAGCATTGCGGCGACAATCCGGCCCGCTTCTTCCCGACGTTCGGGCGGGTGCACCGTCAGGACGCTTTGTCCCTGGAGTTCCTCCGCGGAATATCCCAGGCGTTCGGTTACCGTCCGGTTTACCGCCAGGATGACGCCCGATCCATCCAGGACCCAGAGAAAATCGCGGTTCATCTGAAAAAAGTTTTCCAGATTATTCCGGCCGCGGCGAATCTCTTCCTCCATCGTCACTTGCGCCGTTACGTCCCGGTACAGCCAGAACGCATAGGTAAGAATGCCATTGTCGTGAACCGGGATGAAATCGACTTCATGGTGACTGCCGTCGGCGAGGCGGATTTTCCTGCCGAAAACCGCATCCCCCTTCTCCAGGGTGCTCTCGATATACTGCTGAAAATCCTCAGCGTCGCCCAGAAGGTGCGCCGATCGTTGAATTCCCTCCCGGGTATCAGTGCCCGTAATTACCGCCCCGTCGGGTATGTTGAATAACCGGCGGATCTGTTCGTTGGCTAATACGAGTTTCCGGTCGGCCGTTTCAAGTATCAGTCCGTGATTCGTACCGCTCACCAGCGCTTCGAGCTGGTTCAGGAAAGCGGCTCGTTCTCTCTGGATCCTCTTCTGTTCGGTTATCTCACGATCGGCTACGTGTCGGCCCAGATAGACTCCGTCGTCCGAGATGATGGGTTCACACCGGTGCTGAATCCAGCGAACCGTCCCGTCGCTATGGGTAATCCGGAACTCGAATTCGCCGGCTAAACGATGCTCCGTACCGTTGTGGAAATGCGCCATGTGATCGCGGAATCCGGCTCTATCGTCATCCACAACGATTCGCTCAAGAAGACCCGGATCATTCATGAACTCTTCCCGCCGGTATCCGGTATGACGTTCCACCGAGGGAGAAATATACCGGATTGTATCGTCCGCCCCGTACCAGTAGACCCAGTCGGAGGCGCTCTCGGCGACGATACGTACGATCTCCTCCTGTTCCTTCAGCTCCGATATCTCTCCGGTAATCTCGAGTATCGACTCCAGATTTCCCGTTTCATCCAGAATCGGGATGGTACGGATTTCCCAGTACCGTCCGTCCCGGGTCTGGATTGTCCCTCTGCTTTCCCGTTTCTCCCGGATCGTCACTTCTATGGGGCAGTTTGGACAGGTGGTTGTCCTCCCGTTCCACACTTCGTAGCAGTGACGCCCTATGGGAGATTCTCCGCCGGCGGAGTCCGAAGCCGCCCTGTTCAACCACCGGATCGTCTGATCCGGATGCATTACCGCGACAAGTTCCGACATCGAATCCAGAATCTTCGTCGTCAGTTCCGGAACAGGCATAGATTACCCCCAAGATAGATTTGAATGTTCAGTTTTAAGTATAAACGATGCGCAGCAGTTCACAAGGCGCATGAAAACGCGACCGGGCCGATAGCGATTTCCCCGACAACCGGGTATACTCTTTCCATGGAACATTTCTCAGAGGAGCAAGTGACCATTGACCAGGTTTTTGGTCCCGTTCCGTCGCGGCGCCTGGGCAGGAGCCTTGGTGTCAACAACATTCCCCCCAAATATTGCAGTTATGCGTGCGTCTACTGTCAGCTGGGAAATCCTCAGCACGTGAATGTTGAACGCAGGAGTTTCTACGAACCTGATGTACTCTTTGACGCAGTATCGGCCCGCATTTCTCGCCTCGCGAACGAGAACCAGACACCGGATTTCATCACGATCGTCCCTGATGGCGAGCCGACTCTTGATCAGAACCTGGGCGCGCTGATCGACCGGCTGACCACGCTCAAACGTCCGGACCCGATAGCCGAAGGAGCCATGAAGCCCCGGATTGCGGTAATCACCAACGGCAGTCTGCTCTACGATCCGGCAGTACGGGACGCACTGACCGGGGCGGACTGGGTTTCGGTAAAGATAGACGCACCGGATGAACGGACGTGGCGGCGCATCGACCGGCCCGCGCGGGCGTTGCGATACGATGCCGTCATCGACGGGATTCGTTCGTTCCGGTCCGGATACGGCGGGTTTCTGGCGACCGAAACGATGCTGGTCGCCGATGTAAACGATGATGACCGCCGATTACAGGAGACCGCAGCGGTCATCGGAACGATACAGCCACAGATGGCCTATATTTCCATTCCGACGCGGCCGCCGTCGGAGGAGTGGGTTCACCCGCCGTCTGATGAGCGGATTATTGCCGCGTACCGGATTTTTGCCGGCACAAGGTTGCGGGTAGAACTCAACACCAGCTACGAAATCGGACGATTCGGGACCGCCGGCAGCCTCCAGGAGAGCATTCTTTCCACCGCCGCCGTTCATCCAATCCCGGAAACGGCACTCCGGGAGATGGTCGATGAATCCGATGAAGAGTGGTCGGTTGTCGATCGACTGGTGAAAGAGGGGCGACTGAACCGGCGTGATTACCGGGACCGCGTCTTTTACCTTACGAACCTTCGATAGGAGTCATCGGTGGAGTTTGCGGGGAAAGCAGTTCTTGTAACCGGTGGCAGCAGTGGTATCGGGCTGGAGACCGCCCGCCTGTTTCTGCAGGAAGGCGCTTCGGTAACGATTTCCGGGCGCTCAGCCGGGCGGCTGGAGAGTGCCGCCGCGGCTCTCATGCGTACCCGCCTCCGAACCGTCGCGGCCGATATCACCCGGCCGGACGAGTGCCGGCGGCTTGTAGACACGGCAAAGGACGCGTTCGGGCGGCTGGATATCGTCGTGAACAGCGCAGGTATCTGGGTAGAGGGCGATGCAGACAAGGTTACTCCGGATGAGTACGACCGGGTAATGGATACGAACCTCAAGGGAACCTTTTTTGTCTGCCGCTACGCCATCCCCTGGCTGGAAGAGAGCGGTGCCGGGGTAATTGTAAACGTGAGCTCCGATTCCGGAGTCATGGGAAACGACCTGGCCGCGTTGTACTGCGCGTCAAAGGGCGGCGTAACTCTCCTCACCAAATCGCTCGCGGTTGAACTCGCCCGGAAAAACATCCGGGTGAATGCCGTCTGCCCCGGAGACGTGGCAACCCCGATGCTGGACAGGGCGTGGGAAACCTACCACGGTGGAGATCGCGGGGAATACGAAGCGGAGCTGCTTGCCCACTACCCGCAGCGTCCCGGCCGCCGGTTCACCCGTCCCGAGGAGGTGGCTCGCTCCATTCTCTTTCTCGCGTCTCCCCGGGTGGAGGCAATTTCCGGAGCATGTCTCGCCGTCGATTTTGGACTTACCGCCGGGTACTGAAGCGACCGGCCCGCCCTATTTCTGGTCCCACGGATAGACGATCCAGTTGTTCCCCGCGTACTCACCAACGAAATCGGGCTGGAACGCGCTGTGTTCCTTCAAGTGAAGGACGGCGGTCAGCAACTGTTCGGGTTTCTTCTCGGTCACATATTCTACCGCTTTGATAAACGTCCCGCCCGAATCGGCTACTTCGTCTACGAGCAATACCGTTTTTCCCGTGACGTCCAGGCCCGCCGGCAGCTCCTGCACAATCAACGTTTCGCTCAGGAGTTTATCGCGGCTGTCGTAATTCACGATGCCGACCGAAAAGAGCGGCATCGGCATGTGCGCCGTAAACGGCAAAAATGTCCTGAGTATACGCGCGGGAATCCAGCCCCCGGTAGCGATACTGACGATGAAATCGATGTGATTCCTGCTGTCTACGATCTTCTGCGCCATCTGTTTGACCAGATCGTGGATCTGATCGTAACTGTAGTGAACCTTCTTGACCTCGCTCATACGCGCAATCGTATCACATCGCCAACCGGCGGTCTCTACCGGTCGGGATTGGGGATCTGAACTGCGCCCAACTGTCAAGACAGAATTTCTGACAGTTTCAGGAAGTCCCTCTCCCCAGAGTATTTGTTCATGCTACCAACGGACGCCTGTTCTCCGGTACGAATGACTCGTACATCTCATCCGGTTTCCGGTAATCCAGCGATTGGTGAAACCGGTCTACGCCATCAGCCATCTGAGCCACAGTCGCTCGACGTATACGTTATCCAGGGCCCGGGCGTTCCTGTCCAAATCGCTGGGCTCATTACAGCCATGCGATTACCGCCGCGTAACGGCAACGCTTTACACCNCGATTGCGGTCAAAAATCCGTCGGCAATTGCNTCCTGGGCGTTCCCGGTCTTTCGGGCGTCTCCGATGGTCCAGACTTGGACGGCNCCTTCCAGTTCGCCCGCGAGATGGTTATCGCTTTCCATTCCAGTACTCATCACGATCAGATCAACGTCGTCAAATACTACGTCCTGTCCGTCACGAAGGGCGTAGACCGCACGTTTATCGACACGTTGAATGTGCGTATGGTCGCTGAAGGTTGCTCCGCTTGCTCTCATCATCTTGAGCGAGAGCGCCTTGGCGATAGCCTCCATGTCTTCCCCAAAATCTTCTGTACGCTTGACGATCGTGATGCGGTTTCCACGTGGTATGAGCGCCGTAGCGACGTCTACACCTATCAATCCGCCTCCGATAATGAGCACGTGATTGTCTCGTCGAGTTGGATGCCCCCGTCGGTCATTTCAGATCCGCTCACCCGTACGATGAGGGGTAGGTCCACCGCCTTTCGTATTTCGGCAACGACCTTCAACGGAAACGATGCTCGCGCCGAGAAATCTCCGCCGTAATGGTCGTTACGCCGGTTTACGAGCGGTGACAGGAACTGAGCAAGGAGATATCCGTGGCCGAGTTGGAGCTCCAGCGCGTCAAAACCGACAATTTCTGCTCGGCGTGCTGAGGTAACGAAGAGCGAAACGACATCATTCATCTCCGACTCGGTCAGCTGTTTTGGTGTTGCGCCACCGGTTTCACAGGGGACATCGGTTGACGATACGAAGACGTTCCCGGGTATTTTGGGATTTGCCATTCTTCCGGGGTGGTTCAGGTGCGCGATTGCAGAAGCACCACCGCGGTGAATCGTTTCTACAAGCGAAGTGAGTCCGGATACCTTCTCGTCGGTATCGATCCCCATTTGAGTCGGAAGTTCGCGCAGACGGGAGTCCATGTAGAGCGGTTCGGGAATAACTGCGCCTACGTGCCTACTTCGCATACGGTAAAAAGCGAGGTGCCGCTCTGTGACGTTGCCGCGTCCGTCCGAGTAGCCCGTTTTGATAGGGGCAAAAACGAATTGATTTCGTAGATTCAGTACCATGATTCCTCCAGCCGTGAAACACAGGGGCGAACGCGCGGCAGACTCCTGCCCCGTTAATTCTGCATCCGCTCCAACCCCAGCAGTTTCATGTGTTTTCCCAGATGAGCTTCCAGCATCACCGCGTATTCCTCTTCCAGCCGATGCAGTGCAGCGTACAGTTCCGCCTTCAGCGATCTGTTTTTCAGGATTCCGCCGTAGCAGATATGCAGCATCTGCCGGCTGTTTGTATCGGCAAGATAATCCTCGAGTCGCGCATCGGATACGTCGCTTAACGGCGGAATCGCCGCGAAATCGGCGCTGATCACGTAGAAACGTAATGCGTCCCGGTAGGTCGCAAGTGCTTCGGTGTGTATTTTCCGGTAGAGGGCCGGGTCATGGACAGCCAGGGTGTGCAGAGCAACCAGCCAGCTTGTTCCGGCCGTTTTGAGGTGGAGCCGCCCGCCCGTCTCCCGGCCGACCACCGGGTAGACGCTGAACTTGTCACTCCCGGAGTGAACGCTGATTTTGTACGAACCACTGGTCCGGGCGATGAGGCAGTGAACGGAAAACTGACGCTCAAACTCCTTCAGATCGCCGATATAGTCGACGCCCTTCTGGAACTCACCGATAAACCGCGGCGCCAGACTGTTGACCTCAACACCACGGAACGCGAGTTCCCGGGCAATGAAGAGGTGGTGCTCCGGGAGCGTCGGGGTCGTAGTTTCATCGATACTGATTTCGAGGTCGTAGGCACCGCCGGTATGGTGGTGAAGGTGGTCGTTCACGACGCTGCTGAAATCCAGCGCCGGACCGTACATCAGGGTACACCGTTTTGCTTCCAGCTCCTGAATCGTTACCGTGACGTCCGGGCCAAGGGTGAACGTTTTTCCGCCGTACGTTTCGAGGATCCGTTTCCGGAGGGCCGGCGCGAGCGCTGAGAATCCCTTCTCCACCTCGGCCGGGCTCCAGCCTGCCGGTTCAGGACGCATTACCTCCGTCAGATCCAGGGTGATCATCGGCATTCCCGCGGCCAGTGCCGTGTCAATTGCGGGAATGTTTTTCAGGTGGTCGCCGTCCGCGCCATATCCGTCTTCAAACCCCTCCTGAAAGACGAGCCACGTAGCGTCGGCAACGACTTCCGGAAAGGATCGGCCCGTAAAGTCGTTCTCCCGTACGCTCTGCTGCGCAAGAACCGGTGCAATCCGGTACGCCCGTGCGGCTCGGAGATGCCCGGCCGACGCGTTTCCCAGCCGGTCCCCCATCCCGAACGTCGCCGGGCGCTCTTTGAGCGATGCCGGTTTCGTGAACGGAAAAAGGTCGTGGAGCACGGAGGCGTTTTCGATCGTCCGCGGCGCCAGAAAGAGCCAGGGCTCTTCACTCACGACTTCACCGGCAAACGCCAGATCCTGCGGCGATGAGGAAAAGATGAAAAACCGTTTTTCCACCGCATCGCGAACCATTCCGGCAAGAAGTGAACCGGTATGCTGGAGTGAGCGAAGGTAAATCTGCACGTCGCCGTCTCCGACACGGGGCGACTCACCCGGTTTCAGGGCCGATTTTGACGCCGCCAGTTCCCACGGTTCGGCGATATGCCATCCACTGGTCTGAATAATCTCGATAATCTGTTGCGCGTCCATTCGTGTGTTCCTTTTCAGTCTGTATTATTATCAGTCTGTTTTGACGCCGGGCACTCGAAAGTACCGAACGGCATTGGTATAGCAGATATCCTGAACCATCGAGCCCAGGAGTTTCATGTCTTTTGGTGCCTCTCCGTTCTCAACCCAGCTCCCGATGAGCTCGGAAAGGATCCGGCGGAAGTATTCGTGCCGGGGATAGGAGAGGAAGCTGCGTGAGTCGGTAAGCATACCCACAAAGCGACTCAACAGGCTCATGTTGGCCAGGCTGGTCATCTGGCGGATCATACCGTCTTTCTGGTCGTTGAACCACCACCCCGACCCGAACTGGATCTTGCCCGGGACAGTCCCATCCTGAAAATTTCCGATCATCGCGGCGACCAGATCGTTGTCACCGGGATTCAGGTTATAGAGAATCGTCCGGGGCAGCAGGTTGTCCCGGTCAAGCCGATCCAGGAACCCGGCGAGTGTAATTGCAACCGCGCCGTCCCCGATGGAGTCGAATCCGGTATCCGGTCCCAGAGCCGCGAACATCCGGCTGTTATTGTTTCGGATTGCACCGTAGTGCAGCTGCATGACCCATCCGCGCCGGGCGTATTCCCTTCCCAGAAAATCCAGAACGGCGGTCGTAAAAACCGCCTGATCCGTTGCGTCGGACGCCATTCCGCGGCGGCTTGCGGCGATGATCCCGTTCAGGTGGCCTTCCGTATACGCGGCGTTCACCGGCAGAACCATTGCATGATCCGATACGCGGCAGCCCCGCTCGTGGAAGTAGTCGATGCGCGCAGCGAGCGCCGCCCGCAATTCCTCGAATGTTTCGATCCGTCGAACCGATGCCGCCTCTGAGAGTCGATCAAGGTACGCGTTGTGCGCCTCGGGGTCCNANAGGTTATATACCCGGTCGGGGCGGAAACTCGGTTTGACGACGACCGGGAAATCGGCCGCCNGGGCAATCGTCTCGTGTGCGGCAAGGTCGTCGACCGGGTCATCGGTTGTTCCCACGTATCGCACGCGCATCCGCTGCAGAATACCCCGGGCGGTGAACTCAGGGGTCTGCAGGAGTGCCCCGGTCCGTGTCCAGATATCTTCAGCCGTGTCGGGAGAGAGGATCTCGCGACGGATGTCAAACGGCCTCTTGAGTTCAAGGTGGGTCCAGTGGTAGAGCGGATTTCCGATTGTCGCGGGAACGGTCTGAGCCCACTTCAGGAACTTTTCCTTGTCTGATGCGTCGCCGGTTATGTAACGCTCTTCCACGCCGTTTGTTCGCATCGCACGCCACTTGTAGTGGTCACCCGCGAGCCAGATCTGCGTGATATTCTCGAACTGCCGGTTATCCGCTATCTGGTCCGGCGGCAGATGACAGTGGTAATCGAATATCGGCATATCCCGCGCATAGTCGTGGTACAGCTCCCGTGCTGTTTCGGAACTCAGGAGAAAATCTTCGTCCATAAACAGTTTCATTTTCCGCTCCTTCGCGCCCGGTCTCGCTTCCGCCGGATACTATCGGTCAAATATTATCGGTCAGATAGCCGCCGTCCACCGGGATCGTAACACCGGTGACAAATCCGCTTGCTCTGCTGCTTGCCAGAAAGAGGGTGACGCCTTCCATATCTTTGAGCTCGCCGAATCGCCCGAACGGCGTCCGGTCGATGATTGACTGGCCACGGTCGGTGAGTTCGCCGGTTTCGTCGTTTTTGACCAGGAGCGCCTTGTTCTGGTACCCCAGAAAAAACCCCGGTGCAATGCCGTTTACCCTGATCCCGTGTGGCGCCAGTTCGCGAGCCGCGCCTTCGGTGAGGTTGAGAACGGCCGATTTTGCCGCGTTGTACGCCCAGACACCGGAGAGCGGTTTGTAACTGGTCATCGATGCAAAGTTGATAACCGTCGCCGGCTGTTTTCGCGCAATCCAGTATCGGGCAAAGTGTTTGAGCGGGATTACCAGCCCCGCGCCAAGATTCATCGTAACGACGTCGTTGAACGTCTCGATATCGATATCCACGAAGGGGCTCTTTCCGCGATTTCCGCCGACGCCGTTTATCAGAATGGTCGGTACGCCGAGCTTTGCTTCGGTTTCCCCGATTGCGGCGGCAACGGCCGCTTCGTCGGCGGTATCCACGGTGATACCGATCACCCGCCCTTCGGGTACTCCCGTTTCACGCTGAAGCTTCTGTGCAGCTTCGGCCACCGGGTGCCCCGTCCCGCGTCCCCAGATCGCTACCGCCGCTCCCGCTTTGAGCAGCGACTTCGCAACCGCGCCGGGAAGAACACCGGCACCACCGGTTACAACCGCGATATCGCCCGAGAGCGAGAACAGATCCTGTTCATAGGTCATTCGTATTCTCCTTTTTTGCCTGTATCACATGAATTCCGGCGTCTTCCAGCCGGTTTCGTCCGGCGTCATCAATGTCACTCACGACGATATCGACGTCTTCTGCCGTCGCAAAAACGCTGAACGCGTCGTTCCCGACTTTGCTCCTGTCGCAGAGGACAACGACCGTTCTGGTTACCGCAATAACCGCGCGTTTTGACTGTGACTCTATCGTGTTCTGGGACGAAAACCGCCCGTCCCAGGAGAGTCCGGTCGTTCCCAGAAAGGCGTGGTCAAAGTTCATTCTGCCGATCATCTCTTCAGCAAACGGACCGATAAAACTGCCTCCGCCCTGCCGGTAGTTCCCCCCGGTTGCGTGCAGCGCGATACCCGGTCGGTCGGCAAGCGCCACCATGACGTCCAGGGAGTTCGTGACTACCCGCAATTCCATCTCCCGTACCAGCGCCGCAAGGTGCGCACAGGTAGACCCGGAATCGATAAATACCGTCTCACCGTGGTTCAGCAGCTCCCGTGCCGAGGCCGCGATGATGCACTTGGCGTCTTCATTCTGCAACCGCCGGGCGCGGAGGACGGTGCGGTCGTCGGACTTCTCGGCGAGCATCACTCCGCCGTGGGTACGCTCCACCAGGCCCATCTCCTCAAGAGTGGCAAGGTCCTTCCGGATGGTGACGTCACTCACCGTCAGGCGGTCGGCCAACTCGCCGACTCGAACGGAGTTGCGGATTTTTACGATGGATAGAATTGCGTGCCGTCGTTCCTGACCCGTCATCGGTGGTATTGCTTCCGTTTTCCTTTAAAAAACACACTAACCTGAAAGCATGCGGGTGTCAAATATGGTACACTACGGCGATGATTGACCTTTTTCGGCCGCACCGGCGGATTTCTTCGCTGAAATCCCAGCAACTGTTGATGTTCGCCGTCGTAATTACCGCCGTTGTGGCGCTTACGGCAACGGTAGTCGTCTTTTCTACCCGCTATTCCGGAGTTTTCGGCGCGAGCGTGACCCGGTATTTTGCCGTACATCGTCTTCGCCAGGACCTGACCGCCGCGACGACACAACTAGACTTGTACATGCGGACGTCGGACGACCAGTATCTGAACGGGTTTTACTCGACACAGTCCCTCGTTCACCGGGACCTGGATGCGATCCAGCGTATCGGAGGAACCACTACCCGCAGCAGGATCGAGATTTCGGCAATCTACTACGGCCTTCACGCCTTTGACGCCGCAGCCACCGACGCCGTCGAAGCATATGAAAACGACGAGCCCGGGTACTATTTCAAACTGGAAAAAGCGCAACGGTACCGGGGATACGTGGACAACTACCTCGGGCGCCTCTTCGGGTTTGAACTTGAGTCGGGGCAGGAACAGTATCAGTCGTTTCTGTACCGGCAGCGTTCCATCCAGGTAGGCTCCTTCGTGACCGTTGCGGCAATCGCGGTGGTACTGCTGCTCTTTGGTCTGGGTTTCTCGCGGACGATTACCCTGCCGATTTCGCATCTCGCCGAGGCGGCCCAACGAATGTCCGAAGGGAACCTCGAACACTCGCATATTGATCCTCCTGCAAACCGGGAACTGCAGGTCCTCACCGAATCATTCACCAGCATGAACGCAAGNATCCGGGAGCTGGTACGGGATCTGCAGGACAAGCACGAATTGCAGCGCCGGTTGCACGAACAGGAGATAACGACCGTTCGTACCCAGCGCCTGCTTCGGGAGGCGCAACTCGAAGCGCTTCAGGCGCAGATCAACCCGCATTTTCTCTTCAATACGCTCAACAGTATCGCGCGGACGGCAGGACTCGAAAACGCGGAACGGAGTAACAAGCTTATCCTTTCGCTGGCGACGGTACTCCGTTATATCCTGAGGAACCCGGGAAAGGTCGTCACGATCAAGGACGAACTCGCCATCATCGAAGAGTACCTGCATCTGCACCAGGTCCGCTTTCCCGACCGGCTGAAGTACGAGATTTCGTGTTCGACGGATGCGCAACACGCTACGGTTCCCCGCCTTACGCTGCAACCCCTGGTAGAAAACGCAATCCGCTACGGAATCGAGCCCAACGAAGCCGGCGGAACGGTAACGGTTGCCGTCGGTCTCCAGGGCGTCGCCGCCGGCAACCACGGCGGCGCAGGTGGCACGCCCGGCGTGGAGATTCGCATTGCGGACGACGGTATGGGTATGTCGACGCGGCGACTTGCGCAGGTTCGTGATCGCCTCTCGCCGGGCAACGAAAAGTCCGGTGACGGAATGGGGCTGGAGAACGTTTCCCAGCGACTGTTCTTGATCTTCGGTGACGCCTTCCGTCTGGAAATCGAGAGTCGGGAACGGGGGGGAACGACGGTCGTGATTACCATTCCTCTGGTACCCGCGTGAAATTCACGATCCTCATCGCCGACGACGAACCGCTGGAACGCGACGCGTTATCCCGGATTTTCGCCGGTTCCGGCGGGCGGTTCGCTCACGTACTCGTTGCCGACACCGGACGCAGCGCCATTGAGCTTGCCGCGCAACAGCGGGTTGACATCGCGATCCTGGATATCAAAATGCCCGGTATTGACGGGCTGGAAGCGGCGCGGCAGATACGACTCATGTACCCGCGCGTCAAGGTCGTTTTTGTAACCGCCTTTGACTACTTCGAGTACGCGCGGCAGGCGCTGCAGCTCCACGCCGACGATTTTCTCGTCAAACCTGCGGAGGACGAGCAGGTGCTGCGCGTGGTGAATCGGCTCATCTCCGAGATCGAGAACGAACCGCGCGGCAAGGACGACCCGGGTGAAGCGTACCGGTACGTGGAGCAGGAGTTCCTTGATGCGGTTGTGGGTGGACATATCTCCGAAGAGCTGCTGGAAACCGGCCGGGAACTCCTGGACCTCCCGGAAACGATCGCGGTGGTGGCGGCCTTTCAGCCCGATTTCGCGTCGTATGCGTTTCCCGTCCACGCGAAACGGCAGAAGCGGGCGATAGTCCAGCGCTCCGTCCGTTTCCTGGAGCACCGGCTCACCGGGCCGGACCGGCGCATTCTTACCCGTGCATACGCCGACAGAGGATACCTCTTTTTCTATTGCGACCAGCCGGGTAATACGCCCGGTGATGCGGTTTCCGCGGCGATCGATACCATTCCGGGTAAACTGCAGATTGGCGGTTGGGCCGGAATCTCCGACGTCGTGCATACGATTTCGGGTCTCAGTACCGGAGCGATTCAAGCCAGGATTGCGGCGAGAGACGCGTGTGCCCAGGACGCCTCCGCCTCGTTACCGCCCGGGTTGTCGGCGCCCGGGTTGTCGCCGCCCGATCCGCCCCGGACGGTACGGATCGCCTGCTACAAACCCCGACCGGTATCCGCTGCCACGGTAACGCCGTCCGACGAACGGAACCTGATCAGCGCAATCCTCGAAGGGGATTCCGCACGATTGCAGTCAAGTGCCACCGCACTTTGCGACACGCTGCGTGCGCAATTCGGCGATCAGATACAAGCCGTCGAAGAAGAACTTTCCCAGTTGCTCGTTTTTCTGGCTCGGTCGCTCCGCCTTCATGACGGCCGGTTCCGGGACAACACCGCAACCGAGGACGCCACAGGTCTGACGTGGCCCGCGCTGTGCCACCATTTCCACTCTTCACTGGAAGAACTGGCTCACGCATCAATGGAACAGGAAACGGTACCCGGTTCGCTTTCCGACCGGATCATCACCTACATCCGATCCCGCTACCGGCAGGAAATCACCCTCGATGAAATCGCGGAACACGTGAACCTCTCGCCCACGCACTGCAGCCGGGCATTCACCCGCCAGACCGGCCGCACCATCAGCCGCTACATCACCTCCTGCCGGATCACCGAAGCGCGCCGCCTCCTCGCGCAGCCGCAGCACTCCATCAAGGAGATCGCCTCTCTGACGGGTTTTCGGGACGCCAACTACTTCACCCGGATCTTTACCCGGGAAGAGGGCATTTCTCCCGGAATGTACCGGCGTCAGCTCAATATCCTGCTATAGATCGTAAAATCGTATAGTGCGGCCTTCGGAATACGGGTGCACCATGAATCATCAAACCCCAAAAAGGAGAAGAGGAATGAAAAAGACACTCGTTGTTCTGTTGATGCTGATGGCAGGAATGTCACTGCTCTGGGCCACCGGCCAGGCCGAACCCGCCGCTTCCGCGGAACCGATCGTATTACGTCTGGCAGAAACGCACGTACAGGATTATCCCACGACCCAGGGCGACTATGAGTTTGCACGGCTCGTGGAAGAGCGTACCAACGGACGCATCAAAGTTGAGGTCTATCACAGCTCGCAACTCGGCGAAGAGCGCGCGGTTATCGAGCAGGTCCAGTTTGGCGCCATCGACTTCACCCGCGTCAGTATTTCTCCGCTTGCAGCGTTTTCACCGGGAATGAACGCATTGCAGATGCCCTATCTGTATCGCGATTCGGTACACATGTGGAAGGTTCTGAAAGGCCCGATTGGTGATGAAATGCTCGCCAGTGTTGCAAAAGACGGATTCATCGGACTGGCATGGTACGATTCCGGCGCCCGCAGCTTCTACAATTCCGTACGGCCCATCGAGAGCGTGGCAGACCTGGCCGGCCTCAAGTTCCGCGTCCAGGAAAGCGACCTGATGATAGGTCTGGTTGAAGCACTCGGTGCGGTTGCCACTCCCATGCCGTTCGGCGAAGTCTACAGCGCTCTTCAGACCGGTGTTATCGACGGCGCGGAGAACAACTGGCCCAGCTACTACAGCACCAGCCACTACGAAGTCGCCAACTATTACACGCTCGACCAGCACACCAAAGTCCCCGAAATCCTGGTAGGCAGCAAGATATCGATGGATCGTCTCTCCGCGGCCGACCAGGCGATTATCCGCCAGGCAGCAAAAGACTCCATCGACTTCCAGATCCAGAAATGGGCCGATTTCGTGGGTGTTTCCGAGACGGCAATCCGGGCTAACGGGAACGTCATCACCGAGCTTTCGCCGGCGGCATATGCCGAGTTCCAGGCAGCGATGCAGCCGCTCTATGATGCACTCAGCCCCGACCTCAAAGCGGTTGTCGCCCGAATTCAGGCTGTTCGCTGACGGCGAATTCCTGCACAGACCCCCGTTTCGGGTCTACAATAGGAAGTGATTAAAAACGGGCGTCGGCCGATAGAGGCCGCGCCCGTTTTATACGGAATCTCCGAAAAGGAACGCACGCGGAAATGAAACGAATACTGGATCCACTGTACCGGGTTTTTGATCTTCTTTACCGGTTAGCCGTAATTCTTGCCGAGGTAACGCTGGTTGCGATGGTCATTATCATCGGAATAAATGTCTTCATGAGATACGTTCTGAACTCGGGTCTTACGTGGGGTGAGGAAGCCTCCCGAATCCTGGTCATCTGGTTCAGTTTCATTTCCATGGCTATCGGCGTCAGAAAAAACCTGCACATCAGCATTCACCTCTTCCGGAACCCCGGACACGTCGTAGACATGCTGCTGGACAAGCTGAAGGCGCTGGTTGCCGTTTTTATTGGCGTGATTATTTTCTGGTACGGCAATATCATTCTGCAGTTCATGTCACGCTCGATCCTGCCGGCCACGGGGTTCCCTTCCTCCGTGATGTATGCGGTCCTTCCGCTCTCGGCCGTCCTCATCATCTACGAAGGGATTACCGACTTTTTCGGTTTTGACACAAACACACACGACCACGGTGAATCGGAGGCCGACCATGCCTGACGTAGGAATTGCATCCTGGATTCTCATGGTATCGTTCATCATCCTCCTGGTTCTCCGCGTTCCAATCACCTTTACGCTTGCCACATCGGCAATCGTGACGGCGGCATATATGAAGATTCCCCTTATGGCTATCGTGCAGCGCATGGTGCAGGGGGTGAACTCGTTCTCATTGCTCGCGATTCCCTTTTTTATTCTCGCCGGCGAAATGATGAGTAAAGGCGGGATTTCGCGACGGCTTATCGAGTTTTCCAACGTACTCGTCGGACGGGTACGGGGAGGACTCGCACAGGTAAACGTCCTGGCAAGCATGTTCTTCGGCGGTATTTCCGGATCTGCGGTAGCCGATGTCTCATCCATCGGAACGATCATGATTCCGATGATGAAGGAGAAGGGGTACGACGCCGATTACAGTACCGCGGTAACGGTAACCAGTGCCTGTCAGGGAATTATCATCCCGCCCAGCCACAACATGATCATCTACTCGCTCGCCGCCGGCGGCGTCTCGGTAGGAAGGTTGTTCCTCGGCGGATTCGTACCCGGTGTTCTCCTCGGTCTCGCACTGATGGTTATCAGCTACATCATCGCCGTCAGGCGCAATTATCCGAAGGAACGGCGATACACCGTAAAAGAAGCGCTTGTTCTCAGCCGGGACGCGGTTCTGGGACTGATGACCGCGGTAATCATCATCGGTGGGGTCATCTCCGGCGTATTTACCGCGACCGAATCTGCGGCGATTGCGGTAATTTACGCGTTTTTCATCACCTTTTTTGTCTATCGCGAGATTTCGCTTCGGACCTTTCCGGGAATCCTCTTCAACTCGCTCAAGACACTTGCGATGGTCATGAGCCTGATTGCCGCGGCAAGCGCGTTCGGATATCTGCTGGCGTACCTTCAGATACCCGCAAAAGCGACACAGGCGCTTTTGACCCTGACCACGAACCGGGTCGCGTTGCTGTTACTCATCAACGTGCTGCTTCTTCTGCTGGGGATGATCATGGATATGGCGCCGCTTATTCTCATCACGACACCCATCCTCTACCCGGTTATGGTGGGAGCGCTGGGAATTCATCCCGTGCATTTCGGGATCATCCTGATGCTCAACCTGGGCATCGGTCTCACCACACCGCCGGTCGGCTCCGCGCTCTTCGTCGGTTCGGCTATCGCAAAGGTATCCATCGAAGACGCGACAAAAGCGATGCTGCCGTTCTATGCGACGATGATTCTGGTGCTGATGCTGGTTACCTTCGTTCCGGAAATCGTGATGTTCGTACCGAACCTGATTATGGGTTAGACGAGCGGAACATCGACCTCCTGGCCGCGCCGTTCCGCTGAAAGATAGGCACCGTACACAACAGCGACGACGTCGGCGCCTAGCATGCTCCCGCTCTCCGGAGTCTCTCCCAGCGCGGCTACACGGTAGAATGCATCCATCTCGTGCTGATATCCGGTAAACCAGTCCTCGTCCGGGCTGGTGAATGCCCATCCCTGTTTGGTTCCCGTTTTTTCTACCACGTAGATATCGCGGAAGTTTTCATCGACGGGGTTATAGGTCTGCATCGCCGTGTTCGGGTTGATGTTGCAGACGGCACGGTGGTTACTGGTATTCACCTCCAGATAGTTATGGACGCCTCCCATCACCAACTCGGAAGCGAAAATGTCGGCGAACGTTCCATCCTGAAAAACGACGTGCACGGCCCCGAAATCCTCGGTATCGGTGTAGGTGGTGCGCAGGTGCCCCTCATCCCGGAAGTCGGGGTGCCGCGTAATCGCATGAGTGCGGGCGCTCACCGTCGCGGGGCGGATGGGGTTGCCGTCTCGGGCGCGCCCCTCTACCTGCTTCAGGTAGAGCGCTGCAGTTAACGGGTGGACCGATTTTCCCATGATCGAGCCGCCACCGGAATGTTTCCAGATACCGTAATACGCGCTGTGCGAACCGGAATGGCTCTCTTCGCCGTGCATCCAGAGCACCTGCGCTCCCGTTTTCCGCAAGATCTCGGTTTCCTTCTGGATCACCGGCGCGTACACCCAGTTCTCGGCGTACATGACCGTTCCGGCGCTCGCTGCCTCGGCGTCACGAATGCGCTTTACGCTCGCCATCGCCTCCTTCAGACCCGTTTCCCGGGAGAAGGTGTCGCCGTTGAATGCGGATGTTCCATCACCGAAGTACCCGGTAAAGGGTTTTTCGATAATGACGTGTTTCCCCGCTTTCAACGCCCCGACGGCAACCGGTTCGTGCGTCACCGGCGGCGTACACACGTGCACTACGTCAACCGCGGCAATCAACTGGTCCAGCGCGGCGAAACTCCGGATTCCGTGGCGCTGTGCGAACGCGTCCCGGTTGGTTGCCGTAGGCGAGTAAACGCCGATGACCTCGGTCTGAACGCTATAGACCCGATGAAGCGCCTCCATATGAAACGACGCTGAAAAACCCGAACCGACGATTCCGGTCCGTACCGATGGCTTGTTCAAATTTCCTCCCCGGGTGCGGCGATCAGGCCGCACGTCTGCGATCAGGCCGCACGTTTGCGGAACGGCCGCATGATCAGATCGCGAATGGCCCGGACAATAGCCGCGAACCATTTCGTCTTGCTCACCAGCGTAAAAATGATAAAAATGACGAGCACCAGCGAAATCGGCCGCGTAAAAAAGGGCATGATATCGCCGTCGGTTATCACGAGCGCCCGGCGCAGATTCTTGTCCAGAATATCGCCGAGGATGATACCAAGGATCATCGGTGCCACCGGGTAATCCATCTCGCGCATGAGATAGCCGATAATGCCGAACGCAACCATTACGATTATGTCGAAGGGTCGTGATTCCAGCGCGTACGCGCCAATCACACAGAGTACGAATACCACCGGCATGAGCTTGCTGCGCGGTACCAGAAGCACCTTCACCAGCCACCGCACCATTGAAAGTCCCAGAATATACATGGCAACCGTCGCCAGAAAAACCATCGCCACGACCTTGTACACGAAACCCGGGTTCTCGATCATGATGAGCGGTCCCGGTCGCACGCCGTGGATGAACATCGCCGCCAGAAGGACGGCCGCCGGCGCACTCCCGGGAATGGCGAGCGAGAGGACCGGAATCATTGCACCCGCGACGGCCGCGTTATTCCCCGTTTCCGACGCGATCAGCCCTTCGATGCTTCCCTTTCCGAACTCTTCGGGGTGCTTGCTGGCGCGCTTCGCCAGATCGTAATTGACCCACGCGGCAATATCCTCGCCCACTCCCGGTACCGCGCCAATAAACGTACCCACGATTCCGCTGCGAATGATATTTTTCCAGTGCGGGAAAATATCACTNAAGCTCGGAATGACCTTCTCTATTTTGGTATCGATAACCTCTACGGTCTTGAACTTCATCATCATGATGATNTCCGCAAAACCAAACGCACCGACCATCGCCGGCAACAGCTTGATACCGCCCGCAAGGTTGATGTTTCCGAAAGTAAAACGCATGTGTGCGTGTATTCCTTCCATCCCGATCATCGCAACAAAAAGCCCCAGGAAACCGGCGATCCATCCCTTCAGCGGGTCTTTGGGTGCCGTCAGGTTTCCACTGATAACCACCCCGAATATCGCCAGCCAGAAAAACTCGAACGACTGGAATTTCAGGGCGAAGTTCCCCAGAATCGGGGTAAAAAACGCGAGCATCAGCATTCCGATGATCGATCCCAGGAACGATCCGGTGGTACCGATTCCGATGGCGCGACCCGCCCTGCCCTGCCGTGCAAGCGGGTGCCCGTCTACGGCGGTAGCCGCATTCGCCGGCGTACCGGGAATATTCAGCAGAATTGCGCTCCGGCTGCCACCGTAAATGGCGCCGATATACATGCTCATGAGAATGAGTACGGCGTTGTCCGCCGGAAGCCGGAAGGTAAGCGTCGTCATGAGCGCGACACCCATCGTCGCGGTCAGTCCCGGTAACATTCCGACGATAATCCCCAGCTGCGTCGCCCAGAGTACATCAAAAATCGTACGGGGATTCAGGAACCCTGCCATTCCTTGTCCAAACAGTTGTAATCCTTCAAGCATTGCGGGCTCCTACGGTAAATCGACCAGAAAGAGGTATTGAAACACACCGGCAACTACAAGCGCGGTAGCTACCGCCTCGATCGTCGCGATAATAGCGACCTTCCGTTTTTCGGCGGCACTCATCTCGCCGCGCCACTCGAACAGAACGACAAACGCCAGCGTGAAAAGGAACGTTGCAACGGTATACGGCATGCGGCCGATGAGTAACAGTGCATAGATCAGCGTCAGGATCAGGGTCACCAGCAACCTTCTGGCCGTTCCCTCGGTAAGCCGCTCCCGCAGGCCGGCGCGGGTAACGTTCAGTTCATACCCGCGATTGATGATCGATCGGACGACAAGAATCATGCTCATGACACCGATAATAACGCCGAGCAACCCGGGCACGAGTCCCGGTACGGTATACGGATTTATTCCCTTGTTTTCCAGACGAGGCATCTGGATTGACATGACCGTCACGGTAACACCGAAGACAAGCAGCACGATCCCGGTCAGAAAATCAGCCCGGTGCATCTGGCGTTCATTCATCATTCACTCCTGTGCGATCCCGGATCGGGCCTCCCCGCGGAATATTCCGCAAAGAGGCCGACGATACCGGGTAATTTTTGCCGCTACGGGCGCGGAATTCCAATCGTATCGGGACTGAGAACCGCATCGCCGGAATCGAATTTGAGCCAGGCGTCCAGAGCAACCATCGGCATCGCTTTCCGCAACGCATCCTGGCCATATGCCGGGTCAAAAACGACCGCATTATCGGCGGCCCACTGTCGAAGAACGTCGGAGTTCTTCATGTGATCTTCCCAGATGGCATCGAGGGTGTCCAGAACAACCTGCGGCGAATCTGCGGGAACGAAGAGGCCGAAGTAGATCGGAGCCGATTGAAAATCGGGGATCCAGTTGGTGATCGGCGGAACGGGTTCTGCCACACCGGCNATCTGCAGCGGTTTGTCGGCAAGAACGGCAAGAGGACGCAGTTGCCCGGCGCGGATCATATCAACCTGTTCAACGGAGAGCTGCGGTACGACATCGGTTTCGCCACCGACGGTCGCAATAACGGCGGGGTTTCCACCGTCATAGGTGACGTGGCGATACTCGATACCGGCGTACTTCTTGATAAGTTCGATCGAGGTATGTCCTGCCGAGTTAACGCCTGCGGTTGCAACACGGATCTGGCCCGGATTTGCCTTGAACGCTTCCAACAGATCGCCGAAGTCTTCGTACGGCGTATCGATATTCACCGAAACCACACCCGGCATCGCGACGTTCAGATAGAGACGCCAGTCGGCCAGAGTCGTATCAAGAAGGCCTTGAACGGCATAGGATCCGAGGTCTTTTACCGCGCCGGCCGTCCAGGTCATGCCACCGTCGTTCGCATCGAGCGCGCTCTTGGTTCCGACAGAACCCGATGCGCCCGGCTGATTCACGACGACAACGGTTTGTCCCAGATACTCTTCCAGGATTCCGGCGGTCGTCCGCGCAGAACGGTCGGTTGAGCCACCGGCGCCCCACGGTACGATCAGGTTTACCGGTTTGTTCGGTTGCCATTCGTAACCGGTTTCAGCTTCGGGCATACCAGTTGCAAACAGCGGAACGCCGAGCACCAGCAGTGCAATCATCAGCAATGATAGTCGTTTCATCGCTATCCTCCTTACGGTTTTTCTCCGGCGTCTACGACACCGGTTGTAATTCCAGTCTGTGCGAGCAGAACGGCCGTACGCCGTGCGTATTCGATGAAATTGTCCTTTCGCTCGCGATCGCCGGCGGTGATGCCGGGTTTGTGATACACGACGGCCATGTGCGGTTCGATGGATACCGGCCCGTCAAACCCGTCCCGACGGAGCGCCGCGAGGATCTCCGGGAGGCGCGCCTGCCCCTCTCCGGGCCACGTGTATACCGGTTCCGGCCAGTCCCGCGCGTCCTTGATGTGAATGTACGCTACCCGCTCGCGGACGGCCTCGTAGAAATCGAGTGCGTCCTGGAACCGGTAGGGCGGTTTTCCCCGCATATCGGCCAGCGCCGGCGGGTTTCCCGTATCGTAGGCAAGCTGAAACGCCGGAGAGGGAATCGCGTCCAGAAGCGCACGGGTGTGATCGAGGCTCTGTCCGCCCCACGTCTCGCAGTTCTCGTGCAGGAGCGTAATGCCCGCCTCCTCCGCGCGTCGGGAAAAGAGCTGCAGCCGGCGTACCACCTCGCGCCGCACGTCCGGGTCATCCGGCTCGACATTCTCCGGCGGTCGATAACTCATGATACGGATGAACCGCGTCCCCGCACGCTTCATCCGGGGGATGGCCGATTCGAGCTCCTCCAGATCGTTCTCTACGGGATCATTGAGGGTGCGGCTCCAGTTGGCAATTCGACTCCCGAAGCTGCTGACCCGGATTCCCGATTCCGAAAGCGCATCAAGCATGCGGGCGAAATCGGCCTCGGGCATGGTAACGACGTTGTCGGTGCCGATCGTCCGCAGGTCGATCCGGGTCCACCCCAGCTCACGGCATACGGCAATCTGGCCGTCAATCCCGGAGGTCGCTTCGTCGGTAAAACCGGTCAGATACACATGCGTCTCCTATACCGCGCGAACCGGAAGAGTCCGTGCGATTTCGTCGATCCGGTAGCCGATTCCCGGTCCGGTAATCGTGCTGATATCGATACACCCGTTCCGCCGGCGAAAGAGACCGGGATGAACTTGTTCCTCCGGCCCGGACGCGTGCGGGTAAAACTGCGTCGCGTTGACCTCGACACCCCACTCTCCACCTGCGGCACCGGCGAAAGCGGCGTGCGCGATGAGCGCGAGCATCGGGTTGGTGAGATCCTGGACGAACACATCCATCTCCAGGCTTCGGGCTACCGCGAGTGCGGGAATCATCTCGCTGAGCGTCTTGGCCGTTTTGAGAACGACTCCATCCATCCGCGCGTCGTGGGCAGAGATGACATCCTGCCACGAAGTAACGCTCTCATCGGCGGAAAAGAGTACGTCCGCGGCGCAGGCAGGCAAACCGGCGGGGATTGGTTCTCCAATCGCGGCAAAGGGCTGCTCCACCATACGAAGAACGCTGCAGCACGCTCCGCAATCGCTGCCCACGCCTTCGAGGAACCGGATGAGATCCCGCTCGCCGGAGAGGGTTCCGTTGAAGTCAACCGAGACGCGATGAACACCCAGTGGCGCGACGGTGCGAACGACGTCGAGATACCGCGTAATCGCCGTCGAAACGTCCAGCCCGGAGAGCTTCACTTTTACCCGATCGATACCGTCGCGCCGGACCCACGCGTCCAGCGACCGGGGAACGTCGATTCCCGCCGATTCAGACCGCTTTTCCCGGTCGTCGTCCGGGCCACCGTTGGACGAAGCGATCGTATCGGCACCTCCAACCAGATGCCATGCGTTGAGCAGCGGTTTCGGCCGAGCCGTGAAAACCTGCGCCGGATACAGGTTCTTGAGGCGCCGCCGCATAACCGGGTCATCTTTGACCCACTCGCCAAGATCCATTGTCATTCGCCGGGAATCGAGCGCACCGAATGAAGGCTCGTCGTGCACCATGCCAAACAGGTCAAAGACCGCCAGATCGAACGCCGAGAGTACAAGACGCACCGCCGATACCGGCAGGTTCTGCCGTCGGGCGCCGGGCGCTTTCGGTTCCTCCCCGGCTGAATCGGCCGAAATCCCGGCCGCCAGAGGCTCAAGAACCTCCCGGTACGCGCGGAACGGATCCGGCGGACACTCACCCGGGACGATTCCCGTGGCGATTTTCTCCGCAAGACGCTGGAGAATCTCCACCTTCCGGGCAGTCGCCCTGTCGGTTTCGCCGCCCGCCGCGCCGCCGGGTTCACCGTCCGGCCACGCCCACGCGGTGTTCAGGGGCACCTCTCCCCACCCGGTAGCACTGCGTCCGCCGGCGAAGCGCACCGTCAGCCCCACGCGCAATACCACCACCGATTCAACCGTCCGGTTTCCAAAGACAAGAGGAACCCGGGTCTGAACCGGGATGTAGTAGAGTGCAGCGTCGGAAAAATGCATCGCTCTGAGGATTGTAGACCCGTTTCCGTACTTTGTCAAAATATTTTAGAAACTATCGCTTTCTTGCGGCTCGTATGGTACAATCTGCCCCAACGAAGGGTACTATTACGAAACTTATGCAAGAAACGCTACAAAGGTGAGAGCCACCCGTTTTTCCAACTCTGATAACACCGACAGCCGGACTCGGGTATTCAACGCACTGGTCTGGAATCACCGCATCAGTCGGGTACGGCTGGCCGAAAAACTCGGCCTGACCCGTGCCGCGGTCGGCGTCGTGGTAGATGACCTGATGGCACGCGGACTCGTTCGGCGAAACGGGACCGAAGCATCCAGCGGCGGACGGCGCGCAGTTATTCTGGAAGTCGACCCCGATGCCGCGGTAGCGGTGGGTGCAAGTATGAACGACTACTCCTGGAGCGTCGTTGCAACCAACCTGGAAGCGGAAGTCATCACCCGGAAAACAGTTCTCATGCGCAATCACAGCCCGGAAGCCGCGGTCGATGCGATCTGCGAAGGGTATGCGGCAATAGCGCCGCACCTGGCGGAACGATTTGTTCTGCCGGCACTCGGAATTGGCTCGCCGGGTCTGGTAGACACCCATACCGGCACTATCGTCCAGGCGGTCGATCTGAACTGGCACAATATCAGATTGGGAGAGATGGTTCGTGAGCGCCTCGGGCTGGAAATTTTCATGGTGAACCGCAGTAAGGTCGGTGCCCTGGCCGAGTTCTGGTGCACCCGCGAACGGGGAGCCGTCCGGGACCTGGTCTTCGTTTCCATCGGGACGGGAGTCGCGGCAGGAATCATCCAGGACGGCGAGCTTGTACTTGGTGCGACATCAAGCGCGGGCGAGCTGGGACACCTCACCGTTGTACCAAACGGTCCGGTCTGCGGGTGCGGGAATCGCGGGTGCCTTCAGACCGTAGTCAATGAGGAAGCGATCCTTTCGCGCGCGCGGACGCTTCAGGAACGAACGGCCCCCGACGAAAAGCGATTTGTCGATGCGCTCTCGGTGGTCCGCGCAGCCGATACGGGGAACCCCGTCGCACGCCACGTTGTGGAAGAGACCGCCGAATACCTCTCTACCGCATTGGGGGGGATGGTCAATCTCCTGAACCCCGAGCTGATCATTTTAGGCGGGCCCGTTCCCGATTCCGGAACACTTCTGCTTGAAGAGACACGGCGCCGGATCGGGAACCACTGCATGCACCACAACCTCGAAGATCTGGAAATCCGTCGCAGCAGCTTCGGCGGCGATTCATCGGCAATCGGCGCGGCGGTACTGGTCATCAAACGCGCTACGGATTTCTTTTTTCCCTGAACCATTGCCCCGGCGGCACGCCCTTTTGNGCCCGGAAGACGCGGTAAAAATGCGAGAGATCCTCAAACCCGGCGGTATACGCGGCCCCGGGAATCGAATGCATTCCGGACGAGAGGAGTTCGCACGCCATCTCGATCCTGATCTTCTGCAGGTCCCGGACAATCGTCGTCCCGTACGCCTGGGAATAGAGGCCGGAAAAGCGACGGACCGAGAGCCCGCAGAACCTCGCCGCCCGCTCAACGGTCCAGTGCTCGAACGGTGCGGCAAGCAGGTGGGTACGAAACGCCATAACGCGAGCCCGGCTGTCGGCGTGGGTCGGGCGACCGCGAGCCTCATCGAGCAATAGAAGGAACGCATCCGCGTGGAGTATTACCTCCAGACGCGTCCGGGCGGTTTCCACGGCGCGGTGGAGCGCGAGCAAGCTCCGCCAACGGCTCACCAGCCGGCGGGAAACCGAGTCATCGGGCCGGATGTTTCCCCCGCAAAGCGCACCCCACACCTCCCGCCGGTCCGGTT
>JGI10211J34971_10000674_pt1 | contig 28425 bp, 22 predicted proteins | sample Etolagsediment_FD_34971 | JGI IMG/M metagenome (IMG submission 34971)
GGCAGAAACAGAAGGTGCAAGGACACGCGGGGATTCACTTGCAATCGAATATGACATTTCATTGAACGTGCTTAGTTCGCTGAGCAAAAGGCTAACGGTTGAACGCGGGTATGGGGCAGAGAAGCCTGCTGCACTACTTGAGGTTTACATTCAAGTAGGGCCGGAAAAGGCAAGGGAAGCAATGCTGCTTGCAAAGCAGCGTGGAGGGCCCACCACAGGAAAATTAAACATGACTGATACAGAGCGCACCCCTGTTGTGGAAGATGTTGTTGGTGCAGTAAAGAAAGGCGGGAGCACCCCTGAAGTATTAAAGAGGGTTGTTGACGGGCTCAGTGAAGAAGTGGTTGGGGAGAGGCTGGAGACAAGCAGGGAAGAACTTGTTACGCTCATTGAAACAGGGAAGTCCAAGGAAGCAGTCAGGGTGCTGAATGAAACTCTTGTTGATAAAGGAATTGTGCTTAATCTGGTTGATGGGGAATTGATACCCGCATATGTAAAGAGGAGTGTAGAGAGCGGAAGGGCGAAAGCGCTTGTTGTCGAGCAGGTTCCTGGAATGAAAGACCCGCTTTCAGGAAGGAATGCTGAGTTCAACAGGGAAAGCAAAACTATTCTGGTAAAAGCAGAAGTTGAATCTAACGAGGTTATGCATGAGATATCGCATTATGATCAATATCTTACAGGAATATGGGAACTGTCTTCGGTTCCTGAACTTGAAGCAATTGCAAAGGCAACGGATTTGGGCTTCTCAAGGGGATTGCGCGCAGAAGCGATGTTACATGAGATTTTTGAGCTCAGTAGCGGCAAAAGCGGAGAGGTTTATGCTGAAGCTGCAAACGAGATTCTTGCATATCGCCCTGGTGAGGGGCAGTATACTCTTGGGGAAATACTTGCAGAATCAGGGGTTAAATCCGGGGATTCTGTTGGTGGGATACGGAGGAAAGTTGGAAAATGGACCATGGAGCGGATTCCCAAAGGGACTACTGGGGCAGAAGCAAGGGAGCAGATTGATACTCTTGTAAAGGTGAGGCTGCGCCAGTTCGTGGATGCAAAATACCAGGAAAAGCTGGGTGTTGCATGGTCAGATATTTTCAGCCCTATTGTAAAAGATGGGGCGCCTGCGGAAGTTGCATGGAGGGTTGAGGGGGCTAGGGGCAAAGAAGTGAAAAGGAAGGCTGGGCCTAAGAGAGCTGGCGCTCCAAAAGCAAAAGAGAGTAGGGTTAGGGGGCCAAGTGAGGCCAAGGTAACCGGTGAAGGAGCATCCCGGCCGGATGCAAACGCGAGAATTATGACCAGTCCTTTCAAGAATATGGAAAGTGTGGAAGCAATTAATGCTATACGCGAGCGCACTAAAAGGAAGAGTTTGAGCGCGCGGCAGGAGTCCTACCTTAGGGAGCAATTTGAATCATACGACAAACGCTTTTCCGTGCTGGAAGTAGAGCAAACAGCGGTTGCAGACAACCTTGCAACCGTGCTGCAAAGCGTTCCAGTGGAGATGATTGGAAAAAGGATAGCAGAACGGATGCTTATTCCGGTCTATTATGCTAAAGGCACTGGGAAAATCCTGGGTATAGGAAAGAGGGCTGCAGTTCCTGCAGGTGCGGAAAGAGTAGATTTAATCATAAACAGGCGTGCGGGGAGGATAATAGCGATTGAGGGAAATCTGGAGAAATTCTGGTCTACTGCAAGGGTGCTTGAAGGAATGCAGGTGGAAGAAGCGATCCCGGGTTATGACTTTGTGAGTCCTAAAGAGGTTGCTGATCATGCGAAGAAGGCAGCTTCCAATGAGCTTACTAACGAACAGATGGATTATGTGCGCAACAGGTTCAGTAAAGAGAAGGTATATGCAAGGGATGCGGAAATAGTTGCAGAAAATGCAAGCAAAACGCTGAGAGTATTTTCGCATGCGCTTAGGGGCAAAAAGTCCGCAAGGGGCGGAGAGGAAACAGAAACAATAACTGCTTTTTACAATAAGAAAACTGGAAAAATAGAACGATTTGGAAAGAAATATACTGGAAAGGAGCCGGTTGAGGAAATAAAATTAACTGTTAATCTTGCAGAAGGCAGGATTGTTGATGTACGCTCTGTTGCGGAAGGAGAACCTTCCCAGATTTTCAACAAGAAGATTAAGCCGCTTGAAGGGATGCAGTTTAGGGAAAGGGCAAAGAAGGTTGAGCCTTACAGGGAGCCTTCTATAGATACGCAGCCGGAACTTGTCCCGGGAAGCAAAGAAGCCAAGGAGCTTGCCAAGGAGGTTGTAGAACTGAGGGTGAGGGCTGCGAAAAAAGGGCGCCTTGCTGCTCCGAAGCGGAAAGGGAAAAGAGTTAGGGAAAGAAAACCTGAGAAAGGGGCGGAACCGGTTGCACCTGCCTCTACAAGGCCAGAGGAGGTTATGAGACCTGCGTACGAGATTCCTGTTGAAAAAATTACGGCTGGAAGAATGGAGCAGCTTGCAAAAATGGCAGACAGGGTTGTTTATGAGGGTGCGGAGCGCCCTGCAAAGCTGAGCCCAAGGGAAGAAGTTGCATACCTGGAACTGGTTAAGGGCGCAAAGAGAGATAAAACGCAGGTTGATGCAGGAAAAGCAGAAAGGCCCACTCCAAAAGAACTGGTAAGAAAACATGCAAATAAGTTGGTGCTTACTGAGTTCAGGTCGCCTGCGGAAAAACAGCAGTTCAGGGAAAGCATCAATCAGAGCCAGGACTTTAATGGAGAGAGGGGGGAGGCGTGGAGCAACGTAAATTCAGTAACCGTGATTGGGGACGGACATGGAGATTTTGCTTCTGTATTTGCTTTGCTGGAGCGCGCCGGTGTGATACGAAAGAAGCCTGGTACTGTTGACCAGAGCACGCTAAAGGGCGAAACAAGGACAGAGAGGTTCATGGATTACCTCAATAAACAATATGAAGTCCTGATAGGGGAAAACGACCATGTTGTGAGCATGGGGGACAGCTTTGATGGAGATACGACGGCGATGCAGTTATTTACGGGGCTGCGCTGGCTTGAAAGGGCAGCTGCAAAGAAAGGGGCGAGAGTGCACATGCTAATGGGAAACCATGAGCAGCTGTTGCTTGCGTGCATGGAACATGGCTTTGGGCAGATGGATACTGCTCAGATGAATGAGCTTGTGGTGAATCTGGAGAAATTCGAGCATCATTTTAAGATTAGGGAGAAGCAGATAAGCGCGGAACTAGAGAGGACCGGGAAGAAGGGTAATGCAGAACTGCTTACGCTAAAGGAATTATTCTATTCAGGAAAATATCCAGAATACAAAGAAATTGCAAGATTTTTCAGCAGTAAAATTGGGATTCACCTGGGAAAGATGAGGGTATTGCCAACTCTCAAGAACTTCCGCAATTGGTATGGTGAAGGGAGAAACGACCCATCATGGTGGGAAAATGCAAAGGTGGGGCTCAAAGCGGACGGAACACTTGACAAGGTTCAGAACCTGAAGGCTTTCGCAATATTTGATGGCGAATACCTTGCACATGGGGGGCCAAATACAAATATAACTACGGTTGAGGGGCTCAATAAATACTACGTAAAGAAATTCTCCGGGGAAAATGAATGGAGGACCAATCTGGGCGCCCGCATGCCGGAAGAGGGAAATTATGATTATAGTTATCTGGGAAAAGTAGGGCAGCTAGAAAGCGGAACACTTGGATGGAATGGGGAGTCCCCTGGTGTGCAGGAATTCAGGGAAGGGCTGGCTGTAAACCTTGGGAGAAAGGAGCCCCTCAGGCTTTATTCCGGGCACAGCAAGGATCTGAAGATACGAAGCGAAGGGGAAGGAGTGTATGCTGTTGACACTGCCATAGCCGAAAGCGAAAACCTGACAAAGGGAGGGAAAGGGGAGGGGCACGGCGGAGAAGCCTTGGTTCTTAGGCCAGGGGAGGAAGCAACAATTGTAAGGGGAGAGCAAAGGACAAACGAAACTGGGAAAGGCAGGAAGGGTTATTCCGAAATTCCTACTGGGCTGAAAAATGAGATTTCTGAAGCGGAGAGCATTCCTGTTGTGCCTCCAACTACTAAGAAAGTTCAGCGGCTTGGTGCACCCCCAAGGAAAGCCGGAGCCGCTGGAAAAAGAGTAAGAAAAGTGGAAAAGACGGAAACTGAAGCGATTGGGGTTGAAGGGAGACCGGAAGGAGTTACCTTGTGGCCCGAAGTAAAGGTAAGTGAAGGGATAACGAACTTGGGAATAAGGCCCGGGGCAGAAAAAATAGGAAAGCTTGGATTGGAAATGTATGAAGTAAGTGCAGGTGAGCTGAAGAAAGGGGAATACGGCCTGATAAAGGCAAAAATAAAGGAGCACGGAAAGGAGTATGCAGATGGGACAATAATCCGCCTTAGGGAAGGGTATGCTAAGGGAGAGCCATTTGTGAATGTTAAGGGAAATCCGTTCACAATAGTTGGAGCAGGCCCAGAAACGTTTGGAATATTTTTGAGCGAAGGAAAGATGTTTATTTCCAAGCGGGTGCTTAGGGAAGTTGATTTTGCGAAATTCATAAAAGCAGATGCAAAAATCCTTCTCCTGAACCCGGGATACCTAGCTACTGTTTACAAAAAAGATGGCACCATAACGGGGGAGCTGGCAGAACTAAGGAAACGCTTCCCTGAAGCTGAAATCCACATTACACAAAAGGATTATGACCAGGTTAAGATTCTTGCCAATGAAGGGGCGCAGGAGCTGGAGATGCTTAGGAATGAAGGGAAAATATTCATAGAAGATTTGGGCCTGGAGCTCGGGCAGGACAGCTACCGGGCATACAACAAAGTTTTTGGGGATGTGTATACGATTGCTCCAATAGAGAGGATTACTGCATACCGGGACATTCCCCTGAAGAAGTTCAAGGTGGATGCAGAAGACCGGCCGCTATCCAGAAAGGAAATACCCATTCCGCAGGTGCCTGAAAACGAAGTGGTCAGGGTACTTGAAACCATGGGGTTCCGGAGGGCATCCGATAACCCAAACCATGGAGAGTATAATAAATTTAGAAGAACAGTTGATGGAAGGGTCCAGCACGTCCCTCTCCCAACCCCAAAATATGACATGATAGATGTTACATACCTCTCAAGGGAATTGCTGAGATTCACATCCAAAAGGGAATTTGCGGAAAGATTCAAGGAGCTATATGGGAAGAAATATTTGAGGGAGTATAGCCAAGTTGGGGTAAAGAGTGCTGCAGCGCCTCCCCGTGAGATACCCAGGCAAAGGGAAGGGAAGAGGGATTGGAGTGGGTTTGAAGGGAAAGAAAAAAAGGAACCTGAAGAGATTGGGGTTGAAGGGGGGCAGGAGGACGTTGGGAAAGTGGAAGTAGATGCTGCTAAAGAGGCCGAAGCGTACGAAAAGAAGGCAGAGCTTTTGAGAGACACTGACCCTGTGGAAGCATCTAAACTATTTGAGGAAGCTGGAAAAATCACTGAGAAGGACCCTAAGCTCAGGGATACTGCTTCCGCTTCGTATTATGGAGATGCTGCGGGGCTTGTTGAAAAAACTGACCCTGCAAGAGCTTCGAAGCTATATGGAAAGGCTGCAAAAAGGTATTTGGAGCTGGCCAAGAAGCTTGGAAAAGATGGGCTTGAGGCATTTGTAGAGAAAAATCATTATAATCCCCTTGAATCCGCAATTGAAAGCTATAAGGTGGCTGCGGGGCTTGTTGGGAAAACTGATCCCGTGCTGGAAGCGGGCCTAAAAGCAGCAATAACCGAAGCCGCAGAGGGATTGCAGCACAGGGCTGAAAACGGGGAGCTCAGGGTTAATGATCTTCTGGGGCAGAAGGCAGCAGAGGCAAGGGCAAAGCAAAATGGAAGGGAAAAGCCTACTGCTGAAGATTACATCTATGGAGAATCTGTGCGGAGAGCAAATGAGCCATTTGCTGGCATGATTTCAGCCGAGATAGATAGCATTTCAAATGCAGTACCGGCTAAAAAGCAAGCTGAGATGGTTTTGAGTTACCTTGAAGTAGCAACAGAAATGAGCAAAAGGATTCCCAGCGGGGAAATGCTTTCTGAAATGCAGCTTGGTGCACTTGGGGAAGCATATGGATTCGCAGCCAGGTTGCATGTCATGGGGCTGGACGCCCTCCCGCTCCTCACCAATAAAGCCGGAAGCGGCCTTCTTGACCTATTTCCAATAATGGATGAAAAGGCATTTGAGAGTGCCATAATACAGTCAGAATGGATATTTAACAGGGTACCTGGTGATGCAGTTGCGCTAAGAGAGCAGCGGGGCAAAAAAATAGAAACAAAGCTGCCGCGGGAAGAAGCCCTCAGGGTCACACTAAGCTATATTTATGGTGACCTAAAAAAAATGCCTCTAGATTCCAGAAGCGAATATCTGGACAAAGTGAGCAGTGCATTTGAATGGTCTCCACAATGGAACGACAAAGTTGGGGAGTACTTGGTGGACAACAAGGGAAACCTTGCCCCCAGAAAAGTAGCTGCCCAGAAATTGCCTGCGCTTGCATACCTTATTAATGACCCGAGCGGGCTGCTGCTCAAGGCACTTGACAATAGCGCCATAAGGAATGAGCTGAGGGCTGAAAAAAGCTTCGGTGCTGTGCTGAACCTAATAGATGGGCTTGACCGGGCTTCCGAATCAACTTTATATAAACCCTGGGTGGCCCTTGTCACAAAACGCCTTGAAATCCTGACGTATGGAGAAAAGGAGCTGAAGGCAGCAGGGATTCGGGACAGGATAAAGGACGTGCGGAAGGAATTCATAAAAGAGATTGTGCCTCACCTGAATTCTTTGCTTTACCTAAATGAATCCGGCAGGATACATAATGAGGGCATGAACAGGATAAGCCTGGCTCTCACGGCCCCAGGCACTGAAACCAGGAACGGGTTTGTTGATGCAATGCTTCCGGAGATGGAAAGGATTTACGGAGCTTCGCTTTCAGACCTGGGAGTAACATCTGAGTTCATGAGCCAGAACCCTACTCTTGTACTTGACCTGCTGAGCTATAGGAACAAAATGGCGAGGTATACCTCTACAGGAGATGCCCCTGCCAAAAATGAGCCTGGATTCGCTGGGTCTTCAATGTTCTGGAAAATAAAGGTAAATGAAGAGACCGGAGAAATGACCAGGACACACATAAAGCCCAATTTATCAAATAGCACGCCGGAAGCATTCGATGGAGTGGTGCCTGTCCTTGATTTGGCCATATCCGCAAGGGTGCGGGGAAAGGAAGCTTTCAGGGACTTCAAGTTCTCCAGGGAATTTGAAACAGAGCTAAAAAAGAAATACGGACCTGAGAGGGGGGAGAAGCTGTTCCAGGAATGGAGGGGAGATTATGATGCAGAGGTTTCTATGGGAGGCAAAACTTATTCCCTATCAGAAACCGGAAAATTCGAGGATGGTTTTTACGGGGGAAGGGTGAAAGGGGAAATCACCTGCCAGGACCCAAATTACGATGGCATGCACATAGGGGGAATAATCGGGACTGTGGAGCTGCCCTGGATAAAACAGGTCATACTCAGGGAAAGGGGCTCCCAGGACATAGCAATGAGAACACGGGTTTTCATGGTGCATGGAGAAAGCGGCAATCCTATCCTGCTGATTCAGCCCATTTACAACAGCTCCAGCCTGGGAAATGCTAATGCATTGAGGGCACAGGTCATAAATATGGTAAAGGAGAAGTACGCTCCAATTGGGGTTGAAGTGAGGGTAATGCCCCAAAGCGCCCTGAATAATGATGCAGGGGTAAACACAGGATACATGACATTCGAAAGCGGAAGGTCTCCGCTCTTCTACATGGACAGCAATGCCAATCTTTTCAGGTTCAAAGATGATATAGCTGGGAGAAATGGCCTCCAGGGCAGGGAGGAGGGGGAATCTGTACGGTTCCCGAAGGGATGGGAGGCGGACTTTGACTTCTCGAAGATACCGGGGTGGAGATGAGATGGACGAAAAGATAACTGAAATGAAAAATTTGTATTTCATCATGCTTGTGGATTCCAGGAAAGGGATGCGCGAGGAGTCTGCAGAGAAATTGCTGCGATATGGGGATGATAACGTGAATAAGCTGGTTGAAGCTGCACGCATAATACACCCTGTCATGGAGCAAAAGGCAGAACCGGACAAGCTGGAAGAATCGATAGCCCTGTTTCTTGAACTGCCCAACGCCAAGAGCTGGCTTGGGTTTGTAGAGATAAGTGGCCAGGTGGTCCTGCAGAGGGCGCTCAGCATGCAGAAAAACGGGGGGACTAAGACAGATTCCATGATAGAGCATGGGTTCAGGATGCTGGGGCTTGCATTTGGCCCTGGATTCCGCCTTTCCAAAAAGACGATCTCCCTAGTGGAGAAAATAAAAAAGAGCAACAGCCGGTTTGTGGGGAATGCGGAGAGGATAATTGCATGGGACCGAAAGCTGGGAGGGGAACCTTTGGATAAAGGCTGGCCATTCAGAGACAAAGAGCCTTCTGGGAAAAACAATTCGGGCAGAGTGAGAAAGATATGATGATTGTGGTATATTTTTAACTTTTGCGTAACATGATATATAATTATGCATTTTTTAGTTCCATGCAAACATAGGGGCAACGGCGCCCCAGCACCTAAAGGCTCTTTCAGGCACGGGCTTCTTCCAAGTGCAGGATTCAGCAAAAGGTTCAAGGAAGACATTTCAGTACACCTCATGAATATAAAGGCATTTGCAGGGCCGGAAAGGCTTGGGATTGACTGCCTTCCTGGGAAAACCCATTTTGAAAGAGCAGTGGGAGTATTCATGCAGGCAATAGCCGCATATGAAAAGGGCCATAAGAGGTTTATTAGATTCAAATTCTCCAAGGAATTCAAAAAAGAGCTTATTGGGTTTGCCGGACGAAGAGGAGGAACCGGGATTTTTAATGCATGGGCTTCAGATGCTTCTGGGGAAGTGGAAGGCATATTAGTCAGGGAAAGCAGCGCATTTGAGGATAGTTTTTACGGGGGCAACGTAAATGGAAAGCCAAACTGCCAGAATCCAACGTTAAGGAGTTTTCATGTGGGAGGAATAATAGGCACGATAGAGCTTCCGTGGATAAAGCAAATTGTTGTGGGGAATGCGGAGGATGGTTTTGATTACAGAAGGCGCTTATTCCTTATGAAGGGCCAGACTGAAGTGCCGGTCCTTCTCATGCAACCGGCATACTTCCGGGAAGATTTGCCTCATGCAGATGAACTTGATGCAAAAGCCATTGAAATCCTTAAAGGCAAATACGAACCGCTTGGAGTGGATGTCCGCCTTATGCCCTCTTCCATGCTGAGCAGTGATGAAGGGATAAACACGGGCTACTCCACATTCGCTTCAGGGAGATCACCCTTGTTTTACATCGATAGCAATTGCCATTCCTGGGAATTTGGAGGGGAAGTGTTTGCACGCAATGGCCTTCATCCAAGAGAGGAAGGCCAATCAATTGATTTTGGCAAAGGATGGGATTCTAAGCGCCAGCTAAACGCCTGCATGAGTTGAGCGAAGCAAAATTTGGGCTCGGAAAAAAGCCTCAGAGGGCAAGAAATAAGCCTTACGACGGTGCAATATAATAACACATACCACTACTTTTATAAACATTTAGATGTATAATATATTAGAAGGAGGCAATGGATGGCCAATGATGCAGTAAATAAAGGTGCAAAGATTCTAACGTTTAGGCCAAAACAAGCAAAAATCCTTCCAGGCATTAGAAAAGTCATGCCTGCTGAAAAAAGGCGGATTTCCCAACCTGTATTTCTTGTTCCTATGAAAAGGAAGGAATGCGCTTTCAGATCCTCATGCATAAGAGAATGCATAGAGCCTGCCAGAGCAAGCTTTACGGACGAAATCAGGGCAAAGCTAAGCTTGGAGATTGAATACTGGCTAAGGTCACTAAATCAGCTAAAGAATCCGGATAAGAAAGAATTCCAGGAGAAATCAAAATATGCAAGGAGGGCCACCTGGGCTATGGAAGGCTCCGTAATCCCTGTTGGGGGTGAAGAGGGTGGAGGTACTAACTGCCTATGTGGAAAGGCCGTCCCTGGAACAAAGAGCATGAAATCCATGCAGGCATTCACTATTGAACAAATGAGGGAAGTTGTAGATGGCATGGATTTTGGATTGGACCTATCGGGAGCATACGTTTCTCTTAAGGACGGGCCGGTATCCGGGATGCATCCTGATTTTGCAATTCTGCTTACAAGGATTGCCAACCTGAATCTCCCGCAGGATGACAGTGCACTGAAAACACTTATGATGGATGGGGGGCTGTACGGAATAAGGCTCATTTCAAGAATGACTGCAGAGCCTACTGTTCCGCATGATGCAAGGATGAGTTATGTGTGGGCAATGGACAAACTTGTTTCCTCCGCAATTTTCAATTCAGAAAAAGTTGAAGTGATAAATGACTATTTAGCGCTTGCACTCTCACGGTTTTACACGGTAGAAGAAAGAATAAATATGATAGAGGGCTCTCCGTGGTCCTGGGTGCAAACCGGGCACAATCTTCCTACAATGGGAAGCAAGCCGAATATACCAAATTTAAGGCAGATGATTTCATTTTCAGTTTCAGAATTTTTCCAGGCAATAATAAACATGTCCGCAAGGCTGGGAGAGATTGCCACTTCTTCAAAAGAAAACATGCAGCAGCACCAGGAATCCGCCCAGAGCATATATGCAGGGCTAAAAGAATCAATCCGCCTGCTTGCGGGAAAAGAGCAGCCCAATAAACGGGTGCTTTGGGAATTCTGCAAAAGAAAAACCCAGGAGCACCAGTGGGATGAGCTGGATTCCGGGGAGCAGGCAATGGCGAAGTATGTGCTGAGAAAAATGTGGGGAAATGGAGAGCTTGAGACTGATTCTGTGGATGCGCTTCTGGAAGTGCTGAATGCGGAAGATGTGGATGCAGAGAGGTACGTAAGAAATCTTGATCTTGAGCAGGATTAGGCAGTTGTTTGCCGTCTGCTTCAGCCTTTTGTATGAGCTCTACTGTTTTCTGAGAATATTTTACTACTCCCATGCAGTTAATTGGAGCTAAATGCATATATACATGTTCTAACTGGACCTATTCTAGAAGCCGACTGAAGCAAGAAGGAGTGCAAGCAGCCCGCAGAAAAGTGCAGCAAGGGAATACCTCCTGGTCATTGAAAAGCTTTTGTCAGCCCGTGTATAAAGAAGGTAAAGCGAAAGAATCAGTATTGAGAGGTCTGCAATAAAAAGGAAAAAGCCTGAAGCAAAGCCAAGCGCAAGGTCTCCCATAAATGGAACAATTGTAAGTGGAATAAAGAGCAAAAAGAGCATTGAGGCAACAAACAGCGAAGGGCCCTTTCCAATTAAAACTGGAAGGGTTTTGGATTTGCGCGCTTCTACATCCCCTTTCATGTCTTCAACGGATTTTACTATTTCGCGCGCCAGGCCTGCAATAAATCCAAGCAGGGCAATATCCCAAATAACCGGAGGCGGGGACTCTGAATACACATATCCTCCAAAAATAAAGGGAATTGCCATAGTGGTTGCGATAAATATATTTCCCACCAGCGGAAGGTCTTTTAGCTTCCAGTTGTAGGCGATTGCAAATAAGTTAAAGAAAAGGGCGATTAGAAATGCGGTTTCATTAATTAGAAAACCTGCGGCAATTGAGATTGCAAAACAAATGGCAGAGAGGTACAATGCAATGTTGGGGGCAATTGTGCCCTTCACCAGTGGGCGCTCCAGCATCCCATTTATGCGGTCTGCTTCCACATCCAGGTAATCATTCAGGCCAAATGAGCCCATCTCAGCAAAAATGGGCACAAGCATAGAAAGAAAGAATACTGTTTCCAAGGGAGGAATCCACCCAAGGGTTATCACTTCTGCTATCAGGACCGCCACTGCAAGCATTATCGCATGCTCAAAGCGGAATAGGTTATAATAGTCACGCAGAAGGGAAATAAAATCTCCCGGATTCGCTTTCCTCCCTGGAAGCATGAAAATGTAACTGAAGCAAACAATAAAAAGAGTGTGCAGGCATCAAAAAAGCATGAAATTGCATTTTCTTGAGCAGAATGCCCCATTTGAGAAGGCAGAGGTGTGCATCCTCCCGGTTCCTTATGAGGGAACAGTGTTCTTTAGGAAGGGTGCTGCAAAAGGCCCGGGTGCACTCATGCATGGGAGCATAGAGGTTGAAGAATACCTGCCCGAATTTGGTTTTGAATTGATTGGGGAAAAATACCCTGAAGGGTTTTGCGTATTGGAGCCGATTGAGGGGGGGGAGCGCAGGCCTGAGGAAGTGATTGCGGAAGTACGGAAAAAGACCCTGGAAATTTTGGATGCAGGAAAATTCCCAATTATTGTGGGAGGAGAGCATTCTGTATCAATTGGGGGGCTAAAAGCAGCTGTGGAGCGCTTTGGGGATGTCTCAGTATTGGTAATTGATGCACATGCTGATTTAAGGGACGAATTTGGAGGGAGCAAATACTCACATGCATGCGCAATGCGCAGGATGATGGAGCACGCAGAAAAAGGAGCAGCAGTTGGCGTGCGCAGCATGAGCAGCGAGTGTGCAGATTATATTAAAAAAAACCCAAAGCTAAAGAGCTGGGGAAGTGAATTTGAAATCCGGAATGTGCTAGATGCACTAGGGGAAAAAGTATATATAAGCATTGATTTGGATGGATTTGACCCGGCAGAAGTGCCCGGAGTGGGAACTCCGTGCCCAGGAGGGCTTTCCTGGAAGCAGGGGATTGAACTGCTAAGAGAAGTTGCAAAAAAGAAAAAAATTGTTGGATTTGATATTGTGGAATTGGCCCCAATTGAGGGGCAGGTTGTAAGTGAATTGTTCGCAGCAAACCTGCTCTACAAATTAGCAGCTTATTCAATATTTCCAAAAGAGTTAAAGTAAGGGTTAAAAGAACATATCTACCCATATTTAACAATGAAATCCATTAAGGTTCAAACAAAGTCCCCTAAAAAGGAAAGCAAAAGAACCAAAGAACTAAAAACAGTTCAAACTCTGATTAGGCGCTATGAGGGAATTTTGAAAAAGGACAATGGTGAAAATTTAGAATCATGGAGGGGGTCCCTCTTAGAGCAGGAAGACCGGTTGAAAAGGCTCTTGCTCCTATCTAAAACTACTCAAAACACAATTTATTCTGAAGAAAAAAAGGCAAGGTTGGAGCCTAAGCAAAGGTTACGGATTGCAGGAGAAAACATTGCATTCGGAGAAGACCTCCCTATCTTCGAGGAAAATGAAGGCAGAATTTTGGCAGAGCGCGAGGAGATTAAAAAGTTAAAACAGAAATGCAATGCCTCTCCTGAAAAAACTACTAATGCGTTGCAGAAGGCCGTAAACGAATTAAAGGGGCTAAAGAGATACCTCCTCCGGGGGGGAGATACCGTACGGGATATTATTGGGCATACTGTTTCGGCTATTGTAAGCATAACCCTGGCGAGCCTAACCATTCTCAATCCTTCCATCCTACAGAATCCGGCACTGGTAGAAAAATCCCCCATATCCACTTTTATTTTTTCAGGGGCAGTTTGTTACTTAATATCATTTAATCTGCTCATAATGGGGAGCCTTCCATACCTGGGGGGCATATACCTAGCAAGGAAAAAAATGTCCAAAAAAAATGGGCATACATATGAAAAACAGGTTTCAGCGCTCTCCAAGAAACATGAAGAAATTGAAGAGTTTATAAAAAGAATAGAATTAGAGCAGAAAACCTGGGATAAACTTGAAACCTATTTGGAAGAATTACTCAAAAAAGCAGAGGACCAACCTCCTAAACCAATGGGATAAATAGCTAGATTGAGGATTTTTCTTCTGGAGACTCAAGTTTAAGATGCTCGGTAAAATAGTCCAGCACATGCTCCTGGAAATTCCTAAAAGATTCAAAACCAAAATCCTTGCACATCCTAAGCATAAACGGATGCGGGGAATAGTGGGAAACAGAAACAACATACCCTTCCAAATCAGATGAAGCAAAAAGCGTATTCACATTTCCATGCTTCCCATATACCTTCTTCACATAAGAGGACTGTATGGCCTGCTGTTTGGAAATTATTCTTCCCTCCAGATTCTGGTGGAAGAAATTGAAGGTTATCCTGCGCTTTTCTATTTCCCCGCTAATCATGTTTTTAAGGGGTTTTTCCACATTCACGGAAATTTTCATGTCTTTTCCATCATAGGCAACCGAGTATTCATTTTTTTCAAAATGCGTAAATAAAAAGCTGGAAAGGAATGGGTGCCCGACTTCCTGGCCCACGGTTTTGGAAAAAAGAACCAGTTTGTCCCCGGAAAAGAATATTGAGCGGGTTGCTCCATGTGCAAAATGGTTTCCGGTCCTCTCCCCATCTAAAAGCAGGTGCTGGAAATAGTTATTGGGAATTGCAAAGGCGACTCTTGCTTCAAAAAGGGGCTTTGTTAATTTAGTGGGCCACTTTAGGGAAGTATACAGATTATGAGAAAGTGAAGGATACTGGCCTAAGAATTTGCGGGTTGTTTCAAGGCGCTCCACATCCTCTTCCATCATCTTCTCTAAGAGATTAAGGTACTCGGGGTTAGTGGCCGCAGCTTCGCAGATTCTGCACATTCTATTCTTCCTTAAGTTCAACCTTTTTAATTTCCGGGATTTTGGATTTCAGGGTAACTAAAACCATTGCTTTATGCAATTCATATTCCTGCCCNTCTTTCTTCTTTAGGCTCAAGGTAAGCTCCCCATCATTGGCAAGCTCAAATTTTCCTTCCAGCTGGAGGTAATCCAAGAGGGTTTTTACCTTGTCTTCAGGTTTTGTATGAACCTCATTGAGCTTTAAGTGGTAATCCACTTCCTGGCCTGCAATTGGATGGTTAAAGTCCACCATTACGCGCCCGGCATTTACGCTTTTAACGCTTCCGTAGAGCCTTCCGGTATCTGTATCCACATGGATTATCAGGCCAGCTTCAGGGCGCACTTCATGCTTTGCAAACTCGGCTTCGGACATGATCTTGATTAGTTCCTTCTTCCTCTCCCCAAATGCTTCATTGATTTTCAGGTGGATATCTTTCTCCTCTCCCGCAGCCATTTTAGAGAGAGCATCATAAATTCCCGGAATCAGCCTGTCCATGCCATAGATTACCATTAGGGGGCCCTCTTTTCCATGAAGCTTCTTTGCTACTTCCCCTTTTGTGGAATCAAATGTTCTCCCATTATGGTCTTTCCCTTCCAGCTCTATGAGTATAAAATCTCCTTTTTCTACCATTTCAATACACCAAATAATCGAAAAGTTAGCTTATATTTAGAGCTATGCTCTTTAAAATTGTTTACACATCAATCTAATCCGGTGTTTTTTATGGATAAAGGGCTAATTATGAAAGTTGCAGTAGTAATTATAGCACTGCTTTTTCTAATGGAACCACTCTCCACTGGCATCCAGAATTGGGGCAACGGAGGGGAACTCGAAACAACAGGCATGTATGTTGGAACTGCTAATGTAAACCTTACGATTTATTCTTATGGTGCATTTTTGTATGCAAATTCCCTTACTGAATTCCAGCAGACCCAGGTTTTGGGAAACCCGGAAGTGTTAGACATAGAAGCTGTAGAAGATGGATACCACAGGATAACCCTGCGGGACTCCGCAAAAACCAGGGAAACCTATAACGAATTCAAGGAGCTTGGAATTCAATCTATAGCAGTAGCGCAGGTTGGGCTTCCGGACGAGTACACTATTGAGTTAGAAAATGGGGACAGAATGGAAATCCACGGAGGATACCACCAGTTGGTGATGGAGCCTCTGCTTGAATCCGGCAGAAAATTAAGCTATGTAATTGCAGTGGAAAGTGACGGTACAAGCACTTACAGAATCCTGGATGCCAAAAACTACTATTCCAATGTGGAACTTTCCGGGCCCGGAACAATAGTTGCTGCAAACTCCAGTGCTTATCTGTTTACTGTGCCCTGGGAGGAGAGAAACATTGGCCTGGAGGCTCTGGAAGAGAAGTACGGAAAAGAAAACGTAATTTATGAGCGCAGGGATTATGTGGTCTTTAGCCCTCCACTCAGCCCTGCAGAAACCGTGATGCTCAAGAAAGAGTATGTAACTTATATCTCTGAGGGCAGTGCCAGCCTGGATGGAAACTTCACCAACAAAAGCCTGGCAGAAGAAGACTTTATGGGAAGAGCTATTTTCCAGGATTCAATCCTGCAAATTCAAACTGATGAGGAATTGAATTTGAGCTATGAGTATGAAAACGTGAATACTTATGTTGTGTCGCTTCCGCGGAACTTTGATGGATATATCCTGGAAGCGGGAGAAGTAGTGTTGCCTTCAGAAAAGGAGTTTAAAGTAAATGATACTGCAACTGTTGTGTTTAATGCAACGGTCACAGGAGACATGATCCTTGGAATAATGGAGATTTACCTGAAAGAATAAGCTTAATGTTCTGGAGGGGAAGGCTCTCCTTCCTCTTCTATTTTTCCTTTGCCCAATTTAACCCCAACTATTTTTGAGACTCCATCCACTCTGCTTACTCCCAAAACCGCACTGGCCAGGCCCAGCATAATATCGTTGTGGCTTACAACCAGGAACTGGGACTGGGGGGCAAGCTCCTTGAGCAATTTCGCCAGGTTTTTTGTATTAACTTTATCCAGGGGCGCATCCACCTCATCCAGCACATAAAATGGGGCGGGCTTGTAGAACTGGAGCGCAAATACAAACATCAATGCCACCAGGCTCTTTTCCCCTCCGGAGAGGGATTCAAGTGAGTGGTCCCTTCCATTTCGGTTTACCTTGATGTAAAGGCCGGATTCAAAGGGAGTAGATGGCTTATCCAGGTAAAGATGCCCCTCACCAATATTAATTAGGGTAAATAATTTGCGGAACTCTTTGTCCACTTCATGGAAAGTATCAAAGAACGCTTCCTTTTTCTTCTCTTCAATTCCTGCAATCATGTCTATTACTGCATCTTTTTCTATTCTCAGGCGCTCAATTTTTTCCTGCATTTCAGTTACTTCTTTTTGCTTTTCTTCATACATTTCCGGAGCAGCAAGGTTAACTGCGCCTAAACCTGAAATTGAGGATTCCGCAGCCTTCATCTGCTCTAGCAATTCCTCCTTTTTGCCCTCCAAAGGCTCAATATCCTTATACTCCTCAGATTCTGCCTGCAGGTCTGCAATCCTGGTTTCTATATTCTGCAGTTCCACTTCAGCTACAGTAAGTGTTTTTTCATGCCTGGAGAGCTCAATCTGAAGTTTGCCACGCTTCTCTCCCAGTTCCTGAAGGCGTGTTTCAAATGCCTTCATCATGTCCAGTAGTTTTTTGATTGCACGGTCGGAGGCACCTACTTTCTCTTCCACCCTTCCAAGGTCGTCTTCTTTTCCTGCAATCCTGGAAGCGAGTTGGGTTATTCTGGAGGCAAGGGTCTCCTGCTCAGCCTGAAGCCTTTTGTGCCGAACCTGCTTGTCTTTGAGGCCTTCTTCCCTTACTTCTGTTTCCCTTTTCTTTGCATCTGCCTGGGCACGGAGTGAAGAATAGAGCCTGGTTTTTTCTTCACGGTCCTTTTCCAGGCCCTCCATCTTTGAGGATTCGGTTTCTATTTTGGCATTCAGTTCACTTCTGGATTTTGAAATTGCCAAATCCTGCTCTACAAGTTTCTTCTCATAGGACTCAAGCTTGGAAGAGGAAAGGTCTGTGGATTTTTTTAATTGCTCAATTTCAGTTTTGGTTGCTTCTAAGCGCTTTTCGCGCTTTTTGCGCTCTTCAATCTTTTCCTTCATCGAATCCAGTTCCACTTCCATTTTGCGCAGGCTTACGTCAGTTTCGGCTTTTTCGCGCCGCAGGGCAGACATATCCTGGCGTATTGCAGTAAGGTCATCTAAGAGCCCTGTTTTCCTTCCTTTGGCAGATTCAAGTTCAGCTTCCATTTTTGAGAGCTGGGCAGCGGAGGCAACCCCGCCTCTTGTTTTTCCTCCTGTAATTATTCCGGATTTTTCAAAGAGGTCTCCATCCAGGGTAACCATGCGGCCTCGCCCGATTCCCAGTTCTTTTGCATCTTTGGTGCCTTCAACCAGGAGAGTATTTCCAAATACATAATCAATTGCACTTGCATACTGGGGAGCAAATCGCACAAATTCGGAGAGAAGGCCCATTCCGCCCTTTGCAGTAATTTTGGGGCACACGATTTCCCTGAGCGGGAGGAAAGTTGCCCTTCCGCGCCCTGCTTTTTTCAGTTGAGAAATTATTTTTATTGCAACATCGGATGAATCAACTACAACATAAAGAAGGCGTGCCGCTCCGGCTGCATCAATTGCTTTTGAATATTCTGGCTTGAATTCAATTAATTCCGCAACTGTTCCATGGATTCCGCTTACCTTTCCGCTTTCCTTTAGTTCTGAGATATATTGAAGGGCAGGATTGCGGATGTGGATTGAAGTCTGGGCACGCAGGGTTGCCACTTTTTCCCTGAGTGAAAGCAGTTCCCTGTCCAGGGAAGCATTTTCTTCATTTAACTCCTTCTCTCTTGCAAAAAGCCTATCCTGAGAAGCAATTATGCCTTTGAGCTGCTTGCGCAACTCCCCGATTTCTCCTTCTGTGCTTTTGCCTGGAAAAGTTTCCCCTTCCCCTGCATCTTCTAGTGCTTTTTGCTTTTCTTCGGTCAGGGATTTTGCATTCTCTATTTCTGCATTCAGGGTAATCATCTGCTCCCTTAGCATGGTGCGCTCTTCTTCCAGCTTTTCCAGGGATTTGCGCATAGCTGCAATTTCCGGGTTTTCCTTATGCTCAAGCGTAAGGCTTTCCAGAGGCACCAGTTTCTTTCTGAGTTCTGCTTCCTCTTTTCGGAGTGTTTTTAGAATTTGCTTATTTTTCTCTATTTCATCCTCTAGGAGGTTTAGGGAAGATGCTCCTTTTTCCAGGCTTTCTTTTGCATCCTCAAGGGTTTGCTTTTGGGAGGCGATTTCTGCACGGGTTTTTTCCATTTCACGAAACAGGCGCTCACGCTCCTCTTTTGCCCCAATTTCCGCAGTAACTTTTGCTTTTTCCGATTCTTCCTTGTTTACTTCAGAATCAATTTTTTCTATTGCTTTTTGAACTGAATCTGTTCCGCTTTTTGCATCTTTAAGGGAACCTAGGAGTTTTGTTTTCTTTTTTTCTGCACTTTTTAATTCCATTCCCAGGAGGGTTGCTTTTGCCTGCTTAACCAGGTCCACCGAAGAAGAGTATTTCAGGGCGCGCTCCCGTTCCGTTTCAAGCTCCTCTAAGAATGCTGTGCGCTCGCCCAGCACAAGATTCGCATCACTCATCCTCCGCTCTACTATTTCAAGTTCCTTTAGGGCCTCTTTCTTCTTTGCTTCAAATTCAGCAATACCTGCAACTGCATCAATTATTGTCCTGCGCTCCCTTCCGCTGATTTCTACTATCCTCTGCACTTCGCCCTGTGCAATAATGTTTCTCCCGCTTGAGTCCAGGTTGTATTTTTTAAGAAGTTCCAGTATTGCTGTGCGGGTTGTAACTTTCCCATTTATCATGTATTTTATTTTTCCATCTTCCCGGATTGCCCTGCGCAATTCATACTTTTTATCATCTTCAAATTTGAGGATTACCTCTGCAACTTTTGAATTGTGGCAAATTAGGTCTTTTACTTTTCTTGCACGCAATGATTTGAGGGATTTTTCCCCCAGTGCAAAGCGCACTGCGTCAAGGACGTTTGTTTTTCCACTTCCATTTGGGCCTGCCAGGCAGATAAAATCCGGAGGGAGCTCTAAGTCTGCTTTTTTGAATGATTTGAAACCTTTGAGCTTAATGCTGGAAATGTGCATAATGCCTTACCTTTGGGAACCTTTTCTATTCGGCATTTTGCTTTAAAAAACCTTCGGAAAAAATAGGCAACTGCAGTAAGAATACTACAAAAAAGTTTGTAGTTAGGGTTAAAAAGGCGGACATGCATAAATATAACATAGTTTGGTACTGTTTAGCTTGGGGAAGGGGCAATCGCGCAAAACCGGGATTGTTTAAAATGCGGCCAAAATTAGAAATCAGATGAGAAGAGATTCTAGATTAGGCCTTGGGAAGGATGATTGATATGGCGAAGTTCTATATAGCAGGATGTTTTGCGGACAATATAATTGTAGATAAGGATGCGAACAAGATCGAGAAACAGGTAGGCGGCCCTGCACACTTCATAAAAAATGTTTTGGACCAGCTTGGGGAAGAGTATGAAGTGGCAAAGGGAAAACGTGGGATAGTTGAAATCCACGTGCAAAACGGAAAGGAAATTGGAAGATTTCCCCGTGCATGCAAAGTAAGCTATACTCCCATTACTTCGCAGATTGTCTTAGCCTATGCTGTTTCCAACGAACTTTGCTTGGATAGCCTCAAAGGGAAGTACGAAGAAATTTATATGGATGCAAAAGGCTTTGTGCGAAACCCGGAAAAATTTGGGGAGCGCCGTGAGTGCTGGATTAAAAATGTGGAGAAAGTTATGGTGCTCAAAACCACGCGCTCGGGAATAGAGTATCTTCCGAAAAACCTGCTCTCGCATATATTTGAGAAGGGAGTACTCATTATTACTGAGCCTAAGCTGGTAACTATTGTAGAAGGGGGAGCTGAGACCAAAATCGAAGTGGACGAGGTTAGTGCACCCGCTTCAATTGGGACAGAAGAGACTTTCTTCGCTGCATTCTCATCTGAGTATTCCAAGAAAAAGGATGCAAAAAAAGCTGCGGAATTTGCAATTGCCCATACAAGGAATTTTATATCCAGTGAAAAGAAGGTAGCTGATGAAGAATAGTGCATTTCTTTTAATTCTTGTTTCTTTTTCTTTTGCTTCAGCATTCTTTATTTCGTCTTCCGGCGGGGCATATACTTATGTGTATAATGCACAAATCGAAGAAATTCCTTCTCCACTCAGGTTCCTCTTTAGCGGAGAAAAAGCCAATGTGCACGTTTCCGGGCTGGGAGAGTATTATACTGCTTTTGGAGATAGGGGAGAGGCCATAGACTTTGGAGAAGGGAATTGCCCTGAAGCTGGCTTGGAAATTACCCTCAATAAAAAAACCCTCTCCAGAATTAACTCGGGGGAGCTCTCGCTGGATGACGCTGTTCGCACCAAACAACTCATCCTCAAGAGCAATAACCTATCTAGTATGATGAAACTCCAGATCGCGCTCGGCTTTATCAACGCGGGCGGAATTTGGGAAAATACAGTTAGCCCACCTCTAGAGAAATTAGTTTCCTTCCTCCCATTCTAGCCCCAATAAACCAATTTATGCAAACAAGTAAATAAACGCCGGCAAAAGGAGGGTTTCATTAGCCGAAAACAACCTGCTAAAGCCCCCCTTGAAACAAAAAGGCAGAGTAACTCGGTGTTTTTGACAATTTTGAGCGCTAGCCCAAGAGAAGAAATCACAGATTTCTCAGATTTTTGGCCTATCTTAAAACGGTCATAAAAATTGAAATGGACTTAGGGGGATTCGCACCCCCGGCCTCTCCCATGCCAAGGGAGCGCTCTACTACTGAGCTATAAGCCCTTCCTAAACGATAATTTGGGGGAGGGTCAGGAGGTCTGGGAACCTCCGGTTCCAACTCGCCTCGGAGAGGCGAACCCTCAAACTGGGGAGGGGAACTCCCCTCCGCGGTTCGGCTAAGAAGGTGAAATGTAGACTACGCTGTCTCCACGAAGGAGGCAGGTGCCGATTCCCTTCTTCACTTCATCATTTTCCAGAAGTTCGGTTTTCTCAAGAACCAAGTTCATGTGCACATCATATGCAACAAGAATGCCACGGAAGGTTACTCCTCCCTTAAGTCCGATAACAACGGTGTTGTTCAAGGCGTTGTTCAAAATATCAAAAGGCCTTTTTTCTCCCATCTAGATACACCTATTTATTCGAAATAACCTTCTATAGAAGTGTTTTTAAACCCGAATTATCAGGCTAAAAAAGCTATTTGGGAATATTGGCTAGGCCGCGCTTCCTGAAAAGAGAGATTACCTCCTCCTGCTCCCATGTTTTAGCAATTTCATATGCGGTTGCATTTCCATGCCCGCTAAGGCGGTGGTCTGCACCCCAATCAAGAAGAATGCTGCTAAACTCTGCTTTTCCTTTTCTTGCAGCAAGCATAAGTGCAGTTAAATTTAAGCTCCTGTCTCGCGCATTAGGGTCTGCACCATTCCACAATAAATCTCCCAGGGCAGTTGCATTAGTTGAACTATTTACAATGCGCAAAAGTCTTTTATCCAGGTCCTTTTGTTTTTCCGGGCTCAATTCATTTCGTGCTGCGGGCCCAATGTTTTGCAGGGATTCCTTTTTGGAGAATGTTTTTCTGGCTGAAGGAGCCGGAATGGGTGCTTTCAAAGTCTGCAAATTTAATGCCATGACAGCTTATAGGGAAAAGTTTCTATTTTAAAGTGATTGCATGTTGCGCCCAAACACAATAGAAAGCAAATGTGCTCACTTCTTATTGTGCTTCACATACACTATCTTCATATTCTTCTTAAGCTCAAGGTCGGGCTCAGCAGGATGGAACATCTCCCCGTCATATACCGCAGCAATTGCCGCATTCTCTTTTTTGGCAACTTCCGCAACAGTCTTGCCCTCCATGTTCCCAGGAACATTCTTCTCCAGAAGTTCTATCTGGGAAAAACGCGGGTCAAGTAGAAGAGTGATTACCGGGTGCATAACCATGCTGGCTAATTCGCGCGCAAGTGTCCACTCCGGGAGCAGGGGCTCAACATCCAGCCGCTGCATTAATTTGGAATATTTGGGCTCGGATGCACGGCAAATCACGCGCTTGCATTTTGCCTGCTTTGCATAAAGCGCAATTAAGAAGTTTGCTTCTTCGTGGCCTGTAACAGCAAAAATAAAATCGGCTTCCCCAAGCTTTAGTTCGTCCAGAAGTGCAGGGTCTGTTGTATCCCCATGAATTACTTTAAGGTCAGATTCACTTGCGAGCCTGTCGCAGACCTCTTTGTCCAAATCGACTATTGTAACATCATGCTTCTTCTCCAGGAAAGTTGCCAGGTTGGTTCCAACCCGTCCAGCGCCAAATATCAGGATTTTCATATCTATCTCCTCAGCAGGAATCTTATTAATGCGAGACTTGGAAAAATCTCAATACGACCTAAATACATCAATGCAATTAAAAAGATCTTCGTTCCCTCGGCCATGGCCGGAACCGGGAATACTGCAAGGCCTACGTTGCCAATTGCAGAAGCAATCATGAACATGGAGTCTTCCAATTCATAATCAATTGCAACCATTACCCCGCATCCAAACAGGAATAGGAGAAGGTATGCAAATATAAACGTAGAACTTTCGACCAATGCATCCTCTTTTACTGCGCACCCATTCAGTTTTACGATTTGCACTGAGCCTGTAGGCAGGAATGCTGCACGTATATTCCTGGTTATGGTTTTGAGCACAAGCAGAATTCTCCGTAATTTGATGCCTCCTGTGGTTGAACCCATCATCCCTCCCATAAGCATCAGGAGAATCAGGATGTATTGGGGAAACGCGTGCATAATTTCTAAGTTTCCAATAGCAAAACCTCCACAGGCAATCGCTGAAATTGAATTCAATATTGTGTTATAAATGTCTTCCTGGCTCACCAGGTAAATAAGCAAAATTGCAACAATGGTGATGAACAGGTAAAGGCGGAATTCCTCATCTGAAAAGGCTTCCTTTATTCTTCCTTTGGCAACTTTTTGGTAAAAAATGAAACTGGTTGCGCCCCCAAACATCAAGAGGGCAAGCGCAAAGGTTTGGTTATTGGAAAAATCAAACGAATCGAACGGGAAAAATCCTCCGTTTGAAATGCCTGCAAAGGTAAGGTTCACAGTGTCAAAGAGATTGAATCCAACTAAATAAAGAAGAGCGATTCCAATTAAAGTGAGGGCAAGGTAGGTGCCCCAGATTCCTCCTGCCACCTTATTTATTCCTACATCGGTAGATGTGCGGCCTTCAGCTTTCAGAAAGTTCCTTGCTTCCCTTCCCTTCATTACAGTAAGCATCAAAATTACAATTCCCAGGCCCCCAACCCATTGGGTTACGCTTCTGTAGAGGATTATACTGGGGGGAAGCCCATCTATCGAAGGGAGAGCGGAGAGACCTGTAGAGGTCCACCCGGAAATGCTCTCAAAAAATGCATCCACCACTCCAAACTGGTATGTGAGGTATGGAATCATGGAAATTGCCGGAATAATAAGCCATGCAGCAGATACAAGTGCCAGAATTTCCCCTAATTTGAGTCCCTCAACCTGCTCCCTCATCTCCCCCATATTAATCAATTCAGTATAGTGAAAGGGGGTGTCCTGCTGAAAGAGGGAGAGGATAAAATTCTTTAGGTTCTGGAATATGTGCTGCAGAATCTGTGGAACTGCCGGAAGCGCCAGGAGAAGGATTGTGAATGCTATAGTAGGCCAGGCGCCATCCTCGAGCATTAAGCTGTAGCCCAGGGGGATTAGGAGCGGCAGGGACGCATAAAACATCAAAACTGTGAGTCGCTTAAGGAACAGCATGCAGAAAAATCTAGCAGATTATGTTTTTATTATTATCCTTTTTTTCGGGAGACCATCCCCTGCTCTCAATTGAAATTGCGAGCATCCTGGCACGCACAAATACGAAGTCCAAGAGCGGCATGATAAATGCCCAGGGGCTTTTTGAGCCACGGCTTCTTTGGGCAATTCCTATTGCCTGGGCCTTTCTTCCCATTATCCGCGAATAAGGCACTGCGATTGCAAACATGAATGCAAAATCCTTTGGGACATGGAAGGCCTCCAGGGTATCCACCAGTTCCTGCATTGAGCTGATTGAAAAATAGGTATATATGGGGAGAATTATGGAAATTGCGCGGAATGATGTGAGGAGTCCATGCAAAAATCCAAAGCCCAGAAGGATTCCTGCAACTGCCATGGAGAGGGCAAAAATAATTGTTGCTGCCAGTGCCGCCCTGATGCTGGCCCGGTTTAGGGCAGCCCATCCCAGGAGGATAAAAAATGCAACCGGCGCATACTCGATAGGGGTCAGAATTGCAGCAACTACGAGGATTAATGCAACAATCAGGCCTTCTTTTCCTTTAAGCTCCATGGAATTTTTACCCCTACTTTCTTTACTTCCGGTTTAAGGAAAACCTCTTCGTCCCCAAATGCAACCTGAGCACCTCCATCCAGGATAAGGAATTTATCTGCAAGCGAGAGCAAAAGGTCTGTATTGTGGTCTACAATCACTATTGTTTTTCCGGATTCGCGCAAATCACCAAGCGTAGAATAAACTTCCAGGGCCGTGCGGTAATCCAGGCTTGCAGTCGGTTCATCCAGTAAAAGCATATCCGGGTCCATTGCAAGTACAGAAGCAAGCGCAAGCTTTTGCTTTTGCCCATGGGAAAGCTCAAATGGGTCATCTCCCCTTCGGTTCCAGAGACCCACCCTGGTTAGTGCCTTTTCAATTTTCTCTTCTAAAACTACTCCTTTGTACCCATAATTTTTCAGGCCAAACTGCACCTCATCATAGACGGTCCGGGAGAATATTTGCTCATTTGGGTCCTGGAAAACAATTCCTACATCTTTTCTTAGCTCTTTTTTATTGTCTGTGCTTCCGTTTACCCTGAGCCTGCCGGAAACCTCTCCCCTCTTCAGTGCGGGAATTATGCGCTTTAGGCAGTAAAGAAGCGAGGTTTTTCCTGAGCCCATGCTTCCTGAAATTCCTAATGCTTCTCCTTTTCCTATGCTAAAGTTGAGGTTGCGCAAAACCTGCCTGTCCTTGATTTTCAGGGAAAGGGCATCCGCAATTATCATTCAGAGTGCCTCTTCACCAATCCAAAGTGGTATGCTGGAATCCACGCACATACGAATTCAACTACTGACTGGACCATGTTCCAGAAGAATATTACGAACCAGCCCATCCCTTCACCGAATATTGGAAGGAATAACGCGTTGAGCGCATCTATGAACTCTGTTGGGCTGACGTGAAAGAACACTGGGCCCGCAAAGTACAGGTTGGAAAGCGTCATAATTATGCTTCTGGCAAATGCTGCAATTACCAGGGCAACAAAAGCTAATTTGGGAGAAGAGAGGTCCACTCTGCCTCCTTTCTGTGCCATCCAATACCCCAGAATTGCCACAAAAATTAATGGGAGCACTCCTGTGAGCATTTCCAGGCCCGGGATGCCGGCAAAGTAAGTTGCTATCCCAAAAACGGCCAGTGTAACAACAACTATTGCAGCTGCCCCAAGAACCTCCTTTGAAGCTTTTTTCTCGTGTACAATCAGGTAGGGAACTACCACCATGGGAATTGTTGCAGCAAGTTTCATTAGAGCTCCGATATATCCTGTGGGGGAAATTCCCAGAATAATTAATGCAAGAAGGGCAAGCACCATCATTGCATACTCAGCTCCAAAAACAAAGAGGGCAATCAGGACCGGAACTGCGGCCAAATCCACAGTCATTCCGAACCCTGTCGGAATTCCAATTACCTCGTTGGAAATCTGGAGGAAAAATGCGAGGGCGGCCAATAAGGCACATGCAATAAGCTTGTAAGTTCTCATAGCATTCTTTGTTGATTGAATAGCATTTAAATATATCTACAATTTTTTTTGTTAGTGGGCAGGCAGGGAATCTATTCTCTGGAATGGTTCCATACTCCATTTTTTGATTGGCTTTGTTCCATGCTTTTTATAGAGGAGCTGCCCGGCATATGCAATCATTGCCCCATTATCCCGGTTATATTCATCCTGGGCAACCCCGAATTTAACCTTGTCCTCTCTTGCCAGGGCTTTGAGCATTTTCTGGAGCCTTTTGTTTTGGGCTACCCCTCCACAGGCCAGGATGCTTTTTTTGCGCGTAAGAAAAAGTGCGCGCTCTGTGGCCTCACAGCATTCGGAAAAGGCGGTTTCCATGAGGGAATATGTTACATCTTTTGCAGAATGGGTTTTTAGGGCGCGGATTGCTGCGGTCTGCAGGCCGCTAAAGGAGAGGTTCATTCCCTTTACTGTGTAAGGAAGCGCTACATATTTTCCTCCCTTTGCAATCTTTTCCAGAGTAGAACCATGTGCATACTCCAGTTTTGTGGCCCTTGCAAAACTGTCAAAGAGGTTCCCAAGGCCAATATCCAGGGTTTCCCCCAGAACTCTGAATCCCTCTTTATTTTCAATGAGTATTTGGGTATTCCCCCCGGAAACATAGAGAATGAGGGGATTTTTGAGCTTGGTAAGGTGCTCTGCAATCTTTATGTGCGCATAGGGATGGTTCACCCCAATTAAGGGTTTATTGTGCTTTTGCGCAAGGGCTTTTGCTGCAACAATTCCGCTTGAGAGGCATGCTCCGATTCCCGGGCCCTGGGCAAATGCAAAAAGGTCCACATCCTCTAGGGAAATTTTTGCTTCTTTTAGGGCTTGGTTTAAGATTTTGGGAAATACTTCCGCATGGTGGTCTGCTGCTTTTCTTGGGATTATCCCTTCAATTCTGGGTTTGTAAATATCATGTGCATTAGAGAGGATTTTTCCATCCCTGCAGATTCCTATTCCCAAAGTGTGGGCTGTGCTCTCAATTCCCAGAGTAATCATTAGTACACCCAAAGTATAAGCGCTACTGAGAGAAAATTGAAGAGTGCATGCGCAATTATGCAGGGAAGCGGGTCCCTGAGGAAATAATATGCATTTGCCAGCACAAAGCCCAGAAAAAGGGCTCCGGCCAGTTCGGCTATTGAGCCATATGCTGCATGCACAAGGGCAAACATCACTGTGGAAACCGGGACTCCTGCCCTTGGAACCAGGAATGCGCGGAAGAATAATTCCTCGCTTATCGGGCCAAGGGTAAATGCCATTATTACTACGTAAATTGGAAGGCCCGAAACAATCCCTACAACTTTATCCTGGTCGGTTATCCCTGCTGCCTGGATTATCATGTTGGCAACTACCGCCGCCGCCAGCAGTATTCCAAAAATTATGACCCCATACCCGATTCTTTTGGGCATGCTTCCGCAACCCCTGATTAGTTTTTGCCTCTCGGGCCANAGGAAATAAAGTGCGAAGGAAAGAAAACTCATGTGCAGGTATAACGTTGAGATGTACTCCACTCCCCCTAAAAGAAAGTAGATTCCTGCTGAACCCCCAAAAACAAGGGCAGGCTCTTTTCCCAGCTTTTTGCTTATTATGGCTATTCCAACAATTAGGAGCGTAATCAAAACAGGATCCGGAACAACCTCCGGAAAATAAGAAAAAACCAGAAAAATAAATGAACTGGCAAATAAAGTGAGAAACAGCTGCTTGTGCATTCTATTTCTTCTCGTAGTAGCCGCACTTGCCGCAGGAATACCTGTTTTTGTGCTCAGCAAGCTTCACGCCCGGTCCGCATTTTGGACAGTGCTTCCCCTTCTTGTATGGCTTTGTTGCTACTCCTTCTTTTTTGGGTTTTCCTTTGTCATCTGCCATTCTTCGCACCTATTCCTTTTTCTCTTTAAGCCTTTTCTTCAGGCTTTGGTTCCTCTTTAGGCTTCTCTTCTTTTTTCTCCTCTTTTGGAGCTTCTTC
>JGI10211J34971_10000677_pt1 | contig 28323 bp, 21 predicted proteins | sample Etolagsediment_FD_34971 | JGI IMG/M metagenome (IMG submission 34971)
GATGGATGTGGGCACGTACCGTACCTGATGTTATGATGATTTTAGGAGGGGGTATTATTCTCTACGACCTTACTGTGAAGACGTTTTTTGCAAAAAAAATGGGTCTGTAACCTTCATTTTACATTACTTCCTCTATCTTTGATGGAGGAAGTAATTTTAAAATTTGACTATGTCAGAATTTACAAATAAGCGAAGTCACCGGATACAACTACTGAATCGCTACATGATCGGTATAATGGAAGGGGATAACGGAGCAAAACTGGTTCAGGAACTTGGCATGCAGGCCGATGATTTTATTCCCTCCGATGTGCTGAGCATGTTTAATTTAGTTTTTAACGAAACCAGTGAGTTGGAGGAAATCAAAAAAGCATCTAATAAACTTTTTAACATCCTCTATGAAACACTAAAAGCCTATCCTGCCATTGAAGCACCCGAAAGCTCTTTTATTGATTATTTGATGCAGGACAACAAAGCCATTCACCAGCGGCTTCAGGATATTAAACCATTCATTAAACGCATTAACAAAACTTCAGGGGAGGAGGGACGTGAGGGACTGCTGAAAGGGTTTGAAGACCTTGAAAAATCCACCTGGCACTATACTGTCAAGGAGAACATTCTTTTTCCGGCTTTGGAAAGCCAATGGACAGAGCACGAGTGTCTGAAGTTGATGTGGTCGTTTCACGATGATATCAGAAGAAATCTAAAAAAGATGACTTCAGCGCTTCAATCTGAAGTCATTGATCTGGAGGAATTCAACTCGCTTACCGGAGCGCTTTTTTTTAATATAAGTACCATAATTTTTCGCGAAGAGCGTGTGCTTTTTCCCATCATGATGGAAACGATTCCGGAGTCAGTTCATGAACAAATGCTGCTCGAACTCGAAGAAATGAAGTTGCCCATGGTGGAAGTAAAGCGTCAGCCCCGAACGCCCGGTCAAGGTTCGTTAAATGCTAAAAACCATACCATTGTCTTTCCAACAGGAGAAATTTCCCTTGAACAGGCCGAGTTAATTTTTAATCATTTACCTATTGACATCACTTTTGTTGACGAAAACGAGACGGTGAAATATTTCTCCACTCCCGATCACCGGATTTTTCCGCGTACAGCGGCCATTATTGGACGAAAAGTGCAAAATTGTCACCCGCCGGAGAGCGTTGGGGTAGTTAACCAGATTGTTGAGTCGTTTAGAAAAGGCGAAAAAGAGGTAGCTTCCTTTTGGCTGCATTTAGGCCCGAAATACGTTTTAATACAGTATTTTGCCGTCCGCGACAAAGAAAAGAAGTTCAGAGGAGTGCTCGAAGTTTCGCAGGAAATATCAGAAATCCAGAAAATAAAAGGAGAACGAAAACTACTCGATTGGTAGAATCGCACTCCTCATTTATCAACACTTAAAATCAATTCCCATGAGTAACAACGAATTTATAAAAGGAGAGAAATTCTCTTACAACGACAGCATATCCTACGCCGATCAGGCCGTGGTGAGTAAGCACATCATAAAAAAAGAAACCGGAAACATTTCCCTGTTCGCCTTTGATAAAGGCGAAGGTCTGAGTGAGCACACAGCGCCTTTCGATGCCGTGGTTCATGTAATCGATGGAAAAGCCGATATCATTATTGATGGGAAATCGAACCTGCTGCATGCCGGTGAAACCATTATTATGCCCGCTAACCTGCCCCACGCACTGATTGCAATAGAGCGGTTTAAAATGGTGCTCACCATGATAAGAAAATAGGCTGTGGGTAAACCCCTCTGCCATCTGAGGCAGATTTGAAATATAAAGACAGAATTAAGCGGAGATTCGTCTCCGCTTTTTCTTTACAAAGTTGCCCCTTTATCCTTATCAGACGATTTTCCAAAAAGGAGTTACTTACCCCACAATCAAATTTCTTATTGTATAATCAGCTTTTCCTGTTTAACTTTTTCTCCATCTACTTTAATAACAGCTAAATAGTATCCTTTCGGCAATGCTTCAACTGAAACATATTGATTGGAAAGGGTTGTTTTCATAACCAATTGGCCTACACTGTTAATAAAATCTACTTCTACATTCAGGTCGTTGGCGCTTTTTATATAGACCCTGTCATTGGCCGGGTTGGGATAAATCTGCACATTTTTGTCGGTAGTGAATTCTGGGGTGGAAACCACGCCTCCATTGGCATCACGTTTCATTAAAAACACATCGGAGGAACTGCCATCACGGCGGCTCTCATAACCCATCATGACCAGGTCGTTTGAGACAAGCCCAACCACATCAACCCCGGTCCGCTCATTTTCATTTGGATAGGTGATTTCATGTTGTAAGGCGAGGTCGGTACCTACCAACCAAAGAGCCAAATCGCCCTCAACAGATCCTGTTATCATTATTTTTTCAAAACCCAGATTACCTGAACCTAAAATTGAAACACCGGGATAATCTAATTCAATCATATTGCCCACAACTCCTCCATTAATAAAATCTGTCGACAGCAGACCTATGGAATGCACGTCATAACCACCAGAAAAGGTTCTTACGAGAAACCATGAATCAGGGGTATAACGGTCCATCCCTGCATTGTAGCTGGCGTCAAATGACCATATCGATCTGAAATTATTGTAGTTATCATAGGCAAAGGCCACATTTTTCACCCCAAACCACATATAATTATACGATTGCAAAAAAGATTGTCCGATAGCATCGTCCAATTCATATGGCCAGGGGGTTATGCCTTTTACTGTTCCTAAGCTGCTGGATAGATCATATATTATAGGTATATGTGGTCCATCAAATGTTTTTGCGGCAACCAATTTGCTCAAAGCTCCGGCTGGCATTTCGTTTACCGTTCCAAACCAAAAACCGTCTGTTGCCTCGTCAGTAAAGGACCAGTTCTCGATCCCTGTTTCTGCATCTACCACCTGAAGAAAACAATGCTGTTCCATTCCTCCTGCCAGCGCAATCTCACCACTGGCCATGACACACAGGTTATAAAACCTTGAAGCATTGGTTAAAACATTACGCCAGACTTCCTCCCCGGAAGCGTCCACTTTAAAGGCAAACGCATGTTGGTTTTCAAGGTTTTCATCCTCAAACCAGCCACATACAAATACGTTGCCCGCCTCATCAGTCACCACCGCGGTGGGGTGATCGAATGGCCCAAAATCATATGTTTTTTCGTAATAATTTTGAGAAAATGAAAGCAAGGGTATGATAAGAAGCTGAAGGATAAGTAGTTTTGATTTCATAACTTTAATTTTTAGGAATTATTTACCAAAGATAATATATTAAACCGGTTTAAAACTATAGTGAAACGACTTTTTTAGTAGGCCAGGACGATCTTTCCTTTTGAAATCGGCTTGTCGTCGACCACAAACTGATAAAAATACACACCGCTTGCCTGACCTGTCAAATCTAATCTTGTGCTTTTTTCAAAAATGTTTTGGGTAAGCACAAGGTCGCCAAACGTGTTATAAACAAGCAATTTGCCTTCCAATTCACGATCAAGCAATACGGTAAAATTACCCTGTGTGGGATTGGGGAAAAGCTCAAGTTTTGCGCTAATAAACTCGTTGACACTACCCACAAAATCGATGCATCCCTCGCGGGTTGAAATCTCTTCAACAGCAGTCTCAAGAGCTACCTCAGTGATAACGGCACTTCTGGCAGTTGAAGTGGCTGTGGTTGCACCCCTTGCTATGGTGTCTTCTGCCGTAGGAATTAAAGGATTAAAACTCGCGCAATCTATGCCATTTCCTACAGTATCTACTTGAATTAAACCAATAGATTGCTGGTACATGTCTTCTATCGATTTTACTCCCATAATCGGACCATTCCCAAAAATTAAATATTCGTTGTTGTTTGTAACACACGCATCGATGGCCAATAAAAATAAATCATCTTTCCAAAGTACATTTCCGATGGAATCGGTTTTGATAAAAGTACTGGAATAATTATCGCCCGCTACCAGTACAAAACCACCGTCTTCTAGTGGATGAAATTTGGCGGCCTGATCGTAGAAAGTCGCCGAGCCCATATTACGATACAGCTTATAGGACAACAAATTCCCGGTGAAGTCGGTATGCCCCATCATTAAATAGGAATTTAAATACATAGTCACCAAATATCCCGTGCCGGTAGTTACAAAATCATTGCCCTGACACCAGGCATAACCTTCACTGGTTAAGTTGGCCAGAAAAGAATAGGTCTGATTTGTGCCCTGATTGTTGTAATGGCCTGTGATCATGATGCTTCCATCTTCAATTTGTTTTACAGCGTAGGCCTTGTTCATGCTGCTGCCCAAAATAAGTTCACGTATCCACAACAAGTTTCCAAACTCATCGAGCCTGACCAGAGCGATAGTACTATAAGGTGCACTGGCGTGGGTAAAATGACCACTAACAATAAAACCGTGATCATCTGTTTGAAAAGCATCATTCAGAAAAAACCTAAAATCGTTCGTCATGGCTTTCGACCAAACCACTTCTCCCCGCGAATCAATTTTCATGACAAAGGCATCTTCTTCCCATCCTGAGGCTCCCCGAAAGGTATTTCCCGTTAGTAAGAACCCCGAATCATCAGTAGGAATCATATTGCTGAGCTGAATTGGTCGGGAGGTGCCGGAGCTCACATTTTCGAAGGTGCGTGCCCAAATCACCTGTGCGCTTGAATCCATTTCAAAAAGCAGTCCTTTTGTATTGTAATTAAAGCCTATACCAAAATAAGTGTTGTGATCGGACAACTTCATGTCTGTGATTTGAACTAAGCCATTGGACTCCAATACCCGCGAAAATATTTGCGGTTGAGCATGGATAAGGGCTGAGAAACCAATAAGCATGGTGAATAACAGCCAGCTAACTTTTTTATAATAGCTTTTTGAAAATGAAAGCAATGGCAAAACAGGAGTGAGCATGGTAATTGGTTTTGATTTCATAATTTTATGTTTAGGATTGATCCCCCAAAGATATAAAATAAAAATCATGAAATAACTGCCTTTAAAAAAAAGCTCAAAACATACCTGAAGGTCAGGGCAAAAAAAAAAGGGTTACAAATTTTACTTTGCAACACCCTTCTTCAGTGGAGAATACCGGAATCGAACCGGTGACCTTTTGACTGCCAGTCAAACGCTCTAGCCAACTGAGCTAATCCCCCAAAATTTTAATTTGTATGAACGAAATCAAACGCTCTAGCCCCCCGATTATTATCGGGGGAGCTAATCCCCCAAAATTTTAATTTGTATGAACGAAACCAAACGCTCTAGCCCCCCGATTATCATCGGGGGAGCTAATCCCCCAAAGTTTTAATTTATATGAACGAAACCAAAATATGAACTGTTCTCAGTTTTGAGGGTGCAAATGTAGGAGTTTTTACAAATATCTTGATACTTTTGTCGCAAATTTTTTATGAAAAGATTATTTGTAGCCATAAAAGTTAAGCCCGACAGCGGTTTTATTGCTTCTCACACCCGGATGAAAGGCTGTTTGTCGCAGAGCAACATCACCTGGGTGTCGCCCTCTGTCATGCACCTTACGCTAAAATTCCTTGGCAACACCGATGAGGAGTCTATTGAAACCATCAATGGCGTATTGGCTGAAGTTGCCGGCGGGTTTACCCCTTTTGAAGGATGTTTCGACAAGCTTGGCATTTTTGGCAGCGCGTACCAACCTCGGGTCATTTGGCTGGGGACATCCGCGGAATCCGGTTTTGGTTCATTGGGAAATGCAGTCCTTAACCGTTTGGATGATCACGGATTTCTGCGCGACAGGCAGAATTTTGTGCCGCACATCACCCTTGGGAGAATAAAACAAATAGAAAATAAAAAGTATTTCAATGAAATAATTAGCCGATTTCGCGATAGTTTTCACCTGCCGGTAGTTGCAAATCAGCTGGGGCTTTACCGTAGCGAGCTAACGCCTTCCGGCCCACGTTATCACGAAATCAGTACTTTTAACATAGAACTGTGAATAAATATTTGATATCATCTGCAACGGTTTCAAAAAAAAGCTTGTCAATAGGGCAACAATTACCGCAGTTTGGTAGTTATTACAACGAATTTTTATACTTTAGCACTTCATTTTTATCACACTTGAAGCAACGTATTACACACATATCTGTTATACTCCTTTTGTTTGTGGCTGTAGGGATGCAGGCTCAACAAGCTCCTGCATTTACCCACTACCGCGATGCTCAGATGTTTTTCAATCCGGCCTTTGCCGGCATGCGCGAGGGCATTTGCATCAACGGAATCTTCCGTCAGCAGTGGTCCGGCTTTCGTGACAACGAGAACGGAAAAAACGCCGCTCCGGAAGATTTTCTGGTTACGGCTGACTCTCCTATACGCTTTTTGCACGGGGGGTTTGGCGGGGCAATAATCCAGGATAAAGCTACGTATAACTGGAGTGATATCAGCCTGATTCTGGCCTATTCGTACCATGCCGAACTGGCCTTTGGCACGTTGGGTATTGGTCTGGGTATTAACCTCGATAACCGAAGCATTGATGGCAGCATGTGGAAACCTGTCGATCAAAGCGACCCCATTATACTCAAGAGCGCTCAGGGTGATATGCGTCTGGATGTCAACGCAGGACTCTATTTTAAGTCTGCCGATAATTATTTTGTCGGGGTTTCGGTAAACAACATCATGAAGTCGACCTTTGTGAAACTCGACCCTGATGGCAACGGCGAAATATCAACCGACCGCTCCTATTATGTGACCGGAGGTTACAACTTTTATCTGCCCGGTGACCAACGATTCGAGATACAACCCTCTTTTCTGATCCAAAGCAATTTAATTTCAACACAATATAATCTTTCGGCTATCGTTAATTACAATGCAAAGTTTTGGGGAGGACTCAACTACCGTGTACAGGAATCCATCGGGGTTTTGGTAGGGATGCGCTTCAAAGATTTTGTTATCGGCTACGCCTACGACATCAATACGATGAAGTATGGAGTGCCCGGTGGACATGAGATTAGCTTGGGCTATTGTTTTAAAATTAAAGGAGATAAGTCGAGAACCAGCTATAAAAATACAAGGTATCTGTAACCTCTGTTTCAAAAACTGAAACATTGTGTAAATCGGAAAAGTTATTTTTATACTTTTGGCCACTCGAAAAAAGAAGTTTAAAAGGAATAATCGCATAAATCAAAAATCACAGAATGAAACGACTGATTTTATACCTGTTGGCCATAGCGTTCCTGAGCAGTTGCAGCAACTCCGGAAATGGCGAACTTGTTGGAACACGAAAGAATTCCAAACCATTTTATCAACCCGATCCTTACGGAATGGTTTTTGTCCCGCAGGGCAGTTATACTATGGGCGCGGGCGATGAGGATTTGACACATAGTCACCTTATCCAGCCCAAAACCATTTCTGTTTCGGCTTTTTACATGGACGAAACCGAAATCACCAACGACAAGTACCGGATGTTTGTCAGGTATGTACGCGACTCTATTGCCCGTACCATGTTGGGTGATGTGCGTCCTGAGGAGTACTTGATTGAAGAAAATGAAAAAACCGGTGAGGTGTACGATCCTCCTTATCTGAACTGGAAAACCGATATCGAGTGGAACAGTGAAGATCAGGATGTGCGCGATGTACTCGAAGAAATGTTCCTGCCTGAGCATGAGCGTTACTTCCGCAGAAAGGAAATCGACACACGTAAGCTGATGTATGAATATTACTGGGTAGATCTGCATGCTGCTGCAAAAAAGGATTTCTCAGAAAGTGCAGACTTCCGCAACGCTGGTCTGGCAAATCGCCCACAAGGTTTGCGCGACCGTTCAGTATATGTACGTAAAGAAACCATTGCTGTGTACCCTGATACGCTGGCCTGGATTCATGATTACACCTATTCGTTTAACGATCCTATGACAGAAAAGTACTTTTGGCATCCTGCCTACGACAACTATCCTGTTGTTGGCGTAAACTGGAAACAAGCCAAGGCTTTCTGCGTGTGGCGTACCGAATACAAAAATGCAGCCTTGCGTTCGAAAAAAGGAGGCGTTGATCTGGCTGAGTTCAGATTGCCTACCGAAGCCGAATGGGAATGGGCAGCACGTGGTGGTTACGCACTCAACCCTTATCCTTGGGGTGGTCCGTATACCCGCAACGAAAAAGGTTGTTTCCTGGCTAACTTCAAACCCGAAAGGGGTAACTACATTGGCGACGGCGGTCTGCGTACCGTTATAGCCGGACACTTCCCGCCCAACGACTGGGGACTGTATGATATGGCAGGCAACGTGGCCGAATGGACTAACAGCGCTTACGATCCGGCCTCCTATAACTTTACCTGGGACATGAACCCCAACTACACCTATAATGCCAAAGAAGATGACCCACCAGTAATGAAGCGTAAAGTGATCAGAGGTGGTTCGTGGAAAGATATTGCCTACTATCTGCAGGTAACAACCAGAACATTCGAGTACCAGGATACGGCCAAATCCTACATCGGTTTCCGAACCATTCAACCTTATCTGGGTCGTAACAAAGGTGACAATCCGAACAAAGCATCACGAGTATACAATTAGTAATTAAAACCAATATCCAACATTAAAAAAAGAAAGTCATGGGCTTATTTAGTTTTGTAAAATCAAGGAAGTATAAAAAAATTATGAGTTTCGTATACGGCTGGGGAGCTACAGTCGTATTGATTGGTGCCTTATTCAAAATCAATCACTATCCCGGTGCTGACGAAATGCTTATCGTTGGTCTGGGTACAGAAGGCCTTATCTTCTTCCTCTCGGCATTCGAACCTCCTTTTATCGAACCCGACTGGAGTTTGGTTTACCCTGAATTGGCAGGGATGTACGGAAGTGTAAAAGATAAAGAATTGAAGAAAAGCAAATCACCATCCGAACGTTTAGACGAAATGTTGGAAAAAGCCCAAATTGACCAAAAGGCGATCGAGCGACTCGGTCTGGGGATGGAGAAATTATCTGATAACGCAACCAAGCTTAATTCTTTTACCGATGCAGCCGTGGTTTCAGAAGAGTTCTACAAGAACATGAAATCAGCTTCAGGCTCAGCTCAGCAATTGGGTCAGGTAATAGATAAAGATGTGGAAGTTGCAGGCGAATATGCCAATAACGTGAAAAAGGTAAGCGATGGTGCTTCAATTTTGGCCAGTGCTTACGAAGAAGTGGCCGATACCATGAAACGTGATGCCGTTACTACAGAGGTGTTTGCCGGAACTGTGAAAACAGCTACCGAATCGGCTCAAAGCCTTGCCGACAGCTACGAAAAATCAGCTCAGCTGTTATCGAAATCTGTTCAGGCGCTTGATTTTACTGCCCTTGAAGGTGGTGCATACAACGAACAACTCAGAAAAATTGCTGAAAACCTTTCTGCTCTTAACGCCATTTACGAACTTCAGCTGCAAGGATCAAACAAAGCTGTTGAGTCGTCGGTTAAATTGCAGGATACCATGAGCGATTTCCTTGATAAACTCGAAAAATCAGCTAGTTCAACTGCTGAATTCTCCGGTCAGATGGAAACCCTGACTCAACGCATGAGTTCACTGAACAAAGTTTATGGCAACATGCTGTCGGCCATGAACATGAACGGTTAATTATCTCATCGTTAGTATTAACGGATTTTTCCATAATAAAATAATTAAAAAAAATGGCTGGATATAAAGAGACCCCTCGGCAGAAAATGATTTCGATGATGTACCTGGTACTCACGGCACTTCTGGCGCTTAACGTTTCTAAAGAAATTCTCGACGCCTTCCTGATCGTGAATAAATCAATGGAAACTACCAACGAAAGCATCGCCGCCAAAGTTGAAGAATCATATGACAAGTTTGAGGGACAATATAAATTGAATAAGACCAAAGTTGGGCCTTATTGGGAAAAAGCGCAGGAGATTCAAAAAAGCGCCAACGAATTTCTCGAATACCTCGATTACCTGAAATATAAATTGGTAGAAGTGGCCGAACGTAAAGACTCACTCGAAGTAATGAGCCTTTATTACGTCGATACCATCATCTACGGTAAGCAGAGAAAAGTGCTCGACTTGCACAGGGTGCCCACCAAAGACAAATACAACGAAACCACCAATTACATGGTGCGTCCGGGTGATGTAGGTGAGGCTTACGTGCTTTCGGCAAAAATGAAAACTTTTCGCGATGTGGTGTTGGGTGCTATGGGATTGCCCGAAGATTCTGACCGCATCGGACTGCAAACCAATGGCGATTACCGCAATGCTGATGGCATGGATCAGGACTGGGAAACGCACAATTTTTACCGTACAATCCTGGCTGCTGACATTACCATCGTGAACAAAATTATCGCGGAAGTGCGTTCAGCACAGTTCAACTCGCTGAATTATCTGTATAGCCAGGTGAGCGAAAAGGACTTTAAATTTGATAAACTAGACGCAAAGGTTATCCCTACAAGTACTTATGTGTTTAAAGGCCAGAAATATGAAGCAGAAGTGATTGTGGCTGCTTACGATTCAAAAACTGCTCTTGAAAGTCGCGTGTTACAGGGTGTGGACGAAGTTACCGAAGCCAACATGAACCGTGCAACCATGGTTAAGGGTGAAGATGGCATCATAAAACTTGAATTTAATACCAACGCCGAAGGTCCTCAACGCTATGCCGGTGAAATCATCATGCTTGATCCTGTTACAGGTGAAACAAAATTGTATGATTATAAAGGTGAATACATCGTGGCTCCACCTGCACTTACTGTAGCTCCTTTGAAGATGAACGTGTTCTACATCGGGGTGGACAACCCTGTATCTATTTCATCACCAGGGCTGCCACAGGAAAAAATTCGTCCGGTTATTAGTACCGGTATCCTAAAGAAAGATCCAAAATCGAATGACTGGATCGTGCGTATCGACAAGAAGCCTACAGGAAAAAGTATCGCTACTGTAAGTGCAACCGCTGAAATCGATGGAAAAGTGTTACAACTTGGCTCTTCTGAGTTTCGTGTAAAACGTGTACCTGACCCTATTGCAAAAATTGCAGGTCAAACAGGTGGATCTATCGATAAAAACGTGTTGCTTTCAGCCGGTGCTATTATTCCCGATATGGAAGACTTTAACTTCGACCTTTATTTTGTTGTGAATTCCTACACTTTTGCAACCATCCTCAATGGTGACTTTATTCCGAAGAATATCAGAGGAAATCAGTTTACTCCTGAGGTGGTTAACCTGATAAAAAATGGTAAGGCAAAACAGAAATTCTTCTTCGACAACATTCAATCGCAAGGGCCAGACGGTTCAATTCGTGCCTTAAACCCTGTGAACCTTGAACTTAAATAATTAAATTACAACCAGGATGAAAAAATTATTTGTAGCCATATTCGCATTCTCCATGTTGCTGTCGTTTACGTCAACAGCGCAAATTATCGATGAAGCACCCGTCGACGGGCTCTTCCCGGAAGAATCGTGGAGTGTGGATGTAAAACCAATTCCTTTTCCTACCATCCGTAAGGCTGATGTGATGTGGTCGAAACGGATTTGGAGAGAAATTGATTTCAGACAAAAATTTAATCAGAAATTCTATTATCCACTCGATCCTCAGCAAAACTGGAAGTCGTTTATCATGGTAATCCTCGATGCCCTTAAGGAAGGGGGTCATTTCACAGCTTACGATTTATCGAATACCGATGAGTTGCTTGTCCCTGTGACCTTTAATGAAATTGTTGGTCGACAGACCGATACATTGCATCAGATGGGAAGAAGACCTTATCCTCCTTACGAAGAGTATGACACTGTGGTTATTACCGCGTTCGACCCCAGTAAAGTGATGCGTCTCAGGATTAAGGAAGATTGGTATTTTGATAAACAACGCAGCCAGATGATGGTTCGGATAATCGCCCTTTGTCCTGTGATGATTAAAGAACGCGACGGACAGGAAGTTACTGAACCCATGTTCTGGATCAGTTATGCTCAGGCCCGTGAAGTGTTGGCTCAGGCACTGGTTTTCAATGAGTTTAATTCGGCCATGCGACTCACTTACGATGAGCTGTTTTGGAAACGACTGTTCTCAAGTTATATCTACAAAGAACAAAATGTTTACGATCGCCGCATCAATTCCTATGCAACCGGTGTTGACGCTCTGCTTGAATCGGAAAGGATAAAACGCGAGATGTTCCGGTTTGAAGAAGACCTGTGGCAATACTAGCTGTAAAGCCAAAAAATTTAAGCTCCGCAACGCGGGGCTTTTTTTTGTCCTCTGAAATTGTGCCATTAACTAAGATAATCGCTAACTTTGCGGTTATACTAAACCGTTTAAATGCCTGATATTTTTGATACCCCGATAACTTACCTTAAAGGCGTAGGACCTAAAAAGGCTGATTTATTCGCCAAGGAGTTGGGTATTAACACCTACGATGATTTGTTAAATTACTACCCTTTTCGCTATGTCGATAAAAGTCAGGTGGTAAATATCAGCGATATAAAAAGTGATGCGGTTTATGTTCAGATAAAGGGGGTCGTTAGGTCACTGGCTAGTACCGGAGATAAACGCATTAAATACCTCACGGTAAAAGTTGCAGACGCTACCGGGAGTATCGATTTGGTTTTTTTTCGGGGTCTGAAATGGGTTTTAAACACCTTTGTAACAGGGAAATCATTTTTTATTTTTGGGAAGCCCTCTGTTTTTAGAAACAGTTACAACTTTGTACACCCTGAAGTGGAAGAAGACAGCGGTGAGCCTCAAACTGTTTCCGGACCACGTCTTGAGGGTATTTACAGTACTACCGAAAAACTTAAAAATGCCGGGCTTGGCAGTCGGGGAATTGGTTTTTTGATCAGGGAACTCCTCAACCAGACGTCGACCTTGATACGAGAAAACATGCCGGATTATCTATTGAAACAGTATCAGCTGGCCGATAGAAAATCTGCACTGCTCAACATTCACTTTCCGCAGCAAGCGAAAAACATTGAACCTGCTGTTAAACGACTTAAGTTCGAAGAGTTGTTGTTTATTCAATTGGATCTGCTCACGCAGAAAAACTACCTCAGGCAAAAAATTTCCGGCCACCGTTTTGAACAAGTAGGGGAGCTCTTCATGACCTACTACGAAAAAAAACTCCCTTTTGAACTTACCAATGCCCAGAAGCGCGTTATTCGTGAGATGCGTATCGACATGAAGACCGGAAGGCAGATGAACAGGTTGTTGCAGGGTGATGTGGGAAGTGGTAAAACGTTGGTNGCCTTGATGATGTCGTTACTTGCCATCGACAATGGATTTCAGGCTTGTATTATGGCTCCGACCGAAATTCTGGCTACGCAGCATTTTAACACCATCACCAAGATGCTGGACGATATGGAGGTGGAAGTGGCTTTGCTTACAGGATCGACCAAAAAAAAACAACGCACTTTTATTCACGAGCGGCTCGTGTCGGGACAGCTAAACTTGCTTATTGGAACTCATGCCGTGATAGAGGATGTAGTGCAATTCAGCCAACTGGGGTTCGTGGTGATAGATGAACAACACAGGTTTGGTGTATTGCAAAGGGCGCGTTTGTGGAAAAAGAGTACAGTGGCTCCCCATGTGTTGGTGATGACCGCCACGCCCATCCCGCGTACTTTGGCCATGACTTTGTACGGCAACCTCGACGTGTCGGTGATAGACGAATTACCTCCCGGGCGAAAACCGATAAAAACAGTTCATTATTTCGATTCAAAAAGGTTGCTGGTCAATGGATTCATGAAAAAGCAAATCGAATTGGGTCGACAGATTTATGTTGTTTATCCGTTGATTAATGAGTCGGAAAACCTCGATTTGAAGAATCTGATGGATGGTTTTGAACAAATTCAACGCGATTTTCCTTTACCCAATTATCAGGTAAGTGTTGTTCACGGAAGGATGAAAGCTGAGGAGAAAGAGTTTGAGATGCAACGTTTTGTAGAAGGAAAAACAGACATCATGGTATCTACCACGGTGATTGAAGTAGGTGTCGATGTGCCCAATGCTTCAGTTATGATTATTGAAAACGCCGAAAGGTTTGGGTTGTCGCAGTTACATCAGCTGCGCGGACGCGTGGGGCGGGGTGCCGACCAGTCGTATTGTATTTTAATGTCAGGGAATAAACTGACCAACGAGGGGAGGAAAAGGCTCGAGATAATGGTTCGCAGCAACGACGGATTTGAAATTGCCGAAGCCGATTTAAAGCTGCGCGGACCGGGCGATATGCAGGGAACCAAGCAGTCCGGCGTGCTCGACTTGCGCATTGCCAACCTGGCTCAGGACGGCGAGCTGATCGCGCTCACCAGAAAAGTTGCTGAGCGTATTTTGGAGAAAGATGAAAAACTCACCCAGCCAGAAAATGAACTCCTGCGAAACCAATTGATTAAGAACAAACAAAAATCCCGTAACTGGAGTCGGATTTCTTAACACTGGCGTAACAGCCTTATCACTGACAAACATGTTTTCGGCTCTTTTATTATTAATGGTTATTGACTAAATCAAAAGTTACATATGAAGTGGTTTTTATAAATGCAAATGGCCAAAAACTATCAAATAATAGCCCTTGTTAGGACAACTCTTTAAATGAATATACAATTGAGAACTATCCCTTACATTTACATCCATCCCTTTATTTGCTTGCCCGATTTTGTTAATTTTGCCGATTAAGTTTTAATCAGCATAAAATGAAAATATCGTATAACTGGCTTAAACAGTATATAAACCTGGATGTATCGCCTTCTGTTGTGTCGAAAGTGCTTACTGACACAGGCTTAGAGGTGGAAGGCACCGAAGATTTTCAGTCGGTGAAAGGTGGCCTGGCAGGAGTAATGGTGGGCGAGGTGCTTACTTGTTATAAGCACGAAAATGCCGACAAGTTAAGCGTAACTACCGTAGACATTGGAGGGGGTAAAGTTTTGCCAATCGTTTGTGGAGCACCAAATGTAGCTGCCGGACAAAAAGTGCTGGTGGCGACGGTTGGAACACAGCTTTATAGTGGCGATGATTCGTTTGAATAAAAAAATCAAAAATTCGTGGCGAAGTATCCGAAGGGATGATTTGTGCTGAAGATGAGCTGGGACTGGGTTCTTCACATGATGGCATTATGGTGTTGCCGGATGAAGTGGAAAAGGGAATGCCTGCAGCTGACTATTTTAAGGTGGAAACGGATACCATTTTTGAAATCGGACTAACTCCCAACCGGTCAGATGCCGTTTCGCACATTGGAGTCGCCCGCGACCTGGCTGCAGGGTTAAACCGGGAGTTTAATACACGCAAATACCAATCCTCATGGCCTGATGTAGACGCGTTTGTTGTCGACAACCATGACTTAGATATCGAAGTAAAAGTGAACAATGCTGAGGCTTGTCCGCGTTATGTAGGGGTTACGCTTGCCGGTATCCAGGTAAAGGAATCTCCCGAATGGCTTAAAAGTAAACTGAAGCGTATCGGAGTCAGGCCGATTAATAATATTGTTGATGTAACCAATTTTGTATTGCATGAAACCGGACAGCCTTTGCATGCTTTCGATGCTGACAAGATTGTAGGAAATAAGGTTGTTGTGGATACTTTGTCTGAGAACACCACTTTCGTTACCCTCGACGGTGAGGAGCGCAAACTTCACCACGACGACCTGATGATTTGCAATACAACAGGGGGCATGTGCATTGCCGGAGTTTTCGGCGGTTTTACTTCGGGCGTAACTTCTGCAACGAAGAATATTTTTCTGGAAAGCGCGTGTTTTGATGCCCGTTATATCCGAAAAACCTCAAAACGTCATGGTTTACAGACGGATGCCTCATTTCGGTTTGAACGCGGTGTCGACCCAAACATTGCCCTTTATGCCTTAAAGCGTGCTATTCTGCTTATGCAGGAGGTGGCAGGCGGGAGTGTGTCTTCTGAGATTAAAGATGTTTATCCTTCTCCTGTTGTTCCGGTGGAGGTGGAAATCCTTTACGCTCATGTCGATCGCCTGATAGGGAAAGCAATTGATCGGGATGTGATAAAAACCATTCTTGAAGACCTTGAACTAAAACTTATTAAGGAAACGGATGCCGGACTCACCCTGGCCGTGCCTACCTTTAAGGTGGATGTTACACGTGAAGTGGACATTATTGAGGAAATCCTGCGTATTTACGGGATTAACAATATTGATACGGATGGTAAATTACACAGCTCGTTGAGCTTCCGCCAAAAGCCAGATCCGGAAAAAATACAGCAGCTCATAGCTGATTATCTCGTAGCGCAAGGCTTGGTGGAGATGATGAACAATTCGCTCACCAAGTCAGCTTATGCTGAAATGAGCAAGCAAATTGACGGCAAATCCAGTGTGCAGTTACTCAACCCGTTAAGCAGAGACCTCAATGTACTCCGTCAGACTCTTTTGTTTGGCGGTTTAGAGACGGTGGCCTATAACCTGAACCGGAAAGAATCTGACCTGAAACTGTTTGAGTTTGGTACCGTGTACCGTCAGAAAGAAGGGTTTGACCCGGAAAGAGGGGTTAAAAATTTCAATGAAGAGAAGCACCTGATTTTGCTTGGAACAGGCAAAACCACCGATGAAAGCTGGTTTGGTGAGGCAGCCAAATTTGGTTTTTATGACATGAAAGGATGGGTAGAGGCCCTTATTTCCAGGCTAGGCCTAGATAGGAAAAAGATAGCCATCGAAGAGAGCCCCAATGCCGATTTTTCTGAAGGGCTGACGTATAATTTTTCAAACAAGGAATTGGCCTTCGTGGGTTCGGTTCATGCAGGTTTACTTAAAGCCTTCGATATCAGGCAGGAGGTGCTGGTAGCCATCGTGAATTGGTCGCAGGTGCTCAAAGTTATTAGTAAAAACGACCTTGTTTACACACCCGTACCAAAGTTTCCTTCGGTAAGGCGTGATTTAGCCTTGTTGCTGGACCGCGGTGTTCATTTTTCCGATCTCAGAGATGCCGCGTTCAAAGCAGAACGGAATTTGTTGCAAGCAGTTTCTGTTTTCGATATTTATCAGGGCGACAAAATCCCTTCGGATAAGAAATCGTATGCGCTTTCGTTTATTCTTGAGGACAAGGAAAAAACGCTTACCGACAAGGTTATCGAGAAGTCAATGGCCCGCATAACGGCAGAACTGGAACGACAGTTTGGGGCTACCTTGCGATAGTGGATAGATGATTATCAGATTGCAAAAAGTTTAGTACTTTTATAGAGTTTAAAAAAGATAATATAACAGATGGAAATACAATCGGTAAAGCAAAGATTTGGCGTCATAGGAAATTCACCTCTGCTCAACCGCGCTATTGATATTGCCATACAGGTAGCTCCAACGGATCTGACTGTGCTGATAAGTGGCGAAAGTGGAACAGGGAAAGAAGTTTTTCCGAAAGTTATTCATCAGGCAAGCAGCCGCAAACATGGGCATTATATTGCTGTAAATTGCGGAGCTATTCCGGAAGGAACTATTGACTCGGAGTTGTTCGGACACGAGAAAGGTTCATTTACCGGAGCTCACGAGGCTCGAAAAGGATATTTTGAGGTAGCGGACGGGGGAACTATTTTTCTGGATGAGGTGGCCGAATTGCCTCTTTCTACCCAGGTTAGGTTGCTCAGGGTTCTTGAAACAGGTGAATTTTTCAAGGTAGGCTCGTCTAAAGTGGTGAAAACCAACGTGAGGGTCGTAGCCGCCAGCAACGTGGATATCCCCAAAGCCATCGAGAAAGGAAAATTCCGTCAGGATTTGTTCTACAGGCTGAATTCGGTACCGATTTATGTGCCACCATTGCGCGAGCGAAAGGACGATATTCATCTTTTGTTTCGTAAGTTCTCAGCCGATTTTGCCGAAAAATACCGTATGCCTCCCTTGCAGCTTACCGATGATGCCATACGTGTGTTAAACAATTATTACTGGCCCGGAAACATCAGGCAGCTTAAAAACATTACTGAACAGATCTCCATCATTGAGCAAGATAAACTCATCGATGGGATTACTTTGGGACGTTATCTGCCGGCAACACCCGGAACAGGACTACCGGTTTTGTACAATAAACAAGAGGAGGAAAGCATTTCGGAGCGGGAGTTGTTGTACAAGGTGCTTTTCGATATGAAACGTGATATGACCGAGCTGAAAAAAATTGTGCTCGACATCATCGATCGGGGCGATACACACCTTGATTTGGAACAAACCAAGGCGTTACTGGTAAAAGAACCGGGTACAGATTTGATGAAACCGGATCAAAGCTTTATCGATAAGTTAAAAATTACACAGCCCACCCCTCACGACCTGGAGGATATTGATGATTACGACAGCTCTGAAGTTATTGAGGAGTCGTTGTCGCTTACCGACAAGGAGCATGAAATGATCTCCAAAGCACTTGAGAAGCATCGGGGAAAACGTAAAAATGCCGCCCAGGAACTGGGGATTTCAGAGAGAACCTTGTACAGGAAAATTAAAGAATATAAAATTAAATAAATGTCACGTATAAAGCTGTTTCGGTTGTTCTCTGGTGTGATATTGCTTGTTGCAATCATGTCTTTTACCTCGTGTGGAGTTTATTCATTTACTGGAGCCTCTATTCCTCCGGAAGCGAAAACCGTTTCAATTCAGTATTTCCCCAATCAGGCTTTGCTGGTCGAGCCTACCCTGAGCGGGATTTTTACTGATGCTTTGCGCGACAAATTTACCAGCCAAACCAATCTTGAAATGGTGCAACGATCGGGCGATCTGGCCATGGAGGGAGCTATTACTGATTACAAAACTACCCCTGTGGCTATCCAGGGCGACCAAACTTCGGCCTTAAACCGGCTCACTATCACCATCGAAGTCAGGTTTTATAACAAATATGAGCCTGATAAAGATTTTGATACTAAATTTACACAGTTTATCGACTATCCGTCAAACGAAGATTATAATGCAAAAAAAACTGAACTGATTGATCAAATTACCGAGATGCTTGCCGACGACATCTTTAATAAAGCAGTCATTAATTGGTAATTTTTTCGGTAGTCAGATATTAAAAAAAAGTACCGGCAAATGAATAAGGAAGAGTTTATCGACATCATGCACCAACCCGATAAGTTGGACAAAAACACGCTCGATGGCCTGGTGACTTTGGTCAATGAGTTTCCTTATGCCGCCACGGTTCGCGTGTTGCTATCGGTGAATCAGTACAAAGAAAAAAATGTTCGGTACGAAACCGATCTGAAAACCACAGCCATTTATGCCGGCGACAGAGCTGTGCTGAAAAAGCATATCGACAGGGTAGGCGACATGAATGTACGCATCGTGCTTCCCGATGAGGGACTGAAAGAGACCACGGAATCCCCCGCCGAACCTGTTGTGAATACTGAGCCAAAAGCTGTTACGCCGACTGACATTCCGAAGGATACCACAAACGATCTGCCGCTGCAGGTTGAGTCAAATGAAGTGCCTTCTGATGAGCCAACCCACGAAAACCCAACCGAGGAAGAGGTGAGCCTGTCGATTAAAGAATTGAAGGAAATTGTTAACCGACACATGGACGAGCTTGAAAAAGAAAGTCTCCTTCAGTATGAGTCTGCTGCTTTATCTCACGAAGAACAAGCCGAAGGCGAGGTTCGCCACCCCAAATCAAAGGAAGAAATACTGGACGAATTTATTCGTAACCAGCCCAGTATCTCGCGCCCCAAAGCATCGTTTTTTAATCCTGTTGAAGTAGCCAAAGAGAGCATCGTCGATCAGGAAAGCATTATCAGCGAAACATTGGCCACAATTTATTACGATCAGGGCCATTTGCAAAAAGCGATAAAAATTTATCAAAAATTAAGTTTGAAATATCCGGAAAAAAGTAGTTACTTTGCATCCCTGATTAAAAAAGCAGAAAAGGAACTAAATACTTAAAAATTAATTCGATGTATATTTTTGTCTCCATATTGATTTTAGTCGTAAGCATCCTGCTCGGACTCATTGTACTTGTACAAAACCCCAAAGGTGGTGGATTAGCCGCTAATTTTGCCTCCGGTGGCGCTCAGTTTATGGGTGTCAGACAAACCGCCGATTTTCTTGAAAAGGCTTCATGGGGTCTGGCTATCGCCTTGTTGGTGTTAAGTTTAACAGCCACCATGATTATCCCTCGTAACTTTGGTGTTCAGGATGTAAATCAGTCTGAAATTATGGATCAAATTCCTGTTCAAGCTCCTGCTACTCCTATTGATTTTCAAGCTCCCGGTGGCGATGATGTCGCACCAGAAGGGGAATAAAAAAATATTTGATTCTCAAATGAGCCAGACTACTTGAGTGGTCTGGTTTTTTTTTGTCCTCAGAAAGGCCGCCACTGACATGTACCGGGCTGCTGGCCTTGTGACTTTCTGTCAGCATGGGTGACAATCTTCAGTTATCATGAACAGCGAAATAGACTCAAAGTAGTAGGAAATATAACCCGAAGGATTGGGCTTTTCATCGCTACAACCAACGAATACAGCGTGTTGCGCATAATTTGGCGTGCTGCTTTTGTCAACAGTTTTTGTTACATAGAAACTGATCCAAGTGGTTTGGCACAGATTATGACAGGCACACAGTCATTGATGAACCAATTGAAATTTATTGAACATGGAAAAAGTGAACATTAAACCTTTGGGCGACAAGGTTGTGATTAAACCAGCTCAAGCCGAAGAAAAAACTGCTTCGGGTATTATTATCCCCGACACTGCTAAAGAAAAACCCCAACAGGGCGTTGTAGTTGCGGTTCCTGCGGAAAACAAGGAAACTCCAATCACTGTGAAAGTAGGCGATAAAGTCCTTTATGGAAAATATGCCGGTACTGAAATTACAGTGGACGGAGGCGATTATTTAATTATGAGCGAAAAAGATATTCTCGCTATTGTATAACTGAAAATTTTAAACAATCATAAAATCTTAAAAAAATGGCAAAAGACATTTTATTTGATCACGATGCAAGAGAAGGCCTGAAAAGAGGCGTTGATGCATTATCGGATGCAGTTAAAGTAACTCTCGGACCAAAAGGTCGTAACGTAATTATCGAAAAATCATATGGCGCTCCTCAGGTGACCAAAGATGGCGTTACCGTGGCCAAAGAGATTGAACTGAAAGATCCCGTTGAAAACATGGGTGCACAAATGGTGAAAGAGGTTGCCTCTAAAACCAATGATATAGCTGGAGATGGAACCACTACCGCTACCATCTTAGCACAGTCTATCTATGGAACTGGCCTCAAAAATGTAACCGCCGGAGCAAATCCGATGGACTTGAAAAGAGGGATTGATAAAGCAGTGAAAACTGTGGTTGAATCACTTCGCGCTCAAACCGAAGAGGTTGGCGACAACAACGATAAAATCAAACAGATTGCTTCTATTTCGGCCAATAACGATGAGTTTATCGGTAGTTTAATTGCCGAAGCCATGAGCAAGGTGAAAAAAGAAGGCGTTATTACCATTGAAGAGGCCAAAGGGATTGAGACTTACGTAGATGTGGTTGAAGGAATGCAGTTCGATCGCGGCTATATCTCACCTTATTTTGTTACCGATACCGAAAAAATGGAAGTGGTGTATGAAAGCCCGCTGATTCTTATCTACGACAAAAAGATTTCAGTAATGAAAGACTTGCTGCCGGTATTGGAAAAAGCCGTTCAAACCGGACGACCATTTATTATGATAGCCGAAGATGTAGAAGGTGAAGCACTTGCTACCCTTGTTGTTAACCGTTTGCGCGGTTCGTTAAAAGTGGCTGCTGTAAAAGCTCCTGGCTTTGGCGACAGAAGAAAAGAAATGCTCGAAGATATCGCCATTTTAACCGGTGGAACAGTAATTTCAGAAGAAAAAGGTTACAAACTCGATGATGCTACATTAGAAATGTTAGGTGAAGCTGAAAAAGTAACCATCTCTAAAGACAACACCACTATCGTGAGCGGTAAGGGTGAGTCAAAAAATATCCAGGCACGCGTAAGCCAGATCAAAGCACAGATTGAAACCACGACCTCAGACTACGACAAAGAAAAATTGCAGGAACGTCTGGCTAAACTAGCCGGTGGTGTTGCCGTAATTTACGTAGGTGCTGCCAGCGAAGTAGAAATGAAAGAGAAAAAAGACCGTTTCGACGATGCACTTGCTGCAACCCGTGCCGCTATCGAAGAGGGTACTGTACCTGGTGGTGGAGTAGCTTTTATTCGCGCTATCGAATCGTTGAACAATGTTGCCGTTGAAAACGAAGACGAAGAAACCGGTGTCGCCATCATCAAAAGAGCACTCGAAGAACCACTCCGTCGTATCGTTGAAAACGCAGGCCTTGAAGGATCAGTGGTAGTAAACAAAGTAAAAGAAGGCAAAGGTGATTTTGGCTTTAATGCCAGAACTGAAGTTTACGAAAACCTCAAAGCTGCCGGTGTTATCGATCCAACCAAAGTTACCCGTGTTGCCCTCGAAAACGCTGCCAGCATCGCCGGCATGTTGTTAACTACCGAATGTGTGCTTACCGAACACAAAGACCCGAATGCACAAGCTCCGGCCATGCCACCTATGGGAGGCGGAATGCCAGGCATGATGTAATAAAATGCCCCCACACAAAAAAGGTCCGACCATTCGTCGGGCCTTTTTTTTGCTTAAATACGTGGTAATATTTCAGTGCTTCAACATACCTCAATAATTTATACCTTTGCATCAAAGCAATTAATGTATTTTTTGTCTTAAACAAAATGGAAATTACCGAAAATCAATTATATAGTGAATCCTCAAGAGGATGTTGTACCATAAATGATCTGGACATCCCGTCAACGAAAATCAATCAGTTAAGGTGTTGTAAATTGTCGAGCGTAAATTGGCTGGACGATTTCCCGAGTAGCCCACATCCTAACGAACCTCAGATTGCTGAAGTCCGGTTTAAAAATGGCCGAAAGGATTTTTTTACTTATCCTGCCGAAATGGCTTTAAAAGAAGGTGAAATTGTAGCCGTGGAGGCCGCTCCGGGTCATGACATTGGCATTGTCTCTTTGGTAGGCGAAGTTGTTGAATATCAGCTTAAACGTAAGCGTGAGGATCAGAAAAAGCGGGACATGAAGCAAATTTTCCGCCATGCCCGTGTGGCCGATGTCGAAAAATGGCTCGAGGTGATAAAAATGGAAGACACCACCATGTTTCGCTCGCGTAGAATTGCGGCCTCTCTCAAGCTCGACATGAAAATAAATGATGTAGAATACCAGGGCGACAAAACCAAAGCCGTATTTTATTATACGGCCAACGATCGCGTGGATTTCAGGGAGTTGATCAGGCACTTGGCCGACTCTTTCAAAGTGCGCATCGAGATGAAACAAATTGGCGTTCGGCAGGAAGCTGCCAAGCTGGGTGGAATTGGCCCTTGCGGACGTGAGCTTTGTTGCGCTTCGTTTATGAGCAGTTTTAAAAGTGTTTCAACCAACTCGGCCCGTGCTCAACAGCTGTCGCTAAATCCCCAAAAACTTGCCGGACAATGTGGTAAACTCAAGTGCTGCCTCAACTACGAAGTCGATAGCTATGTTGATGCGTTACGCGATTTTCCGGATCAGTCGATTCCGCTGCAAACTAAAAAAGGCAAAGCTTTCCATGCGAAAAGCGATGTCTTTGGAAAAATGATGTGGTATAGCTACGCCGGAGATTCGAATAACATGATGGCTTTAACTACCGAAAAAGTGAGCGAAATCATGAAAATGAACCGCCAGGGTAAGTTTCCTGTCGATTTGGAGTCTTATGCCGAGAAAAAAGAAGTCAAAGAGCTTACCGACAATGAACAGATGATAGAAAATTCAAATTATATTTAATCATTGGTAAACAATATTTTACGCGCTAATGCATTATATAGTTAAGTGAGTTCAGATGAAAAATAGATTTGGTTCTTTTGTGATGCTGACTTTTTTAGCCGGGTTGGTGCTTGTTTCGTGCAACTCTGGTGTGATGTATGATGCCCGGGTCGATCTGCCTGAAACGGGATGGTACAAGGACGAAGCCGTTAAGTTTGATGTCGATATCACCGACACGCTGCTTCCTTACGATTTTAATCTCAACATCAACCACACCACCGACTACCGTTACGCCAACCTGTATTTATTTATGATCACACGTTTCCCGGATGGAAAAATGAGTCGCGACACACTTGAGGTGATGATGGCCTACCCTGACGGCGAATGGCTTGGAAAAGGTTGGGGAGCTTTTCGCGATAGGGAGGAAAACCTGCGGACAGAGCTGTTTTTTCCTCGTACCGGTGTCTACACTTTCTATTTGCAACAGGCTATGCGCGTCGATACGTTGAAAGATATCCGGCGTATTGGTTTGCAGGTGGTACTGTCGGGCGAGCAGGTTTCACACAATTATTGATGATTTAGGACATTAAACTTGACATAAAAATGGCAAATGAAAATCCCGCCGGCAAGAAATTTTTTAATTACCTCGTTAAGTTCTGGCTGCTTTATTTTTTGTTGTTGGCTGCCGTAGTAGTATTTTTCTATGGCATTGGTGCTGAGTGGTTTGGAAAAATGCCAACTTTTGAAGAACTCGAAAACCCGGAGAGCAACCTGGCCTCAGAGGTGTATTCATCCGATGGTGTTTTGTTAGGTACTTATTTCATCGAGAACAGGTCAAACATTACCTACAACGACATCAGCCCCAATTTGGTGAATGCCTTAATGGCTATTGAAGATATTCGTTTTGAGAAACATTCCGGAATCGATGAGCGGGCGCTGTTGCGCGTTGCTTACGGCGTGGCTACAGGAAACTCCAAAGGTGGCGGGAGTACTTTAACCCAGCAGCTGGCCAAGAACCTTTTTCCCAGAGGCCGACTGAATTCATTGCAGTTGGTTGTTCGTAAATTTCAGGAATGGATTACCGCCGTCAAGCTTGAGCGGTATTATTCAAAGCAGGAAATTATCGCGATGTATCTGAACACTGTTTTCTTTGGCCATAATGCTTATGGCATCAAGGCGGCATCGGCTACTTTCTTCGACAAAAGCCCCGATTCGCTTAATATACAGGAAGCTGCACTCATGGCCGGCGTGGTAAATGCCCCCAGCAGGTACAGTCCTGTGAGTAACCCCGAGGCCGCCTTTACCCGGCGAAATCTTGTTATCGACCAGATGGCAAAATACGGATTCGTCACCAAACACGCTGCCGACTCTGTAAAACAACTGCCATTGGGCGTTTCACGCTATGCCCAACTTGATCACAATCAGGGACTGGCACGTTATTTTAGAGAATACCTAAGGGGTGAGTTAAAAAAGTGGTGTCAGCAGCATACCAAACCCGATGGTACTCCTTATAACTTGTACAAAGATGGATTGCGTATTTATACAACCATCGACTCGCGCATGCAACGATATGCAGAAGAGGCTGTAAACGAGCATCTTTCAACCGATCTTCAACCTGCATTTTATCAGCACTGGAAAGGGTTTACACACGCCCCTTTTGCCTTTGATGAGGAGGATGTAGAAGAAGCTGTTGACAAGATTATGAAACAATCGATGCGCCGTAGTGAACGGTACAGGGTGATGAAACTTAACGGAACACCGGAAGATTCAATCATCATGTCGTTTTACGAACCTGTTGAGATGCGCGTCTTCAGTTGGGACGGTCCTGTCGATACAGTTATGACCCCATTGGACTCCATACGCTACTATAAATTTTTTCTACAGGCCAGCCTTATGTCGATGGAGCCCTCCACTGGTTTTGTAAGAGCTTATGTGGGAGGCAACGATTACCGGTATTTTAAATTCGATCATGTAACACAAAGTAAGCGGCAGGTTGGTTCTACTTTCAAGCCGTTTTTATATTCGTTGGCCATGCAGGAAGGCGAATATTCACCTTGCTACACGGTGTCGAATATTTCCTATAGCGTTGAGTTATATGATGGAACTTTTTGGACACCTAAGAACTCCGGAAACGACAGGGTTGGCGAAGAGGTGACTTTGAAGTGGGCACTGGCCAATTCAAACAACTGGATTTCAGCCTATCTGATCAGCCGGTTTTCGCCAGAGTCGGTGGTGAAAATGGCACGTAAAATGGGTGTAACCTCCGACATCCCCGCCGTTCCTTCTATTGCTTTGGGAACGCCCGATTTATCCCTTTACGAAATGGTGGGAGCTATGAACACGTTCGCCGACAAGGGTGTATATGTTAAACCCATATTTGTGACCACCATTGAAGACCGTAACGGAAACGTGCTTGAGAAATTTGCTGCCGAAAAAACGGAAGCCATGGACGAGGTAACGGCTTATAAAATGCTACGTTTGATGGAAGGGGTAGTGGAGAGTGGCACAGGTATCCGGTTGCGCTATCGGTACGGGTTTAACAATCCCATTGCCGGAAAAACAGGGACAACACAAAATCAATCGGATGGATGGTTTATGGGCATCACTCCTGATCTTACTACCGGAGTTTGGGTGGGTGCTGAAGACCGCAGTGCACATTTCCGAACCATTGGTCTGGGTCAGGGAGCTAATATGGCTCTTCCTGTATGGGCCTTGTACATGAAAAAAGTCTATGCCGATCCATCACTGGGAATAAGTCAGGGTGATTTCGAAAAACCTCTCAAAGATGTCAGCATCGAGTTCGACTGCGAGAAATACCAACTCGATAAAAAAAATTCTTCCGGTTACGATCCATATCCTGATGAGTTTTAAAAAAAGACCCTGTGGGTTATGTTTTTTGAGACTCCCTATATATCAACATCCCTTCGTTTGCCAGCGCATTAATGGTTGGATTCATCATAAACGATGAAACGTGCCAGGCAAACCCAAACCGGGCGCTGATTTCCATTTCGAGTGTTACCGCGGCAAGCGAGTCTATCCCATATCGGGTAACAGCGGCATCCAGGTCAATTTCTTCACGTCTGAATTGTTGATTTCTTATGATCCAGTCTACTAACCATTCTCTGAGGATTTCTTCTGTCGGGATTTGTTTTTTTTCTTCTGATTGGATTTCATTGTAGTCTCTTTCCCACGATGCCACCACATCCAGTTCGTTGTTTAAGAAATGGTAACGGGTCTGTCTCCGTTGTATTTTTCCACTTGAGGTCATGGGAATGCTGCCTGTTTTTATAAGCACGATGGCATGGCTTTCAATCTCATACTCTTCTGATACAGCTTTCCTTATGGCAGAAATAACGTCGTCGTACGAAGTCATGCGCATGGCCGTACGCTTCAACTCCTGAACGATGACAAGGGTTTCCTGGTTGTTGACGATGACAGGAAAAGCAGCACCGCTGTTTTCATTTAAGGCTTCATGCGATTTTTGAACGGTAAACTCGATATCGCTGGGGTAATAGTTAGCTCCGCGTATGATAATCAGGTCTTTAAGCCGTCCGGTGACATACAACTCCTCTTCATGAAAAAAGCCCAAATCGCCGGTACGGAGGTATGGCCCTGAGCCATCCTTGGTGAAAGCATGAAAAGTGCGTTGGGTTTCTTCGGGTTTATTCCAGTATCCTTTGGCTACGGTAGGCCCGCTAACCCAAATCTCTCCGATTTCACCTGCCGATACTGGTGAGAATTCTTCAGGATGCACGATTTTTATCGCGGTTTCCATCCATACATGTCCGCAGCCGGCAATGGTAGTGGTATTTTTTGCATGACTCTCAATCACCACTTTGTTTTTCGATAGTGCCTCGGTATCCAGATTTAGAAATTTGGGTGCTTCACCAGGAGTTTGCCCTGTTACAATCAAGGTGGTTTCGGCCATACCGTAGCACGAATATAGCTGTCGGGGATTTACCTGTGCTGCTTCAAAATGGCTTGCAAAGGAGTCAAAGGTAGTTTTTCGGATAGGCTCAGCGCCACTATAAAAGACAGTCATGCTGCTTAAATCGAGTTGCGCCGCTTCTTCTGTATTTGTTTTCTGCACGCAATAGTCGTACGAGAAATTAGGACCGCCTCCGGTAGTGGCTTTATATTTTTGGATAGCCTGTAGCCAGTTGGTCGGATTTTTTAAGAAAGCGATGGGAGGCATGCCAATGTTTATAGCACCAAGATAGGCTGCTTGCAGGACACCTCCAATAAGCCCCATGTCGTGAAAAACAGGAAGCCAGTTCAGGCCAATTGAATTTTTGTTTAACCCAAACGACTGCCGGATGTATTCAGAATTATAAAGCAAATTAAGCTGGGTTATCATCACNCCTTTTGGTTGTCCGGTTGACCCTGAAGTGTATTGCAGCAAGGCCACATCTCCGGGTTCAATATCTGTAGGTTGAAAGTTTTGCTCATTTTCGGGTTGGATGTCCTCATAAATCACCCAATTCATTTGTGTAAAAAAGGGATCTTCCTTAAAATTTCGTTCGATGTCGGAATGGATTTGTCTCGTAACCAAACACAAATGTGCTTCTGCATCTTCAATTATCGACAGCAGTCTGTTTATACCCCTGTTTTTTCGTGGAGGATAGGCCGGTACGGCAATAAAACCGCTGTAAAAACAGCCGAACAAGGAAGCCAGATACGGAAGTC
>JGI10211J34971_10000682_pt1 | contig 28218 bp, 19 predicted proteins | sample Etolagsediment_FD_34971 | JGI IMG/M metagenome (IMG submission 34971)
ACCATCTACAACCAATGTATCTTGAAAGGTAGTTGCACCAGATACATCAAAAGCACCTGAAACAAAGGCATTACCACTAAATGTTGATATACCATCTACAACCAATGTATCTTGAAAGGTAGTTGCACCAGATACATCAAAAGCACCTGATACAAAAGCATTACCACTTAATGTAGAAACACCATCTACCAAAAGAGTTCCATCTGATTCTAAACTACCACCGTGAATTTTTCCTAATGTTCCATTATTTAGTGGATCAAAAATAAAAGCGTCTTTTGATGAATTAACGCCAAAAAAACCTGTATTTTGAGCAATACCGCTATTATAATTATATTCAAATTCAATACCTCTTTTTACTCCATCTGAACCATTTACACCTGTATTAAGTGTTGTACCAATTCTTAATATAGGGTCTTCTAAGTCAACAATATTTGAATTCACTGTTGTTGTGGTTCCTTCCACGGTTAAATTACCATTAATATAAATATTACCAGATTGATCCATAACAAAAGCATTTCCATTACTTAAATTATTATTTGGACCAATAATAAATTGTTCGCTCTCAGTCATACCGATACTAAAAACTTTATCACCACCACCATTATTATATGTAAATATATCACCAACGTCATTTGTATTTATTGCTTGTCTCGTTACGTTCACTTTTGACATTATAATTTAGATAGATATATTTTTTTTTACATCTATAAAATAAATGAATTTATATAATATTTATGATGAAATTATTAATATAATTGATAAATTTTATTATAAAAAAAATGAAAATAATACATTTTATTCATTTTTACAAAATCAAAATAATAATATAAATAATTCAGAAAATAAATCAGAAAATAAATCAGAAAATAATTCAGAAAATAATTCAGAAAATAATTCAGAAAAAAATGATGCATTTATTTTTTATCTAAAAAAATTCTATAAAATATTAGTTTTGAAAACACATCCAGATAAAAATAAAGAAAATACAGAATATTTTGTTGATGTTCAATATTTTTATGAAAAAAAAATATTAATTGGTTTAATTTATTATTTCATAAAATTAAAACTACCTAAACCTGAAATAAATAATGAACTTATTCAAATTTATTTAAATGAAATATATCAGATAAATAAATTTATAGTAAATAAATAAAAAATAATTTATTTAGTAATATAAATGAATGAATTATTTGATTATATCAAAAAAAAAAATATAAATAAAATATTTAATTATTTAAATTCAAATCAAAATATTAATTTATTGAATGATAAAAATGAGAATGCTTTTAACTTATGTATTCAAAACGGAATACCTAATGTATGTTATTTTTTATTACAAAATGAAAAATTAAATTTAGAAGTTATTGATTATGATAAAAATAGTTATTTATTATTGGCTTTATTAAATGATTATCCTGATTTGGCACTTGAAATACTAAATAAAAAATTTAAAAATATAAATCAAATAAATAAGTTTAATCAAAATGCATTTTCAATTTCATTACAAAAAAATTATAAATCTATTATTCAAAAACTATTTACATATGAATATTTAGATTTAAGTTATATTGATATTCATCAAAATACAATTTTAATGAATTTAATAAAAATACAGAATAATGAAGGTATTCAAAAAATATTAGAGAAAAAAGAAATAAATATTAATTATATAAATAATGAAACTGAAGAAAATGCACTTTTATTATGTGTAAAGAATAGAAATGAAAAATTAGCAATACAATTAATTGAACATGGTGCTTCGTTTGAATATATTAATAACAAATATGAAAATGTTTATCTTTTAGCTATTCAATATGGGTTAGAAGAACTTATTCATAAAATATTACATTTAAAAAATAATTTTGATTATAAATTTGAGGATCTTATATTTAATACAGAATGTGCATATTTTTATGCGTTAAAAGCAGGACATGAAAATTTATGTAAAAATATAATTTTAAAAAAGAAGATAAATTTTGAAATTATATATCAAGATAATACTTTATTAATAGAAACAATTCAAAGAAATATGTTTTCATTGGCATATATTTTTATTAAATATGGAAATAAACAATATATAGAATATAATAATAAAGAAAATAAAAATGCGTTAACTTATATTTTTGAAAAGAAAGAATATTATTTAGCACTTGAAATATTTGAAAAAAAATGTTATCATATAAATAAAAAATTAAATAACAAACATTTATTGTTTTGGACAATAGATACACAAATTGAGAAGTTATCTTTAAAAATATTAAATGATAATTTAGATATTATTGATTTTAACATATATCATGAAAATGATAGTATACTTCATTATGCTTTAAAAAATAATATGAAACAATTATCTTTAAAAATTATTCAAAATTTAGATATTGAAATGATGAATTATAAAAATAATAAATCAGATAATGCCTTATTTATATGTATTCATTTAGAATATTATGATTTAATTGATAAAATATTAGATTTTGAAGATTTAGATATTAATTCCATCAACCAATATGGAGATAGTGCATTAATATTACTTATTCATAAAAAACAATATCAATTATCAGAAAGATTACTTCAAAATAAAGCAATTGATAAATATCATAGTACATTAAATGGCATTCAAGCAATTGATATTATTAATGAAAATAATATAGATTCATTAAAAAAATACTTTTAAAAAAAATATATATAAAATTAATTTATTAAATAAATAAATAAATTGAAGTTAATATATATATTTATTCAAAGATTCAAAGACTTAAAGATTTTATAATACTAATATAATATAGATGTCTAAAAAAGCAGAAGCTAAAACAAATTTTAATTGGGAAAGTAAAACATGGGATGTTACGGATGTATTTTTCAAACAAGAAAGTATATTAATTAATCATCATTTAAATTCATTTAATTATTTTATGGAAAAAGAATTACAATCTATTATTCGAGAAAAGGAATTTAGTAGTATCAAAATATATGATAAATTTTCATATGATGAAGAAAGACAAATACATAAAAATATGTATGAAATAGAATTTGGAAAAATATATATTAGTAAACCTGTACTTTATGATAAACCTAATAAATTGATGTATCCTAAAGAAGCAGTTTTAAGAAAATTAACATATGGTGCAAATATTTATATTGATATACATCACAAAAGTATTCGTATTAAAGAAAATAATGAAAAAGAAATAACAAATCATAATGTATTAGAAAAATATCCTTTTGGTCGAATGCCTATTATGGTTGGTTCAAAATTTTGTGTATTAAATGAACAAAACAATATGACAAAAACAGAGATGGGTCAAGGATTATATGATGATGGTGGATATTTTATTATAAAAGGAAGTGAAAAGGTAATTATTAGTCAAGAAAAGGTGTGTGAAAATCGTATTTGTTGTTTTCCTGAAAAGGCATCTCAAAGTAAGTTTTCAGATAAAGCAGAAATTTGGAGTGTTCCGCCTTCAAATCCTTCTGTTATATCAAAAGTAATGGTTCGTATGAAAATGATGAAAGATAATCATACAGGAAATACAATTTATGTAAGAATGAAACGTTTTAAACAAGATATTCCATTAATTATTATATTTAGAGCATTAAATTATATTAGTGATAAATCAATTGTAGATTTGATAGTATATAATTCATCAAATAAAAAAAATGAAGATATGATATATTTATTAAACGAATCTATTGATGAATCAAAACAAATTAATTCACAAAAATTAGCACTTGAATATATCTCAAAATATTTGGGTGGTATTCAAGCAAGTAAGTATAAAACAAATAAATGTCGATTAAAATATACATTAGATGTTATTATGGATGATTTATTCCCTCATATTGGTACAAATTTAGTAAAAAAAGTATATTTCTTGGGATATATGGTACATCGAATGTTGCGATCTCATTTAACGGGTATTTATGATGATAGAGATTCATTTTTAAATAAGCGTGTTGAAACAAGTGGTGAATTAATGGCACAATTATTTAGAGCATGTTTTGGACGATTTAAGAAAGAATTAAAATTAGAATGTGATAAAGAGATGTTAAGTAAGCATACTATTGCTGAATTACCAGAAAATTTAACTAAAAAATTAAAACCAAATACAATTGAGCGTGATATTAATTATGCATTAAGTACGGGAAGTTGGGGATTAAAGAATAAAAATCCTCGAAAAGGTGTAGCTGCAGTGTTATCACGTATTTGTAATTTACAAACATTAAGTTCATTGCGTCGTATTGTATCTCAGGGAGATAAAGTGGGTAAGCAAACTGATCCAAGAAAGCTTCATTGTACTCAATGGGGAGTTATTTGTCCATTTGAAACTCCAGAAGGTGCTTCTGTTGGTATTGTAAAGAACATGGCTTTAATGACACATATTACTATTCCTTCTTCAAAAGAACCAATCTTAAGTTTTTTGGAGGAATTAGATGTACAACCATTGGAAAATATTAATCCTATTCAAGTTGATAGTAGCGTGAAGGTATTTGTAAATGGAGATTGGGTGGGTCAATCGTTTGAACCACAAACACTTCTTCCGCAATTAAAAGAATTTAGACGCCAAGGTTTAATTAATCCGTTTATATCTATTTCATGGAATGTTGAATTAAAAGAAATATATATTTATTGCGAAGGAGGTCGTTTGTGTAGACCATTATATATTGTTGAAAATAATAATTTAAACATTACTGATGAATTTGTGGATATTATGTTAAAACAGAATTATCAATGGAATAATTTATTAAATGTACATGCAAATGGTATAGGAAATGAAAATTCAAAGCATATTATTGAATATATTGATGTAAATGAATCTGATACATTAATGATTGCTATGACTAAAGATAATTTATTGAAAAATACAAAAGAAAATTATGCTTATTATGATTATACTCATTGTGAAATTCATCCTTCTATGATATTAGGTGTATTGGCTACCAATATTCCATTTGCTGAACATAATCAATCTCCAAGAAATCTTTTTCAGGGAGCAATGGGAAAACAGGCAATGGGTATTTATAACACGGCATTTCGTCATCGTATGGATACTCAGGCACATATTCTTCATTATCCTCAAAAACCCATTGTAAATACGGAACCCAGTAAATATGTTCATAGTGACAAACTCCCGAGTGGTCAAATGCCTATTGTTGCAATTGCTTGTTATACAGGTTATAATCAAGAAGATTCGTTGATTTTCAATCAATCCGCAATTGACCGTGGATTATTTAGCTCATCTTTTTATCGTACATATATGGATGAAGAAAAGAAACACAGTGCTACTTTAGAGGATGAGAAGTTTTGTAAGCCACAAAAATATTATCCAAATGGCAAGATTTATACTGAAAAAATGAGTTATGGAAGTTATGATAAAATTGATGAGAATGGATTTGTGAAAATTGGTGAATATGTAGATGGAAATGATATGATTATTGGTAAAGTGACAATGCTTAAAGATGCAATTGAAGGAGAGCCGAAAGCACGTGATTTAAGTACATCATTGCGAATGAATGAATCAGGTATTGTAGATAAGATATATACAAATTCGAATGGTGATGGTTATAATTTTGTCAAAGTACGTGTTCGTTCTGATAGGATTCCTGAAATTGGTGATAAATTTTCAAGTCGTCATGGTCAAAAAGGTACAATTGGTATGACATATAAACAAGAGGATATGCCATTTACAAGAGATGGTGTTGTTCCGGACATTATTATGAATCCCAATGCGATTCCAAAGCGTATGACAATTGCTCAATTTATTGAATGTGTTTTTGGTAAAGTAGGTACATTAAGTGGTAGTGAAATGGATGCTACCCCATTTAATAAGATTAATGTGGAATCCATTGCGCCTATTTTAGAGGAAATGGGTTATAGTGGAGGAGGAACAGAGGTACTTTATAATGGTAAAACAGGTGAACAAATTAAAGCAAATATATTTATTGGACCTACATTCTATTATCGATTAAAGCATCTTGTCGAAGATAAAATCCATTGTTTGGATTATGAAACAGAAATATTGACTAAAAGTGGATGGAAAAAACATAATGAATTAAACATGAATGATGAAATAGCTACATTAAAAAATGATGAATTGGTTTATGAAAGACCAATAAATATTTATAATTACCCCGACCATCAAGGAAATATGTATCATATTAAAAATCAATCAATTGATTTGAAAGTGACAGAAGGACATAGAATGTGGATATCAAAAGTCCAAACAAGAAAGAAAATATGGGGTGAATATAATTTTGAATATAGCAAAGATTTAATAGGAAAACATAGAAAATATAAAAAAGATGCTAATTGGAATAAAGATGATTATACATTTATATTACCATCTTATGAATTTACTGATAATAATAATAATAAGACAATATATGATGAGAAAACAATGAACATGAATGATTTCTTATCATTTTTCGGCATTTGTTATGCTAAAGGATGGACGATTGGAAATGAAGATGAAGGTTTAGTCATAATATCTATTAATAAACAAAGAGTAAAAGATGTATTATTTAAAGCATTGGAAAATATGAATATTAAATTTCGATATTCTAAAAACGAAGAAAAATTGTATATTAATCATTCTGAAAGGCAATTATATATGTATATGAAAAATTTGAGTGTTGGTGCTCCAAATAAAAAATTACCGGAATGGGTATTTGAATTAAGTAAAGAACAAACTCAACATTTAATTTATTCAATGCAATTGGTTAATGGAACATCATTATATTATACATATTCAATAGAATTAGCTAACCAAATTCAACAATTATGTCTTCATGCTGGATGGACATCATTAATATCAAAACATTGTGATAAAGACCAAAATACAGTATATATTAATGAAAGAGAAATAATAAATAAACATGATTTATGGAGATGTAGTATAATTAAGAAAAATTTAAATCCATCAGTGAATCATGGACATTCTAAAAAACAAAATAGTCAAGAAGAAATTGTTGAAGAAAATGTAAAATGTCCAGTATGGTGTGTTAATGTTCCAAGTGAAGTATTTTATGTACGAAGAAATGGAAAAACATGTTGGACTGGTAATTCAAGGGCAACGGGACCTTATCAATTACTAACGATGCAACCTGCTGAGGGACGTTCAAGAGATGGTGGTTTGCGTTGTGGAGAGATGGAACGTGATTGTTTGTTATCTCATGGTGCTGTTCAATTTTTGAAAGAACGTATGTTTGATTGTTCAGACAAATATTATGTTTGGATTGATAAAGAAACGGGTATGATTAGTCCTGTAAATCCAGATAAGAATATTTACAAATCATTATATAGTGATAATCAAACACGTTTTGCGAAAGTACAAATACCTTATGGTTCAAAGTTATTTATACAAGAATTACAAGCAATGCATATTAACCCACGTTTATTTACGAAATAAATACATTCATATATTTTTTTATAAATTTAAAATAAAATCATTATTTCATATTAATCAATTCAAATGTATTTTTATTAAATTTTATCTGTTTTTCTTGACTCTGTTTTTGATTCAAGAAAAACAGATAATCACAACATAAATTTTTTTGTAATTCATTTAATTCATTTAATTCATTTAATTCATTTAATTCATTTAATTCATTAATTCATTAATTCATTTAATTCATTTAATTTCTTTGAATTATATATTTTTTTATACACATAAAGAACAAGAACAAGAACATTCAAAATTGTCTAAATCAATATCTTTTAATATTGCTTTTGATTCTTGTTCATTATCAAATGGATTTTTCCATATTAAATTAGGTATTTTATTTGCTTTATTTGGTTCAATATCCCAAATATTGATACATTCAATATTATTATCTATTTCTAAAAATACAAAAAATCGTTTACAGATCATACAATAAATTTTTGTACTTATATCTCTAAATAAATCTAAATTTTGATATGCATTAACTAATAATATTTTTGTTTATTTAATTACATTTAAAAATAAAGCAATAATTTAGATTATTTAGTATTCGTATAAACTAAAAATAAATGAATAAATGAATAAATGAATAAATGAATAAATGAATAAATGAATATTTTAAATTTTTAAATATAATTAAAAAATGATCTTTCATTCATTTAGAATAATATAGAGTTTACATTAAAAGTTATAATAAATATATAAAATGTCTATTTTTAGTAGAATCTTTAAAAAGAAAGAAAATAGCAAGTCAATAAATAAAATAAAAGAAACAAAATCATCTACTTTATTCAAAAATAATTGTAAACATGCTAATTATAATCATCAACTGTATTTCGAATGTTGTAATAAATTTGTAGATTGTTCGTTATGTCATAAGGAACAATGTGATTATTATCAAACAAATACACCATGCTTATTAAAAATAAGATGTATATGTTGTGGAAGTACACAATCTTCTTCTAATCAATGTCAAAATTCTGATTGTAGAGTAAAATTTGCTGATAATTTTTGTAAATTATGTAGCATTTGGTCATCAAATGAAAATAAATCATATCATTGTCATAAATGTAAGAAATGTTATATTAATCCAAAAGGTAAATTACTTCATTGTGATACATGTAATTCGTGTTATTATGAAAATCAAATAAATACTCATCATTGTAATATGAATTCTATGGATAATGAATGTCAAATATGTATGGTAAAAACGAAAAACTCACCATCAAGAGTATATTTATTAAAATGTGGTCATATTATTCATCATGATTGTTTTGTAGAATATGAAAAGTCGTGTAATGAACAAAAAAAATTAATAACATGTTGTTTATGTAGAAAATTAATGATTTATAATAATGAAATTCAGAAAAAATTTGATGAATATGCTAAAGAATGGAGTATTAGTTCATCACAAAAAAAATGGTCTTCATATATATCATGTATTGATTGTGAAAATAAATCAATCGTTGATTATCATCCAAAATATAGAAAATGTTTAGAATGTAATAGTTATAATAATAATGAATTAAGTATTATTAAAGATATTGCTATTTGTAAAGAAATGGTTACTCCAAGTGCTCCACCATTAAATAAAATAATAAATTAACAATTTAAATGAGAACATAAAAATCGATTCAATATATTTTTTTTTATTTCATATTTTTTTAATATATCACTCATTTTATCATCTTGTATCAATTGTTTATAATGTTTGTACCATTGGGCGAAAAGTTTTTTTTTAAAAAGATGATGAATATTACCATCATAATTAAATAAATCATTATTTTTTAATATGTTTATTATTTTTGAATATAATTCTAATAATTCATCAATAAAATGATTAATAATATTAAATTTAAAATATTTTTTACAATATTTATCTATGAAATCATTATTTTGAATGAGAATATAAAAATAAAAAAATATTTCTTTTTTATCATCATTATTTTCACTAAGTAATTCTTGTGAAATATGAAAAAATTGATAATATTTAATGCAAAATAATAAAATATGTGTTTTTAATTTAATAATAAGTACATTATCTTCATTTTTTTCTTGATTTAAAAATATCTGTATATTTTTTTTATGTTCTTTATTAAACTCAAAATAATAATTTAAACAGAAATATACATCTTCATTACATATATTCTTGTTATTAATCAAATGAATAATCATTTCAATTAGTTTTTCATTTTCATAAAAAACACATAATTTTTGAATAAAAATTTCTTTATAAGGATTTTTTAAATATTTTAATTGAATATTATTTTGATAATAGTGTCGTTCAATTGTACTTAAATAATTATTCATTAATTCAATTTCATGATTATTAAGTTTCATTAATTAATAATTATATTTTAAATAAGATATAAAAACATGAATAATATTAAATTTTTTTCAAAATTAAATAATATTACATTTTTTTCAAAATTAATTAATATAAAATTTAATTTATAAGTATTAAATATAAGAAGAAATGAATTTTAATGCGTGTACAGATATTCGTTATGATAAAGATGAATTATTACTACAAAAAAATGAATTACGTTTTGTGTTATTCCCAATAAAATATCAAGATATTTTTGATGAATATAAGAAAGCAGAAAGTTCTTTTTGGACTGCTAATGAAATAAATTTATCAAAAGATATGAATGATTGGGAAACATTAAATGAAGCTGAACAGAATTTTATTAAGAATATTCTTGGATTTTTTGCTGGCAGTGATGGTATTATTATTGAAAATTTAGCACTACGTTTTTTGAATGAAATTGAAATACCAGAAGTACGTGCTTTTTATTCTTATCAAATATTTAATGAACAAATACATTCTGAAACATATAGTTTATTGATAGATACATATATAAAGGATAATGAAGAGAAAATGAAAATTTTCAATTCAATTCAAAACATACCATGTGTTTATAAAAAAGCAAAATGGGCATATAAATGGATAGAAAATAAAGAAGTAAATTTTGCGACTCGATTAATAGCATTTGCAATTATAGAAGGTATCTTTTTTTCAGGAAGTTTTTGTGCTATTTATTGGTTAAAAAAAAGAGGATTAATGCCCGGACTTACATTTAGTAATGAATTAATAAGTAAAGATGAAGGTATGCATTGTCATTTTGCGTGTTTATTATATTCATATATTAAGAATAAAATAAAACCAGAAATTATTTATGAAATGATAAAAGAAGCAGTAGATATTGAAAAAGAATTTATTACAGATTCAATACCATGTGCTATGATAGGTATGAATGCTGAAATGATGAAACAATATATAGAATTTGTATCTGATAGACTATTAATTCAATTGGGTTATGAAAAAAGATGGAATAGTAAAAATCCATTTGATTTTATGGAACTTATATCATTGAGACCTAAATCAAATTTTTTTGAACTTCGTGTTGGAGAATATGCAAGATCATCAATAGCAGAAGACAATGATCAATTTGAACTTAATAATGATTTTTAATTTTTAATTTTTAATTTTTAATTATTTTTGTTAAAATAAATTAAAAATTTTATGATTAAAAATATATATGACCAAAGTAGGTGTTTTTATAAATAATACTCATCACAAAAAACAATTAGAAATAAATTTTCATAATATAAAGACATTAAGTGAACATTTTGATAAAATTTATATTATAGATGAAAAAAATGATTATACAGAATTATTATATAATCGTTTAAATGGTTTATCGAACTTTCAAAATATGGTATTTTATGAAAAAATAAATGTATTTCAAAAAATAAATGAAATCATAAAACTTATAAAGAATGAAGAATTTAATAAAATTACTTTTATAAATGATAATTGTATATATTTAACTCCTTTAAAAAAATATTTTGAATTTGTTGATAATTGTAATTATGATATTATATCTTATACTGATTCTACAGAAATTTTTTATCATTTGCAGATGAATATGTTAACTTTAAGAAAAAATGAATTTCATAAATATGAAAATATAATACAAGATTTTTCATCAAAAAAACATCATGATTTTAATTTACTTTATTTAGATTATTTAAAAGAAATTAATCTATTATTTAAAAATAAAGGAATATTTTGTAAAACAGCCTATATCGAAAGTGTTTTTAAAAAAAATATTTATTTAGAAAATAATGACCATTATTATTATTTATTAGAAAATAATATATTACCCATTATTGATATTAAATTACTTGAAAATTTAAATTTAAAATATGATCATACTGATTTTGTGTTTAAGAAATTACCACATGATTTTGATTTAAATGTATATAAATTATATGATGATTTAAAAGAGTGTGATGATGATTTTTTAAAAACACATTTTATTGAACATGGTCAATTTGAATGTCGTAAATATAAAAATCATGAAACAATACTACCAGCAATAATATATAATAAACTTAATAAAATCAAATTAATTAATTATTTTGATTTTCCAGAAAATTTTGATTTTTATATATATAAAAATAAAAACAATGATCTAAATAAATTAAACAAACTTGATTTAAAAAATCATTGGATTAATTATGGTGCATATGAAGATAGAATATATAATTAAACTTCAACCATATTATAATTTTTGTTTTTATTTAGGTAACCAAAAAAACGTTCTAACGCATGTTCTATCATAAAATCGCGCATTCCTTGACAATCTGTTTTATATTGTAATTCTAAATTATTACCAAACTTTTTTCCTTTATTCTTTTTCCAATGTTCAATAATATATTCATCACTTTTATTTTTTAGATTATAAAAAATAGAGTACCAATTAATATCTAAACTTTCAAAATCATTTAGTTGATTATAAATAAGTTTAATATGATTAATATCTAAAACATCAAATACATCAAACTTTGAATAGAAAAAAGTACCAACCGCAAATTCAAGATTATCTATATCTAATTTTTTATTAAGTATTGTTTCAGATAAATAATATAAATATTTCATATGATTATTATAAAATGAATTATTATCATGAAAATTAAAAATAAGAGTACCATTTAACATACCTATTTTAGGATTATTATCCATTTTTAAAAAATTATTTTCTATACATTTTTTTGAACCTATTAAATGATCACATACATGTTCTCTAAATCTATCATCTGTTTTAGTATGTATTTTTACTAAATATTTATATTCTAAATTATGTTCTCTTAAATAAAGTAAACTTGATAAAAATATACCAATATCCATTCCTTTATTTTTAACTTCAATAATAACTAAATTATTTAATTTTTTTTTTAAAATATCAAGTTTTTTATTATTAATTTCATTTTCTACTAAAGCAATTAAGTAATTTTGATTAACTTCATTAAGTATATCTAAATAATGATACATTTTTTCTAATGTATCGAAGCTACCAACTTGTATAATAAATATATTATCTTTTTTTTCTTTTATATTTTGATGAAGAATATTATAATATTTAATAGTATCATTTTTTATAATCTCGTCAAAATAAATATATTCATTTTGCCCTTTTTGAATGATTTCAATCATATTTTTTTTAACTCTATAATTAATTTCATTTAAATTGTAATAATATTTTAATATTTTTTCATATTTTGGTAATATTTTAAATTGAACATCTATGTTTTTCCAATCTATCTTAAATTTATTATTTTCTGGATATTGAATATTCTTGTCAAAATGTATATATTCATTTGTATTTTTAATAAAAATTATATTATCTTGTACTTTTAATTCAAAGTTTCTTAATTCATTTAATGTATAATATTTTTTTAAGATAATTGTATATTCATCGTCTAAATTTTCAAATAATATTTCTTTAAACTCTTTCATATTACAATTTTATATATTTTTTTTCTATTTTAATTTAATTTGTTCTATAAATTATTTTTTTTTTATATTAAATAAAAGATGAGTAATAAAATACTTGCTTTAATGGCATGTCATAGTGACTCAAAAAAAAAATATTTCTCAACTTTGAATAATATTTTTTGTATAGAAAATTATATTCAAGATTTAATTATCATTAATAGCAGTGAAGCAAAATATTCGAATCATTTAAAAGATGACCTTAAAGATTATAAAAAATTAATAAATTATCATAGTATACCAAACGATAATCATTATGATTTTGGAAAATGGATATATGCTTTATCTAATCATGATGTTAGTGATTATGATTTTATTTTATTTATAAATGACTCGATTTTGATTATGAATAATATAGTAAATTATTTTTATTTTTTTGATAATATATCAGAAAAAGTAAATTTATATGCATATAATGATTCGACGCAAAATAATATATATCATTATCAATCTTATTTATTTTTAATGAATGTAAATGTAATTGATAATTTTTTCAAATTATTTAAATCAAAAAAAGAAAAGATTATAGATAAAGAATCATTAGTTGAACATATGGAAATGAATTTAACTAATTTAGATGAAAAGCATGATGTATTTTTAAAATTGGGAAAGGAATGGAATATAAAAAAAAATATTTTTTGGGAAAATGAAGAATTATATGAATATTTAATTACTAAAAATATATTTCATTTATTTAAATGTAAAAAAATTGATGATAGTTATGAATTTTGTAAAATAAATTATGAATATGAAATCAATAATTTTGATTCTACATTTTATTTAAATCAATATCAAGATTTAAAAAATAAAAATGTAAACAATAATCAATTAATAAAACATTATAAAGAATATGGATTTAAAGAAGGAAGAAAATCTAATCAGCAACATTATTATATAATATCAAATTATTATGATACTTTTTTAAAAAAAAGAAATTTAAATTCATTTTTCTGTTTAGATAATAATTTTGATATAGTTCAATATAAAAAAAAAAATACATCCATTAAACATTTATCGAATGAAAAAACAATTCTTCATTTCTATAAATATGGTATTGAAAATGATGAAAATTATAACGAACAAATGATTATAAATAAAAATAAAAATTATGTATATTTTATTGATAAATTATTTAATAAGAAAATTGAATTACCAAATGATTTTAATCTTACTGAATTTATAAAATTAAACAGTCATGATATTTTTTTTAAAAACAAAGGATTATTAAATACAATACTATTTTTAAATGAAAATAATATAAAAATATATAATTATATTCAAATAAAAAGTGAATTAAATATAGATTATTTTAAAAAAGTATTCGAAGAATATAAAGATTTATCAAAAGAAGAAATTGAAATACTTTTTTATAAATTCTATAAAAATATTACTTTTAAAAAAATACCAGAAAATCAATTAAAATTATATGCTCATAAAAACAATATTATATATGATAAACATAAAATATATTCATATTATTTTCATAAATACAAATCTCAATTAAAAGATAATATATTTATAAATATAACTATGAAAAGTATTATAAAAAGTGATATGAAAAGTGATATGAAAAAGTGATATAAAAAGTGATATNAAAAGTGATATAAAAAGTGATATAAAAAGTNNTATAAAAAGTGATATGAAAAGTATTATAAAAAGTGATATAAAAAGTGATATGAAAAGTGATTTTGATCCTAAAATATATAAAATTTTAAATAAAGATATTCAAGATTTTAGTGATAAAGATGCGGAAGAACATTATTATCAAAATGGAATACATGAAAATCGCTTATATAAAATACCAGATGATTTTTCATCTATTGCATATAAATATCATTATTTTGATGAATTTAAACATTTTAATGATGAACAATTAAACCATCATTTTTTACATAATGGTTATCATGAAAAACGTAATTATAAATTACCTTATTATTTTCACCCAGATGTTTATAAGAAAATAGTTCCTTCTTTAGAAAAAATGAATAATAATAATTTAATTGAACATTTTATGAAATTTGATTATAAAAAAGATAAAATAAAAAAATCTTTTAATGATTTTTATCAAAACCCAGAAAATGAAAAAATATTTAATAGTTTAAATTTAATACCAAATGATTTTGATGAAAATATATATAAAATAATTTATGATGATCTTAAAAAATTAAATAGTCTTCAATTAAAAAATCATTATTTAAATCATGGTATGCATGAACAAAGAAAATATAAATTACCTGATGATTTTGATATTAAATTATACAAATATTTTAATATTGATTTAGAAAATTTAAATAAGAATGAACTAATTAGACATTATATATTTATTGGTATAAAAGAAAAAAGAATATATAAAATACCAGAAAATTTTGATGAATCAGTATATAAAAAACTTAATAAAGATTTAAATAATTTAACTGATAATCAACTAAGAGACCATTTTATGAAATGTGGATTTAGAGAAAAAAGAGCATATTATATTCCAGATGATTTTGATCCTCAAGAATATAAAAGACTTTATGATGATTTAAAAAATGTAAAGAATGATGAATTAATAAGTCATTATGCAAATAAAGGTATATATGAAAAAAGAATATATAAACTACCAAATGATTTTGATGAAAATGAATATAAAAAATTTTATGATGATTTGAAAAATTTAAGTAATCAAGAAGCTCTTTATCATTATGTCACTAATGGTATAAAAGAAAAAAGACTTTATAAAGTACCAGAAGATTTTAATATAAAAAGATATAAACAACTTCATTTTGATTTACAATTTATGAATGATGTTTCTGTATATGAACATTTTATAAATCATGGAATACAAGAAAATCGACAATATAAAGGTTTTAATAAATATTTTAAAGAAATAACAAAAAAAGTTTCAGAAAATAATAATGAAAAGAATGAAAAGAATGAAAAGAATGAAAAGAATGAAAAGAATGAAAAGAATGAAAAGAATGAATTTGATTTAAATCAACTACCAAGTGATTTTAGTGTAAAAGGATATAAATCATTTAATCCGGATTTAATTTATTTTGATAAAGATGAATATTTAAAAAAACATTATTTAGAAATTGGGATTCATGAAAAAAGACTCTATAAGATTCCTTATAATTTTAATCATGAATTATATAAAAGACTTAATCCAGATTTAGATTTACATAATAAAAATGATTTAATTAATCATTTTAAAAGTAATGGTAGTTTTGAAAAAAGAAACTATTTATTTCCAAATGATTTTGATTATGAATTTTATAAAAATATATATTTAGATAAAAATAAAAATTATTCAAAACATGATATTCAAGAACATTATTTAAATTTAGGTATTCATAAAAAATATAGAATTAACAGTCCAAATGATTTTAATGTATCTATTTTTAAAAAATTAAATATAGATTTAGAAAAAATAAATGATTATACATTAATTAAAAATTTTATTGAAGGTGAATACAAAAATCGAATATATAAATAATTTGTATATATATCATTTTTAATATTATTATTATTTCATGGAAGAAATAATTCTTGTTCAAAATAATATTGAAAAAGTAAATTTTCTTAATTTATTTAATGATAATTTTCATGATGAAAATTGTTTAAAAATAGCAACTTATATAATAATTGAAAATAAATTATTTATAAATTATGATAACCAAATATGTTATACTTTTGATTATTTAAAAACAACAAATAATATTAAATATTTTCAACAAGTTCATGTTTTAAATAAAAGTAATGATTATTTAAAAATTGTTCATGAAAATTGGGAAGATGATGTAATTTTAAATAAAGAATTAAATTATCTTAAAAGATTAAAAAATGAAGATGGCGGAAATTATGAAATGAATAATCATTCTATTAATATATATTGGGATAATTACGAAAAAGAAACATTTGTATTAGATGAACATAGTCAAAAATATATTATTCAATCAAAGAATAATTATAATTCGATTTATATTAAAAATTCTACATGGGAAGAAGAATGTAATTATGATTTAAATACAAATATTTTAAAACGAAATACAAATAATGAAAATGGAGAAATTATATTTGAAGATAATTATTTAACTATTCAATGGGAAAAATGGGATTCAGAATTATTTTATTTTCATAAAAATATATATCAAAGTAATTCTTTTTTTATAAAGAATATTAAAATATATTTAGAAGAAAATCAAGAATATTTTATAGACCAAAAATATATATATAATAATTTATATTATCAGGAACTATTGAATAGTAAATTATTTGAATATGAAAAAGAAGATATTTTTTTAAATTTATACAATAAAAATCAAGAAAAAATATATAAATTAATAGAAATTGAAAATATATTTTATGATATTAAAAAATTAAAAAAATTATTTTTAGAAAATATTCAATATTTTATTTTTTTTGATCAATGTATTATATTAGATTTACATTATATTGTTATAGGTGAATTTGAAAACAAAGACGAAAATACAATTAATATTCATTTTTATAATGATTTAAGAGATAATAGTTATATTATAATATATAAAGAAGATAATTATTATTTAGAAAATAATAATAATGAATATCAAATATATGATTATCATAAAATAATATATTTAGAAGATGAAATAAAATATTTAGTATCAAATAATAAAAAACAATTAGTATTTGAATATGAAGATAAATTTGAAATATATAATAAAATATATAAATATTATTTTAATCAAAAAGACTATTCTTATTTAAAAAACTGTAATTTTGATGATAATGTTTATAATTTTTTTAATGAAAATTATAATAATATTATATTAAATATTGAAAATAATAAAATTATATATAATCAATATAGTTTTGAAGAAAAATATTTATTTTTAAATAATTTTAAATATTTGAAAGATGAATTTGAAATAAATATATTTGAAAAATATGGTTTTATGTTTATCGAAGATGTTAATTTATCATGTATTAATTATAATAAATACCATATTTTTGATATACAAATAAATGATAATTTCAAAAAAACAATGGCGACTTTCTTAGAAGAGATAAATAACATAAATCAAAATGATTTGAAAATATTTATTTATGAAGATTATAGTGATTATGAATATTTTAATTCTTTATTAGAAATAGATTTAATTAAAAACAGAGTTTTATTAATTGATTATTCTAAATCCAAAATAATGAAAATGAATTATTATTATATATTATTAGATCGATTATGTTATTTAAAAAATATTACAATAAAAAAAGAAAAAGATATGGTAGATAAAATAAATGAAATGGTACTATTTTTAGATAAAATAAAATTATTTATGAATAATAAATATGATTTTGTATTATTTTGTATTTTATATTACATTAAAAATAACTTAAATAATAATTTAAAGTTAATATTATGAATGAAATATTTATTATTTTAAAAGGTAATTATGATTTTGTATTTTTAATATTTGACAATTATAAAAATGAATGTATTTTTCAAAAAAAAAAATATAATTTTACTTTTATCTCAAATCATCAACTTCGAATATTTAATCAAGAACATGATGTTATTCTAACTACAATAGATAGTTTTATTTATAGTGATGATGAAAATCAATTCAATTATTTTAAATTAGTGGAATTAATACACAATGAATGGTTCGACCAGTGTTTATTAAATTTAAAAAATAAAGAACTTATTCGAATGAAAGATCGAGAAGAAAGTGGAAATTTTGAAATATTTAAAAAATATTTAAAGGTGACATGGAATAATTGGGGCAATGAATTATTTATTCAAAAAGAAAAAAATATTTATTTTCAAGAAAATTATCTTTATAAAAATAAAAGTTTACATGATATTGAATATAAAAAACAAAATAAAATAATTATTTTCATACATTGTTGTGTAATTGAAAATGGGTTAACTATATTATTTGAACAACTTGATAGAATTATAAAATCAAATTTATATAATGAGTGTGAAAAAATAATAGTTAATATTTTAGGTTATAATCATAGTGATTTAATAAATAAGTATCAATATAAATATAAGATAGAATTTATTTATTCAAATTTCAATATTAATTATTATGAATTAATTACAATTAATATGATATATGATTATTTTAAAAATGAAGATGAAAATTATAATGTGCTTTATATTCATTCAAAAGGAGTAAGAAAAGCAGGGAATGAAGAGGTTATAAATTCATGGAGAAATATGATGGAATATTATTTAATTGAAAAATATGAATATTGTAATTATTTATTGAATGAAAATATTGCAAATACATTAGGAAATAATATTATTAATAGTTTTGATATAGAACTGGATAAATTTGTATTATTAAATAAAGATCATTGTTATCATTATTCAGGAAATTTTTGGTGGGCTCAGAGTAATTATATTAAAAAATTAGAACCTTTAAAAATAGAAGAAGATAAAGAAAAAAGATTTATTCAGCGTTATCAAGCTGAAAATTGGATTTTAAGTAAAAAAGAAGAAGGAAAGAGTGGAATATTATATCAAAATTATACAAATTTGCATCCATATCATCGTATTATTTTTAATAAATACTTACATAAAAATATATTAATAAAATTAATTTAATTATAGTATTTTTTTTCATTTATTTACTAATGAATGAATTTAAAGTAATGTCAAATGAATGGTTTGATACAATGTATATAGAAAATAATAAAATATATAGAAATACAAATAAAGATTTTGGTACATTTGAGTTAAATCAAGATAAACTAATTATAAATTGGTCAATTTGGGGATCCGAGACATTTATGAAAAATAAAGATGATGTTTTTTATAAAGAAAATATAAACATTTTTAAAATAAAATTAGAGTCATCCACATTCAATGAAGAAGCATTACTTTATATTAATAATAATAATATTCATTTAACATTTTCTGGTCATATTGGTACTTATATATTTAATCATAATAAGTTATATATTTTATGGAATCATAAATCTAAAGAAGAAGTATTTTATATGTATAATTATGGTACTCATTTTAGTTCATTAAGAAAAAGTAGTAGTAAATGTTTAGATAAAAAATTAATTAAAAATATAGCAATTGTATTTCCTCAATTTCACGAAATAGAAGAAAATAATAAGTTTTGGGGAGAAGGGTTTACAGAATGGACTTTACTTAAAAAAATCCCAGAAAAAATAGAAGAACAAATTATAAAAAAGCCTCATGATGATATAGGATATTATAACCTCAAAACGATTGAACATCGTACTTATATGGAAAAATTAGCTAATTTCTTTAATATCCATGGTTTTTGTTTTTATCATTATTGGTTTAAAAATAAAAAGATAATGTATGAACCAACTGAACTTATGTTAAAGGACGGAAAACCAGATAAACCATTTATGTTTTGTTGGGCGAATGAACAATGGACAAAAAAATGGGATGGAGGAAATAATGAAATATTAATAGAACAAGATTATTCAGACACAAAAGGAAATTATGATCATTTTATATATTTATTACAATTTTTCAATTATAAAAATTACATAAAAATAAATAATAAACCGGTATTTATATTTTATCGTTTAGAAGATAAGGATAAAAATCATATTGAACAAATTATTAAAGAGTGGAATCAATTAGCCATTGAAAATAATTTTTCAGGAATTTATTTTATGCGATTTTTAGGACCATTTGATAATGAATTAATAATAGAAGGAATCGAGGGTTTCATTAATTTTGAACCTGGTTATATATCTCAAATTAATGGTAATGATATATTAAGTTATGAAGAGAATAGTTCAATTTTTGATGATAACAAATATAATGAAACGGATTATTTAAATAAAAATCCTGATATCGAAAATTTAATAAATAAAAAAATTTTACAAAATGGGTATCAACATTATAAAAATTTAAATGATAAAGAAAAAAAAATACGTACAACAAAATTTAATGTAAATGATGGAAAAATAGCATTAGAAAAAATAGGTAACCAAGAAATAAAATTTAAAAATCAAAATTTAGGATTATTTGTTGGTTGGAATAATATTCCACGACGAAATTATACAAATAAAAAATACACTAATTATCCGATGTATTATAAAAATATAAACGATGAACTTTTTGGTGAAACATATAAAAAAATTCTGGATAAATCATCAATTAATCCAAATAATGAAAATGATTTTATATTTATAACTTCTTGGAATGAGTGGAATGAACAATCGTCATTAGAACCTAATAATATTGATGGATACAATTATTTATATCAAATAAAAAACAAATATCAAGATTTATATGAAGTAAATAAAACCAAAAAAGTACTTATTTTTAGTCATAAGGGAGGCGGAACAGAAAAATATATAAATGATTTAATAGAAATATTTAATGATTATGAATTTACTTATTTTAATGATTATGATAAACAAATTGATTATAATGAGTATTATAGTAAAATTGACATGATTCATATTAATAGTTTTTTTAATACAAAATATAGTTTTGATTATGTTAAGTTTTTTTCTATGTATTTTTTAAAAACAAAAAAAATAATTACAATACATGATTATCAATGGTTATTTCCAAATGACCCTAATATTTTATCTTATAAAGTGAACAAAAATAATATTGAAGAAATAAATATAAGTAATTTTTTTATTTTATTAAAATTAATGGATATTATTATTTTTCCATCTCATAATATATACAAAAATTACAATGAATTGATGAATATGAATATTTTTCAAGATAAAATAAAAATAATACAACATAATGATAAAATATTATTTCATTCTAATATTAAAATATATCCTGTTAAAAAATATATTCATGTTGCTTTTGTAGGCAATTTCATTGAATATAAAGGTTCTAATATATATAAACAACTATTCAATAATATAAAATATTATCAAGGTTATTTAATAAAATATCATGTATTTGGATATATGTCTAATAATGAAATAGATAATAAAATAGATGATGAAAATTTTATTTATCATAATGATTATAATGATAATGATATTATAGATTTATTAGAGCAAAATAATATTCATTTAATAACACATTTATCATTATTTGAAGAAAGTTATTGTTATGCTTTAACGAACAGTATAAATAGTGGTATTCCAATTATTTATATTGATCATGGTGCTTTTACTGAAAGATTATTAAAGAATGATAGATATTTTCCAACAAATGTAGATAATTTTTTCAATAATTTTAAAAAGTCTCTTAATTATATAATAAATAATCAAAATACAAATATAATTAAAAATAAAGTAAATAATAAAATCCAACCTAATAGATGGTATTTAGAGAATTATTAAATAATTAGATATATTTTTTTAGAAATATTATTTTTATAATATAGATGAAAATAATATCATTGTCAAACGACGAAGCAGGATATGCTTGTGCTGTTGGAACATCTATAAAAAGATATTATGAAAATAAAAGTAAAACGAATTTTTTTGATTTTTTAGTTGTATCTATGGATTCAATTAATAAAATACTCAACATGTCTAATTTAGATTTATTAAAAGATAATATAAATATTGATGAAAGTAATAAAAAAACGTCTATTATTACATGGAAAAATTTCGATAAACTTGTAAGTTATCATGATTTAAAAAATAATTTTACTAAATCTGATTATATAGACTTTAATAATAAATATAAAAGAAGATGGATACGATTGATTCATTTTATTTATGAAGAAGATATAATTTTTTTTATAAGATATGGAACAATTAGTAATAGTGAATTAGATTTATTTTATGAAAATATAAATCATTTAAATAATAATTTAGTTTTTTATTTTATAAATGTAGATTATGATGAAAATAATTGCGACAAACAAGTAAAATTTAAAAATTATAAAAATTATATTTATATAAATTTTAATTTAATTAATAATGAAAATAATCAAAATAACGAAGAAGATGATTATTATAGAATATTGAATTATAATTGGAATTTTGTATTTAAAATTATTGAAAAAAATTATCATTTTATTTTAAAAAATAAATAAAATTAGTTATTGAATCAGATTATTTTTGTTGTTTTTATTTAGTTCATGAGTAATATAAAATCCATTCATGTTATAAATAATACATGGGAAGATAAATTATTATTGGATTTTAATAAATTTAGATTAACTCGAGAAAATAAAGAAAATGAGTATGCTTCTTTTAAAATTTTTAAAAATATATTACATGTGATATGGGATTACTGGGATGAAGAATTTTATTTTGAATATAATAATATATTTTATAAATCTGATAAAATTATGTTTAAAACGTTAGAATGGGAAGAATATTGTTATATTAATGAAAAAAGAATGATTGTTTATCAATTAAAAGATAATTTATTAGGTGAAATAAAACAAGTAAATAATGATACTTTTTTTATTGAATGGAAAAAATATAATAATAATTTTTTACTTGATATATTAAATATTAAATATTATAATAATTCAAAAATTATTAATCAACAACCTCTTATTAAAAATAAAGAACAAAAAATACCTAATATATTTCATTTTGTTTATGGTTTTAAAAAACAAGACAAGGAATTTGAACTTTATAAATATTTAGCAATAAAATCTGCTATTCGTATTAATAAACCTTTAAAATCTTATTTTCATTATTTTTATGAACCTTTTGGTAAATATTGGGATAAAATAAAACCATATTTAACATTAGAACATGTAAATCCTCCATCTGAAATTTATGGAAATACATTATATCATTATGCACATCAAGCTGATATAATTCGTCTTCAAAAATTAAACAAATATGGTGGTATTTATTTAGATATAGATACAATTTGTTTAAGATCTTTTCAGGATTTATTAAATTACGATTTTGTAATTGGTATTCAAGGAAATAAAGATAATCAAGAAATATATGGTTTGTGTAATGCTGTTATGTTAAGTAAACCAAATAGTCCTTTTATTTTAAAATGGATTGATAGTTATACTTCTTTCAGATCCAAAGGTAGAGATAATTATTGGGATGAACATAGTGTTTTAATGCCATTAAAATTATCTTATCAATTTCCAAATGAAGTAAAAATATTAGAAAATTCTTCTTTTTATAATCCTCTTTGGAATAATATTCATGATATATTGTTTAATACACAAATCAACAACGATGAATATAAACATTTAATTGAAAAAAATTATTGTATTCATTTATGGGATACTTATACAAATGATTATTTATCAAAATTAGATGAAGAAACAATTATGAATCAAAATACAATTTATAATATATTTACAAGAAAATTTATTAAAAATGAAATTTCAATACTTATGTTAACTTATAATCGTTATGAAAAAACAATCGAATGTTTAGAATCATATTTATCTTGTTTAGATATGGTAATAATTAAAGAACTTATCATTTTTGATAATAATAGTGATGAACAATTAAAAAATTACTTAATTCAATTTGAAAAAAAACATAAAAAAATAAAAATTATATTTCATCGTGAAAATATTGGGGTTTGTGGAGGAAGAATTGAACTATTTAAAAAAGCAACAGGAGATATTATATGTAGTTTAGACTCAGATGCTAAATTATTAGATTCAAATTTCTTTGTAAAAGTAAGAGATTTATTATATGATGAAAAATATGGTATTATTGGTATTTCTGGTGCATATATAAATTCGTGGAATTTTGGAGAACAAGAAGATATTGATGAAAATGATAATAACGAATATTTTTGTCATCATATAGCAGGATGTTGTCAAGTATTTAGAAAAGATTTATTTCATTTTGGATTTCAACTTGATCCATATTATGGTTTTTTTTGGTGTGAAGATACTGATTTATCATGTCAATCATTGGCACTTAATAAAATTAATTATCGTCTTAATGCTGAAAAATATATTGAACATCATTGGGGTGGAAGTGGTGCTTCTTATCATGAACTATTTGAAAAAAATTGGTATTATTTAAAAAATAAGTGGAAAAATAAAATAATTCATCATATTTGTTAAGATATTTTATTTTTTATTTTTGTTTTATTATGGATAAAGAAATAATCCTTTATCATAAAGATTGGTATGGTATTTGTAATATTACTAAAAATAAAATTAAAAGATTGAAAGATGAAAATGAAACAGGAATTTTACATTTTAAAAAAAATCAAATTGAAGTTAATTGGGATAAATGGAGTACTGATTATTTTAATTATATTCAGGATAATATTTATATTGAAAAAACATATATTTTTGAAAAACTACTTCTTATTTTATTATTAAAAATAAATAATTATTTTATATTACCATATCATAAAAATGATTATTATTTTATTTATGGGAATGTAGAAGATTATAATTTAGAAAAATATATTTATTATCATAATCAAAAATATATTTTTTATTTAAACAAAATTTATATATATGAAAATGATATTCATTATTATTTCCATTTAGAAACATATAATTTTAATAAAAAAACAACTTATATATTAAATAAAAATAATTTCAAATTTTTTGACATTGATAATATTTTTAATTGTGGTTGCTATGAAATGAATAATAATATACTTTATCTAAAATGGCAAAATGGAAATACTAAAAAATATTTATCGAATATTTATCATGAAGAAAAAAATATGAATTATGAAAATATTAAAATAATAAAAAATAATAAAATAGTATTATATGATCGTATATTATTTAGTAATATTAGCTTAGTTGAAAATAAAATTATTTTCAGTTCTATACACTATATTTATCATCCATGGAATTTTGATGAACTTAAAATAAAAATACCAAATAATAAAATTATACAAAAATATAATTTAGATTATGAAAATTATGAAAGTTGTTTTATGATGATTATTGAATTAGAAAATATTCAAGAAAAAGAATCAATTATTATTGAATATGAAAATAATATATATGAAATTGATATATATCAACTTCAATTACCTAAAAAAGAAATATATGCTATGACATTATTTAAAGATGATTATTATTTAATTAAAAAATATATGGAATATTATCATGAACTTGGTATTGATTGTTTTTTATTTTATTATAATGGAACATTTAATGATAAATTATTAAAAGAAATAAATATGTTAAATCAATCAAAATATCAAATTATTTTAATCGAATGGGATTTAGAATATTGGTGGCAATATTTAAGTAATCCAAGACATCATCATGCACAATCGATGGCAATAAATGATTCATTGTATATTTTAAAAGATGTATGTGATTATATCCTTTTTAATGATTTAGACGAATATATTGTTTTAGAAAATAATTTTAAATCTTTAATTGAAAATAATATTGATGTTGATATTTTTGAATTTAAATGTATGTTTTGTCAAATGGGTAATGAATTGATTAAATATCGTAATTTTTATTTTGAATTTGATGAAAAAAATATCATAAAAGGTAATTATTGGGATAAGTATCGAGAAAAAAATTTAATAAAAACATCTTCGATAAATTTAATGGGTATTCATTACGCAATACAAAAATTTAGTAAAAAAGAATTTGTCATTCATAATAGTGGATATTTTTATCATTTTGTTAATTTTTTTGAAAAAAATAGACCAGAACTTATGACACAATATATATCTTAAGTTTATTTTTTATTATATTTCTATTTTTTTATAACAATATATATGCTTGATATATATTTTATAATACCATCCATTGGAAGAAAAAGTCTTGAACAAACAGTTCAATCATTAAATAGCTTAAAAAATAAAAATTGGAACGCACTAATATTATTTGATGGTATTGAACCTTTTATTTGTTTTAAAAGTCATCAAATTCATTATTTAACAGTAGAAAAAAGTGGTATTGAATCCAAAAAAAATAATGGTGGATTGGTTCGAAATATTGGTTTTGAATATATCATTAAAAATAATATTAAAACAAAATATATTGGTTTTTGCGACGACGATGATAGTTTACATCCTGATTATATTGAACATCTAAAGAATGATATACAATTATTTAATGAACCAGATATGATTATATATCGTATGATGTATCAAAATGGTAATGTAATTCCACATCCATTAACAACAAAAATTCAATTGAAAAATGTGGGTATTAGTTTTGCTTTTAAAAAAGAATTACTTGAAAAATTTCAATTACAATTTATGAATCATCCTTATGAAGATTATCTTTTTATTCAACAAGCCAAAAAAAATCCCATAAATATACTTATTTCAAAATATGTTAATTACTTTGTTAGAACAAATTATCAAGAACATATTGATAATATTAAAAATTATCCACCTATTTATATTCAAAAGAATAAACAATAAACAAAATTTATATTAGATAAATACGTGTACTTATTTTTTATGATATTTTATTTATTATAATTTATTATATTATTTCAATTATAATGGTTCATATAGGTTATTATCTGTTATTAAAACTTAGAAAGGTGACTCTCTCGTTATTGTGGGAAGATCTTTTTTAGCTTTCGGAAATAAAGAGTTTTTAGCATGTAGCCATATTTTTTCATTTTTTTCTACATAAGGTTTTGTTCTAAAAAGAGAATTTGTTTGTTCTTTTTTACCGCTTTTTGCTACATTTATTTCAGAAGGAGTTGTGGGTGAAGAATTGGATCTTCCACGTTGTTTTTTTTCACCAGTAGCACGACCAGGAGAACCAACAGGAGAACCTCCAATACCACAAAGCTCACGACGTTCTTTAATAGAATCACGCGAAAGAGGGACGGGGACGAGAGCATCAGCTTTAACCCGGGGTTTTTTTGTAAGAGGGTGGAGGACGGTAGCAGTAGCATATGATACGGATTTATCGGAATTCATTCTGATCGTAGAAACAATATATTTATATTTATATTTATATTTATGTATCGATTTTTTTTTAAAAATAACATTTATGTATATGATTTTTATTTTCATTTTATTAAATTATTTGAATAACTTCAAAATAGATAATTTTAACTATAAATAATATATTCATC
>JGI10211J34971_10000683_pt1 | contig 28162 bp, 39 predicted proteins | sample Etolagsediment_FD_34971 | JGI IMG/M metagenome (IMG submission 34971)
GACTCGGTTCACCTGTCATTCGACTGCGGATCTCAGCAACTTTGTTTGCAAGATATTGTGCCATGCCTTGATCTTGAGGCATCGCTGGTTGTCCTTGTGGCATTTGTCCTTGTGGTGCTTGAGGAAGCCCACCAAACGCAGCAGGATTGACAGGAGGCAACTGTTGTTGGGGCATCATCGCCTGCATATACATGTTAGATATTGCTTGGTCCAGATCCATCAATCATTTTCTCCTGCATCTTCATAGCATTCTTTTCACGCTCAATAGCGAGGTCTGCTTCAAGTTTAGCGATTTTTGCTTCAAGTTCAACCTGAGTTTTCATCTTCTGAACTTCAAGGTCTTGTCTTGCCTTGGCCTGATCAATCTGAATGTCTGATTGTGCCTTGGCTTGATCAGCCTGAATCTCAGCCTGAGTTCTTGCTTGCAATGCCTGAGCTTCGAGTTGAGCGAGCTGTTGAGCATATTGCAGTGGGTTTTGACCTTGACCTTTGCCCATGGCTTGAAGTGCACGAATCGGTTGCATCTGTGGTGCGCTTTGAACCACCTGTGCGGCACGCTGACTGATGAGCATGTCAAGTTGTGGGTCAATGTCCTGCATTTTGAACTTAGGATCACGGATGTCTGGCAGGTTCGGTAACGGCATAGCGATGCTTGCTTCCATCCGCTGACGATACAACAGAGCTATATGCTCAGCCACATGCGCAATGAGGATTGGTTGCAGTGCTTTGGCCGCAGGGTTGCCCCCCAACGATGGATCTTGCAGGAACTGCAAATGCACCGCGATGTGTGACTCGTGGTCTTGCTCTGGGAATGCACGGATCGGCTTGCCATACATAACCGAGAGATTCTCGTCAATTGGGTCTGTTCTTGGTGCTTCATCTGGCTTCTTCAGTATCTCGTCAATTCCTGGGATGCGAATAGCTTCATACATCCGCTTGTATGCCTCATACATATCATGAAGCTGAGGAGCTGATTTTGCCATCTCAAGAATGGCTTGTGCTTGAGCAATACGTTGTGCAGTGCTGAAAATGTTTGGATCACTAACAGGCACGATGTCAATACGATCATTGAAATCTGCTGCATAAATAGTTTCGGAAGCACCACTAACTGCAAATGGCATTGACTCTGGCAAATACATAGCATTGAGTTTGGCCAATAACTTGAACTCTTGCCCTTGTGAGTGATGCAGACGTTTGTGAATTGCTGAGAATGCCTTGCTGCCTTGCTCAATCAGAGCGACAGTCGAGCCAACTGGGGCATTGGGATTGACATCACCGACATTGAGATCAGCTGTACTCGCGAATCTTTGACCAGCCTCTGTGATAAAACCAAGCAACTGCATGAGTGTGCTTGATGGCTCTTTGAACGGCAATGGCATGATTGCCTTGTTGACGTCATCGACAGTTGCGTCTAGGTCAACGAACTCTCCAGGACTGACGTCAATCTCACCACCACTGACACGACCTTTTAGCTTGAAGCCACCTTGCATATTCGCAAATGCAGCAGAATCTAGCAGGGCTCTCAATGCACCTGTTGCAGCTTTGCCAAGACCACCAATCATGTGGTAAAGGCCAAAGCCATAAAAACCTATGCCAGGAAGAAACTTGTAACTGACGAACCAGTTGCGTCTCTTTTTCTTTGCATCGTCTTCTTCCCAGTTGCGTCTGATGCTGACAATTTTCTCATTGTCATAATCAACAGTAATGATATAAGGGAGCATAACAACAGTTTCACTGTCTTCATCCTCTTCTGTGAACCCATCAATGCCATCAAACATATCGTAAACGTGCATTTCGAGCAGAGTCACGACCTCATCATTCTCATCATCACCATCTTGGTCAACACCTTCGACCATAGACACAACGTCACCAGACGGATCGTATGAACTGCCATCAAACTCAATTGGCAGATACCAGCCAGCTTCAACATACTTGTTGTATTCGTTTTTAGGTATGCGGATGATGTGAGTGTATCTGTTTGATGTGCTGATGTTTGTGCTTTCTGCCGAGACAATGAAGTCTTCTGCGCGTATGAACTCTGAGCACTGACGATCAAGACTTGCGTCCCACCAGACCTTCTTGAATGCATGACCAACCAGAGGCAACTGGAAAAGCATCTGATCAAGGTCAGGGAAATACTCATCCATCTGCTGTGTGATCTGATAATTCATGAAATCACGAACACGACGAGCTTGCTCTTCTGTTTCTTCGTTTGGCTCACCGACTATTGTCGTTTTGACTGGGCCACCAGAAGGATACAATTCAGCAATAGCTCTGGCATTGAACTGAGTAGCAGCCTCTGCCATCATGGGGTGAACAACTGTGCTCAAGCCTCTTGCTGCGCGCTCATCTTCACCCTCTTCAAGGCCACCATCAGGATCAAGCGTCTTCAGGCCATCTTTGTAACGCGTCTCCCACTCAGAGCGAGCATTCTTGTCAGTTTCGTAGTATCTGACCAATGTATTAGCTTTTCGATCAAGTGTGCGCTCTTCAATGACTTCTGCCAGATTGGCATCAAACGTCATCTCCGTGGGATTGTCTAGCTCGTCAAGAGCAGGGTCACCAATCAATACTTCGTCGTCACCGAACTGCTCTACCATCAGATCATCTGGCGGAGCTCCCTCGGCAAATGGGATCTTGGGTTGCTGCAGAGGGATAGGATCAGCCATATAGTGCTACCTTTTGTTTCGGAAGATCATCGTCGTCTTCGTAATCAGTAGAATGAGACAAAAACCAGCCTTTTCTTAATCTTAACCAAGCCTGTGTACAAGTATCAACTATATCGTCATTGTCACCAGCTGGAAAGGCTGCACAAATGTCTATTAAATTTTTAGCCCATTTCTTGTCAGATGGAAAGTAAATTCTGCCATCTTCTAACAATGCAGAGCTTGCGTGGGCACGTGCTTCTTTGTCGCGATCTGGCGAATACTCAAGCACTGGCACACCTGCAATGCGCAAATCTTGAATCAACGACTGACCAGAGGCTTTCTTTTCAATCAACACTGCGTCTGGTTCAAAGTCCATATATGACTCTTGAGCTATGCGTCTCAACTCAGGGTAAGTGACACGATCATACCACATATCAAGTACAATCGCATTGATTTGACCATTCTTGCGGAAAACACCCCATGTCGTGCGAGCAGAGTAAGATGTCTTTTCTTTTGTGCTGAAGGCAGTATCCCAAGATTGAATGACGTATTCAATGTCTGGCAAATGTTCGTGCTCCCATGGAACCCACCACTCAGCTTTGAGGATCCCACCACCTTTTGGCATTGGTCGCTGTTGAAGCTGTCCGGCAGAAGCATAACTGCCAAGGGATTGCTCAAGCGTGTCAAGTGTCTTTTCGTCAATACGATCTGGCCAAAGCAGTTCACCTTCCTTGGTTCTCGGATCCGTAAAACCGAGTTTTGATTTTGTTGGCGTAGGATGCCCAATCTCATATCTGGCTGGCAAGCAAAGGTGATCCCAGTCGTTACCCAGATCATTGGCCAATATGTGGCCTGTCAGATCATTCTCGTGAACTCGTTGCATAATAATGACAAATGCACCAGTCTTTGGATCATTGAGACGAGTCTGCATAGCTTGATCCCACCAGTCAAGGACACCTTCCCGAACAGCGGAGGATTCTGCCTCACGGACGTTGTGCGGATCATCAATTACGATAATGTCACCACCTTCACCTGTCAATGCACCATCAACCGAAGTAGCAATCCTTTGACCAGTCTTGTCGTTCTCAAATCTTTGTTTCTGGTTCTGATCGCCAGTGAGCACAAACGAGTCACCAAAGTATTGTTTGTACCATGGGCTGTCAATCAGCCGACGACACTTTACCGAGTCTCTTATGGAAAGCGATGATGCGTAAGATGCAAACAAGAATCTCTTCTGAGGCTGGATGGTCCAAGTCCATGCAGGCAATGCCACAGCAACTGAGATTGACTTCATGTGGCGTGGCGGAACATTAATGATCAGTCGCTTGATGTCACCTTCAACGACAGCTTGCAGATGTTCAGAAATCGCATCAATATGCCAGTTGGCGTGAAACTCACGTCCTGGCTCTATCGTGCTCCAGGAGTTCTCCGTAAACTCCTTCAATGATCTCTTCATCTTCTCCGCTCTCACTTCCTTCAATGAAAGCGTGTTCAAGAACTCGTTCAATTGCATTGAGGTCATTGTCACTCAGCCTTGTGATGTCCAGAACTTTGGTTGTTTCAACTTCTGCTGTGATCTCAACTGCCTTGAGATCTGGCAAACATTTGCCGAGAAGTGTCTTTGCTGCCATGATTCGCAACTCTGGATCTGCTGCGATCGCACCCATCTTCTGTGAATTGCCCTCTGCGTCTTTTGAGTAGACAGGGAAAATCTCTTCACCTTGCATGACTTTGGTCAAAAAACCAAGAGGGTCTGCTTGACCCATGATCCAATTGATCGTCGTGTGGTGATTCCATTTGTATCTGTGATTGATTCGTTTCTGTTTCTGGGTTGCCATTGGCTCAACGGATTGAAAACGACCGTCCCAAGACTCTGGCTTGATAGGTTGACCGAGGTTGACAGGACGTTTCACCTGTACAGTTTCTGGCCTTGGCTTGCGTGGCCTCCCACCTTTGTTCTTTTTTGGAGCATCATCTGCCATAATTAAAACCTTGATTTCAGTGGTTAACTGTCAAATTTACTGAAACGATTATCGCTGAAAAATTCTCAAAAAGAAAGCCTGCATAGGGGGACAGGCTTAAAACGATGAGTGAGGGAATACTCAAATTTGATCTTACGCCATTAATCTACGATTTCAAGCTTCCCATCAATTTGTTTTGCACGTTCGGCAGCAACCTGTTTCGCATTGTCTTCCCGAACAAACCACTCAGTCCAGGAGTCACCATCGCAGTACTCAGTGACACCCCAAGCTCTTTTTGGCTGAGCATAAAAGACTTTGACTTTGTTTTCCATCATTTGCCCTCCAACAAAGCAACATATTGAACCTGATTGATGTCATAATTCAACAGACCCAGAGCAATGTTCTGCTCAACACGCAAAACCCAGTCCAAGGCTTCGTCCATGTTAACACAGGTCAACTTGTCACGAACTGTGATACCTTTCAGTATACCATCGGTGAAAACTTTGTTAAACTCAACTCTTACTTTCATAGTGTTCTCCTTTCTCAATGAGGTTATTGAGCATAAGCTCGGTTAGTTTCTTGTTCCATCTGTTGAGAAGCATTAGCTCTCATCTGACGATTAATCTCCATGCGTTCGTTGTACTCTTCCCAATCTTGAGTCTCGTTATATCTACGGTCAGTTTCCTGTTGATATGAACGAGCTTCTTCCATTGATCGGTTGTAACGATCCCACATCTGGTTGTATTGCTCTCTTGTCATCATGGTTCTGTTCTCCTTTCTCAATACAGTTATTATCGTTGAACTGACTAAAAAAAGCAACAATTATTTTTATTTTTTTGACATCTTTTTTCGTTCATCTTCACGAGCAATTTTCCCAACGAGCTGAGCAAAGCGACCCAGCTCCTCAAGATTACAGATTATGCCTCTGCCACCAATGGACTCCATCCAGAGGACAAAATCCTCATCTTTGACCATTCCTGCCTGTTTTGCTATTTTCAGTATCATTTCTAAAGTAGAGAGGGGCATGAGCCCCACTCCTTAAAAATTAACATCGTGGTATGCATATGGCTTTTCAGTAATGCTGAAGCGACGATGGCCACTCATCCAACCACGCTTAGTGCGACGGATGCGCTCAATCGGTGCATTCTCATTAGAGGTGATAGTCACCTTTTGTGCTGATGGGTTTGGGCAGTGAGCAGAAAAGCCTCCAGGAATGAACTCGCAATCGCTGAAGTCAAACTCAGCCTTCATTGCGCGGACTTCGATGGTCTGATCCGAAACAATGCGAATCACTTCATAAGCATAGGCATCGCTGTAGCCATGCTCAGTAAAGAAGTTAGCCTCAACTTCTTCCTCAACAATGTCAACCGACACTGTGTGGTGCAACTTCTTCATGAAGTCAGATTCAGCACAAGCACGTTCAACAGAGTCAAAGTACTTTTCTTCAATATCGAATCCGAGGTCACGGATCACTTTATAGCGGGTTACTGTGTTCATATGCATCTCCTTTCTCAGTCCACTTAGTATCGTTGATCTGATTATAAAAAGCAACAACTTTTTTCACTTTTTAGTCAGAAGTTCCCAATCTTTGGTTTCGCACTCCAGTCAAAAAATACCTTGGAAACGTCCGTAAGTCCATGATCTGATTATCAAAATCGGCCAAACGAAACCACGAAACCACCAATACACATTTTTATTTTTGTAAAAAATTTTCCAAAATCCCCCTTATAAGATAAACTTCAAAATCCCAAGGACGGGTATGAAAACAACTCGACACTGGGTTCGCTGGATCTCTGGGTTCGCTGTTGATTTACTTGGGAAAGACTGGTTTCGCAAAATTTTTGTTGCTTTCAGAGCCAAGACGAGGGATACTAACAAAACGCTGAGAAAGGAGAATGTATGAAAAATATGCTGATATTCGAAAAGAACGTCAAGGGTGGTGTGGTTTATAGTCATCACTGGGGCACAGGTAACCAGTTGTTGCTGTTCCCAGACCATGCGACTGCAAGAGCTATTGCTACTGAAAAGAACTGGGATTTCAAGGGAGCATAGCGATGCCAAAAGTTTATGTAGTGCAGAGACCTGTAAAGAATAAGTTTGGTTGGGTTCCTGACCTAACTGATGCTGCTCGTTACGGTGCTCTGGAAGTAGTGTTTGAGCAAAACGATAGGCCACAGTTTCTTCCTGGACCATCGATAGCAAAAGCACGTCGGATTATGAAAGACTTTGGACCAGACGATTATTTGCTCTGGCCTGGAGGTGGTGACCCCATTGCCGTCATGATTGCTTGCATGATTGCCGGAGAATCGTCACCAGTGGTGCGCGTCCTACGTTGGGAGCGTAATATGGAAGAGGGTGAAAGGGATAGGCGTAAAGGCTGGTACATGCCTGTAGCTCTCGAACTTAGAAAGGTAACAACTGATGAGTATCAATCTGCTTGAGGATGTGGCACCTGCATCCGAAGACCTAGGTGCTGTCGTAGATATGGCTCTTGCTATGCAAGCGTTGGAAGAGGCAATAGCCTCGACCGAAGAGTCGTTGAAGCAAATGAAGCAGGAACTGACACGGTTGGCAGAACAGGGCTTGCCTGATTTGATGCAAAACCTGCGCATCCAAGAATTCACTCTCGATAATGGAAACAAAGTCGAAGTGCAGGATGTGATTTCAGCTAGCGTCCCAAGTCAAACAGCGATTGATCGCTGCAAGACTGAGGAAGATAAACTCGAGATGAAGCTCCGACTAGAGCAATGTTTGGCTTGGCTCCGTGAGAACGGTGCAGGCGACATCATCAAGAGCAATGTTGAAGTTCGGTTTGGAAAAGACGAAGACGAGAGGGCTAACGAATTTTGTAAGTCTATCGTTGATCGTGGGCTTGTTTACAAACGAGCCATTGGCGTCCATCCAGGAACACTAACCAGTTTCATTAAGGAGCAATTGTCTATGGGCAAGAACATCCCTCATGAACTGTTTAGAGTTTACTCTGGTCGCAAAGCTATCATCAAAAGAGGAAAGTAACCATGGCAACTAATGTCGCAGAAAAAAAGTCCACTAACGTAGTGGCAATTGACCCAAGCATCCTGTTAGCCGATGTCGGTGCAGGACAAGAACAAATGACGCAAGATGACTTGATGATTCCACGATTGCAGATCCTGCAGTCTATGAGTCCACAAGTCAACAAGCGTGACGGTGCATACGTCGAGGGAGCTGAAGTAGGGATGGTCCTGAACACAGTGACCAACAAAGTGTATGATGGTGAAGACGGAATATTGGTCGTCCCTGTCAGCTACAGACGTGCGCACATTGAGTGGAAAGCAAATCGTGGTGGCCTTGCTGGCGACCATGGAGCAGACACCACTTGTTTGGCGTCATGCACACGAGGAGATCGTGGGGAATACTTCACTGCAGACGGCAATGAGATCGTACCAACAGCGGAGTATTTTGTTTATGTGATTGAAGCAGACGGCAGTTATGCCCCAGCTATCTTGAGCATGAGCAAATCACAAATGAAGAAGGCACGTCGTTGGAACTCAATGATCAACAGCCTTCAGATTCAGCATCCGACTGAAGACGCAACCATCAACCCTGCTATGTTCTTCACAGCGTACAGACTCACCACTGTGCCAGAAGAGAATGATGCAGGATCTTGGTTTGGTTGGGGTGTCACTATGGAGTTCGACGGAGCTTCTGGCGGCATCATGGGCAACCTGCCTAACGGCCAAGCTATTTACTTGTCTGCTCGTGAATTCCGACAGCAAGTATCAGCAGGTGAAGTTAAGGTACAACCTGACAGTCAGGATGATGTAATGTGAGTGCTGGGGGAGGTTCGCCTCCCCCTATTTTTTTGGTGAGAAAATTATGACAACAACAGACAGATTCATGGAGCTGTTTAGGGGATACTCAAAAGCTCACGGTGAATACAGAGTACAACAAAGAGAAGCAGACGGGAAGATGTCTGGTCGCGCCCTAACAGTCAGCGAGGGTGCAACAAAACAACACTACCAAGAACACCTAGATGGTGGCGAGTACATTCTAGGCATCATCATGTTGCGTGATGACAACAGCTGTAACTTTGGCGTCATTGACATTGACATCCGAGGTGATGTTAAACTCAATGAGTCGCTAGATTCGCTAGAAAAGAAAATAAGAAAGACACCATTGGTCATGTGCCGCAGTAAGTCTGGCGGTGCTCACCTGTACCTATTTTGCAAACCTGCCATTGCCGCAGTTGATATGGTCGCCAAGCTGAACGAGTTTGCAGCGACACTGGGCTATGGTGGAGTTGAGATCTTCCCCAAACAAATCAGCCGAGCCAATGAACTAGACAGAGGCAACTGGATCAACCTTGCCTACTGGAATTCAGAAAGCACAGAACGCTATGCCATTCATGACGGCAAGAAGCTGACATTAGAGCAGTTCCTGGATGTTGCCGAAAAGAAGAGAGTCAGCTACGACGAGCTAGAAGAGTTTGAGCCAGATCTGACAGACATGTTTGAGGATGGCCCACCTTGTCTCCAGCACATCATGACAATGGGCTTCCCAGAAGGTGGCAGGAACATCTCGCTGTTCAATGTTGGGGTGTACTATCGCAAGAAGAATCCTGACGACTGGCAAGAAGATCTGATGCGATTCAACTATGAGCATCTGCCAGAGCCATTGCCATCAGGCGAGGTGCAAGGCTTGATCAAGTCAGTCAGCAAGAAAGATTATGCCTACACCTGCAAGCAAGCACCCATTTGCAACTACTGTGAGAAAAGCAAATGCACCAAGCGTGATTTTGGAGTGGGAGGTGTTGGTGGCGGACAAGCCATTGAGATTGACGCTATCACAAAGTATGAAACAGAGAACAGAAGCAGTGTGCGTTGGTACATCGAGATTCAAGGTGAGCGCATTGAGGTGACAACTCAGCAACTCCTGGATCAGAGTGCACTGCAAAAGATATGCATTGAAAAGCTGAACAAGTGCCCAACCAAGATGCCAGCACAGCGGTGGGAGCAACGCATCAATGAACTGCTGAACACAGTAGAGATAATCATTGACCCAGATGATGCCTCGCCACAAGGCCAGTTTGAGAAGATACTTGACAGTTTCCTGACAGGCAAGGTGCAAGCTCGCCATCGTGATGAGATCATGAACGCAAAACCATGGCACGATAAAGATGAAGGCAGGGTATACTTCCGCTCAGAAGATTTGTTCATCTTCTTGGAGGCAAGACGTTATCGCTATCACAGCCAACATCAGATCTGGTCTTGGTTGCGCGAAGCTGGTGGCGATCGTCATTCAATCCGGATCAAAGGAAAGCCAGTCAAGGTCTGGTCGGTTCCTGCTCCTCAGTTTTACGAAGATGATGATCTCGAAGTTCCTAGCAATGTTGTGGAGAACTTTTGATGGAAAATCATTATGAAGATTACATTGACTGCGAGTTGTGCGGTCAAGCAACAAAAGGTCAGGTCTTGCGGTTGATGATCCGTGACGCAGACAAAGATCCAGAAAAGCTGTTCGTGGTCAAATGCGACAGTTGTGGTGGTGTATTGTTAGAAAGGAAAGAAAATGTTACGCAGAGTTCAGATCATTCTTGGTCCTCCAGGGACAGGGAAAACAACTACCCTTTTGCGGATCGTTGAGGATGCATTGAATCGTGGTGTGCCACCAGAGCGCATCGCGTATCTTGCATTTACTCGCAAGGCTGCAAATGAAGCTCAAGAAAGAGCCATGGTACAGTTCGGTTTTGACAGCAGTCGCTTTCCTTACTTTCGTACACTTCACTCTCTGGCTTTCAAAGAGCTTGGGCTACAACGCAATGAGGTGATGACGAACAGTCACTACCGCAAACTAGGCAAAGCACTCGGAGTTGAGTTCAAAGGAATCTATGATGAAGATCTTGGTATTCATACTGGCGATGGCCTCGGGGACAAATGCAGTCGGATGGATTCTCTGGCCAGAGTCGGACTGCGCACAGTTGAACAGCAGTACGATCTTGTCAATATCCCAGATCTTACGCTCCATGCAGCTAGACAATATAGTAGCGCACTCATGCTCTACAAAAGAGACAATGGTCTGCTAGACTTCACTGACATGCTTGCTGATTACTCAGGAGCACTTCCTGTTGACATTTGCATCTTTGACGAGGCTCAAGATTTGAGTTCGCTTCAGTTCAAGATGGCGATTGAGTTGTCACAGGACGCTAAAGAGGTCTACATAGCCGGAGACGACGATCAAGCGATCTTTGGTTGGGCTGGTGCTGATGTGACAAAGTTTCTTAACCTGAAAGGCGACCGCATGGTTCTTCCTCAGAGCTATCGGATACCGAGCTCAGTGCACAAGATTGCCGGAGAAGTTGTCAGTCGCATCAAGCATCGCTACATGAAGCCATGGCGACCAAGGACTGACAAAGGAATGGTTGATTACGTGGCAGATGAGCAAGAGATTGATTTCAGTCATGGTGGTTCTTGGATGCTGCTCAGCCGTAGCAAGTATTTGCTCAACAGATTCAAAAAGGCAGTCCGACAACAAGGCTATGCTTACAGCATGTATGGCTCTAGCTCTTTGGACACTGAAGAGACAAAGGCGATCATGGCATGGGAAAAGTTGCGCAAAGGAAACCCAATCAGCAAACACGAGGCCAAGAACATGATTGGCTATCTGAATGCGAACATCAAGCTCCCTGTGAAGGATCAATACTATGTCACAGACTTGGGGTTGCCAGACGAGGCCAGATCATTTGATTGGATGCAGATGTTGCGTGGCATCCCTGCTGATGAGCGTGAATATCTCAGAGCCTGCATGCGCAATGGGGAGAAGTTCAGCGACAAGCCAAGAATCAACATAAGTACAATCCACCAGTCCAAAGGTGGTGAGGCAGACAATGTCGTCCTGCTGACAGACATGGGCAGGTTGAGTTGGGAGAACAGCCATTCAGACGAAGAAAACAGGGTCTGGTATGTGGCTCTGACACGTGCAAGAAAGAACTTGTTTTTGGTCAGACCTCGTGGTTTACGATATTACAACTTGTAAGTGTTTGATTTCATTGTTGAAAAAAGATGAAAAAATTGTCAAAAAAGTGTTGCTTTTTGTACCAGAAACAACGATAATAACTGTATTGAGAAAGGAGTTAGTAAATGAAATACGCAATTGACTTTTTGAGTGCACAAGACGGAGCCATCATCGCATCAACTGAAGGTGGCAAGGATCTGGTTTTGAAAAGTGCTGATGACGTTGCAGACGCTATCAAAACTCATGGCCTAGCTGGAAAAGTTTATGCATCGTCTTCAATGGACAATGCTGATGAGTATGGCTTTGCAGGCTTCTGTGATGCATGGGACATGTGGCAAAACGGCAAAAATCTGGCAAAATAATTGTTGACTATTTAGTCAGTTTGTAAGATAATAACTGTATTGAGAAAGGAGAGTGAAATGACAAATTTAGAGAACGACCCAAGAATGCCTTGGAACCAACGTACTTGGGTTGACACATTTGTCCCCAACAAGGCTTTCGTAAAGCATGGGGTCAGCCTCATCCTTGCAATGGACGAGATCCGCAAGGAGAAAGAGGCAGCAAAGCAAAAAATTATGGACGATGCTGCTCAATTGGTGAGCACATATCGTTTTCTGACTGGTAAGAAAGGAGAGCACTAATGACACATTTCGTAATCGACATCCCTAATGAAGCAATCAAGGGAGCATTCCACAAGTGGGATGACGCAGCAAAGCATCTTGACAAAGCCAACATGGTCTTTGTCATCAAGCGGCAGGAGGATCTGATCCCTCTGTTACACCCAAAGAAGTTGACAAGCAAACGCATCGTCAACATGTACAACAACATCACTCGTAAAACTGTGAAGCGCATGGCCGATACTGACACTGCTGTCGTTCGTCTGTGGAAAGCAATGCAGACTATCGAGGTTGAAGGAGAAAAGCCTGTGAAGACACCTCAAGTTCCGCCATTGGATGGAATGACACCTCTTGGCATTCAGCCACTAACAGAAAAGGACGTTGCGTTCTTAGAGTCAACAGATCGTGAGGAGACTCGTGGTCGCAAGGCCAAATGGTCTGACAACACCAAGATCACTGCGATCGTTGCAGAGAATCCTCGTCGTAAAGACACTCATGGCTACAAGTCCATGCAGATCATTATGGAGTCTCAGGACAAGACAATCACCTATGGTGCCTACATTCAGGCTGGTGGTCGTCGCCAAGACCTGTCTTGGGATCTTGACAAAGGTCATGTGGTGGTAGGATGATAGCAATATATGGTGCTGGGCTTGCAGGTCTGCTAGCAGGGAACATGCTACGTTCCCTCAGACCTCACGTCTGGGAAGCGCAAGAAGAGTTGCCGAACAATCACAGCGCACTGCTTCGATTCCGGACAGACAAGGTTGGGACAGCATGTGCGATCCCATTCAAGAAAGTTCGTGTTCAGAAAGCAATATGGTATGACGGCAAATTACATACACAGCCTAACTTGATGCTGAGCAATCTGTATTCACAAAAGGTGACGGATGCAATCTTGAACAGATCAATCAATAACCTTGATCCTGTTGAGCGATACATCGCACCACTTGATGTGATCAGTCAGATGGCAGGCAACTGTGACATAACTTATGGCTCTGCTCTTGATATGGATCGCATTGAGCAGTTGACTTCCGAGACTTGGAGTTCAGACATACCAGCGATCGTCAGCACCATACCGATGCCTGTGTTAATGAAAATATTGGGTTGGCAAGACATACCAGAGTTCCCGTCTCAACAGATATGGACTTTGAAAGCTACGATCGATGAGCCAGAATGTGATGTGTATCAGACGATTTATTACCCAGACCCAACATCTGATGTCTATCGTATATCAATCATTGGGAATATGGTGATATCTGAGTTTATCAGGAAGCCTCAAGCCAACATTGGTCCGCACATCTCTGAAGCTCTGCGAGAGCACTTTGGCATCAAGCCAAAAAGAATCGTTGATCTGAAAGAGTCGCATCAATACTATGGCAAGATTCGGCCAATCGATGAAGAGCTCCGCAAAGAGTTCATCTTCGAGGCCACATCGAAATACAACATCTACTCTGTCGGCAGATTTGCTACATGGAGGCAGTTGTTGCTAGATGACGTTGTTGAAGATATTCAGCACGTTGAAAAATTCATCCGGACAAGATCAAACTACTCTCGGATGCTACATGTTCAGAAAGGAGCAGATAATGAAAGTTGAGCTAATATCGTTTACAGATGACGCTGTCAATCTGTTGTTGTTTACCAAGAACACTCGTCTGATGGACGACGACAATGCCTACAGCAAGATTGCTGAATGGCCTTGGGATAAAAAGCAAGACGAGCTAGATTACATGTTGAAGACAATCAGATCCTCTTGGGAGTTCATTGATTACACCTTCAACATCCGTGATGTGACTCGTGCATTCACTCATCAGTTTGTAAGGACTCGTGCAGGATCATATGCCCAACAGTCTCAGCGGACTGTTGACATGTCTGGATTTGATTACTACACACCGCCAAAGATTGATGAAAATCCAGAGGCAAAGGCTCTGTACGATCAATGCATGACAGCAATCAATAGCTTTTATCAGGAGCTGAGGCAACATGTCCCAGCAGAAGATGCTCGTGGAGTTCTGCCAACGAACATTCACACGAACATTGTAGCAAAATTCAATCTGCGCACATTGAGTGAGATGGCGAAGTCTCGCCTGTCACCAAGGGCACAGGGAGAATACCAAGAGGTGTTTAAACTCATGGTTGATGAAGTGGTATCAGTCCATCCTTGGGCAGAATCATTCTTGACCCCAACAGAGTGGGCTGCACCATCAATGGCAAAAGCACTGAACCCATAGGAGACAGATATGTCAAAATATAGTGATAAGCTAGTATCAGAAGTCATAGAGCTGAAAAATTCAGGCTTCACAGTAACTGAGATAACAGAAATCAAGAAATTGACCAGAAATCAGGTTCAATACATTCTTTATCAGTTAAAAAGAGAAAGGTTGAAGGAATCACCAGATGCAAAGTTCAATATTGAAGCAGTCGAAAAAGATCGAGAGCCAACAATCTGGGACAGAATCAAACTCATGCTCGGTTTGCAAAAAAACTGCGCACGCTAAAAATGAGTTTGATATCCTTTTCTGCGCGAGCTGCTGGATCGAAAGATTTGCTTCTCGTCGCAGAAGAAGGTAAAATAAAGGCTTGAGAAAGGATCATAGTATGAACATATTTTATTTATCTGAAGACCCAGTGACTGCTGCACGTTATCACTGCGACAAGCACGTCGTCAAGATGATACTGGAAACAGCACAGCTTCTCTGCACTGCACATCGTGTTCTCGATGGCGACGATTATGCAGACCTTGAAGGCTTGTACAAAGCTGCATTCAAGAATCACCCTTGTGCTGTCTGGGTCAGGGAATCAAAAAGCAACTACATGTATGCCTACGAGCTTTTTGTCGCGTTGCTGACAGAGTACAAGCTCCGCTACGGCAAGATTCATGCTTGTGACAAGTTTGTGGACTCTTTGTCTTACACTCCTGTTAACACTGAAGGCTTATTCTTGACACCACCTGCTCAATGCATGCCGGACGAGTATAAACACAGCGACCCTGTCATCGCATACAGGCAATACTACTGTGGCGAGAAAGCTAGGTTCGCAAAGTGGAAAAATGGAGGTGTGCCGTCATGGTTCTCAAATCTTATAGCCGCATAGTCATTGCTGACCTAGATGGGACGCTTGGAGATTACGGCCACAGGGTAAGGCTCTGGAAAGAGCGCAAATATCACGAGTTCAATCGTGCAGGAAAAGACGACAAGCCAATTCAGCCAATCGTTGATATATTGTCGTGTTTGCCGAGAGATACAGCTGTTGTGGTTTTGACTGCTCGTAGTGATGATAACCGAGAGATGACTATAAAGTGGCTCATGGACAACGACATCAGGTTTGATGTTTTGCTGATGCGAGAGGATGGCGACATGAGGAGTGATGTCAAAATCAAGCAAGAGCTTTTTGAAAAATGGATTGATGAGGACAAGGTCTGGTTTGTTCTCGAGGATCGCAACATTTGCGTTGACATGTGGCGTGGTCTTGGGCTGACATGCCTTCAAGTTGCTCCAGGAGATTTTTGATATGTTGAGGATTGTCGGTTATGACATCGAGTTCAAAGAGCAAAAAATCGGACGACTGTTTGACCTGCCAGCCGGACTACGAGCAGAGGTTGGAGAATTTGTTGATGGCTATGGACAGGGCTATGAAAGGGTCAGGGAACAAGCCTACGAAAAAGGATACGCAGATGCAGAACAAGAAATCGCCAGACGAGTGCATGGCTCAGGCTCTTGATACACTCAAGGAAAAGCGAAAAGAATATGGCGACTCATATTTGAAGTATGGGCAAGTCATGATGGCTCTTTTCCCAAATGGGATAACAGTCTATGATGCTGAAGACTTCAATCGCCTTGGGCTGCTGAATATGATCGTTCATAAGTTGGTTCGTTATGCGAATCAGTGGGAAAACAAGCATCAGGATTCAATCCATGATCTTGGTGTTTACGCATTCATGTTGGAGGCTTTGGACACGCATGATTCTGTTTGATACTGAAACAACAGGGTTGCCGAAGGCTGAGGGATCAGACCTAGACATTCAACCAAGCATCATAGAATTTGGCGCGATCAAATATGATGATGATATGAACGAGATTGATCGGATTGAGTTCTTTTGCAATCCTGGGCACGACCTTGACCCACAGATCGTGAAGATCACAGGGATCAATGATTCGATGCTTGCTGGCGAGCACCCATTTGTAGCGCACTACAACANTTTGTGCGAGTTCTTTCTTGGAGAGAAAACNCTGGTTGCTCATAATCTGCCATTTGACAGAAAGATTCTTAAGTTCGACCTTGAGAGGATAGATAANCTGCTGATGTTCCCGTGGCCACCAGAGCACGTGTGCACAGTCGAAATTGGAGAAAGGGTATGGGGAAAGAAACGAAAACTTGGAGAGATTTACCAAGAAGTTACAGGCCAAGAGCACAAGAACGCACACAGAGCAGTGCAGGATGTCTTGGCTATGGCAGAGGTGGTGAAGTGGTACAAAATGAACGGACATATGTCTTAAGGCTTGAAAAAGAAGTACACAAGCAAAAGACAAAAGCTCATTTGTTTGAGGAAAAGTACAAAGCATGCAAGGCAATGCTAGAAGAAATTCAGTACCGAAACGAAGTGGCCTTCCACCGTTTGGAAGAGATCAGCACACCAGACGAGCTCTTCACAAGAAGAGTCGAAGATTGCAAAATGATACTAAAAGGAGACCTATCAAAATGGATCCGACAGTCGTAGGAACAATCGTGGGAATCATAGTGACGTTGTTATGCTCAATATAAAAGTGAGGACGGAATATTCTTTCCGGAAAGCATATGGATCAGTACAAAAAGTCATTCAGACTTCAGGCGATGCTATTGGGATTTGTGATACTGGCACTTGGGGTCATGTCCCCTTCAGCAGTGCATGCAGAAAAGCAGGAAAGAAACCCCTGCTCGGTGTCGAGATTGGAGTTGTCGCAGAGCCAACAGAGCGTACAAAACAAGCTACAAATTTCATGTCATTCATCGCAAGAACAAACGCAGGATTGCAAGAGCTCTACGAGCTCGTGTCAAAAAGCACCAGCAATGACAACTTTTACTACTTCAATCGTTTGGGCTACTCTGACCTTTTTGATGTCAGCGATGATATTCTGATCCTGACTGGGACTAACCCAGATTGGGGTCTATTGCCATCGATAAAGAAAGACACAATGTTTGTTGAGCTCAACCCTATGAGTTCACCAAAAGCACTGGAGATGGCCAATAAAAAAGGTTTACGAGTTGTAGCCACTAGTGACAACTATTTCCCGTCAGTAAAAGACAGGAAGGCATATGAGGTTTTGGTTGGCCGCAACAGGACAGACCGAACAGCTCCGATGCACATAATGAATGAGTGGGAGTGGAAGTCTGCGTTGCCTTGGGCACCACAAGAGGCCATTGACAATACTTACGTTGTTGCTGAGATGTGTAACGCAAACCTGCCGACAGCACAGATGGTTTCTTTTGATGCTCAAAAGACACTGCTTGAGATGTGTCAAGAAGGTGCTCCCCCAAGAGGTGTTGATCTTTCTGATCCAGAATACTCAGCTCGCTTAGACAGAGAGTTGCAACTGATTGCTGAGAAAAAGTTTGAGGATTACTTCTATGTGATCGCTGACATGATCAACTACGCAAAAGAGCACATGCTTGTTGGACCAGCACGAGGATCATCTGCTGGCTCTTTGGTTTGCTACTTGATAGGCATCACAGACATTGACCCGATCAAGCATGACCTACTGTTTGAACGATTCATTGACATCACTCGTGAGGATCTTCCGGACATCGACATCGACTTTCAGGACGACCGCAGAGAGATGGTGTTCGAATATCTCAGGCAGAAGTACGGAGCAGAGAAGGTTGCTCACCTTGGGACTGTTTCTCGCTACAAAGCCAAGAGCACTATCGCAGAGGTTGCCAAAGAGCTAGGCATCCCTGCTTGGGAAGTGAATGATCTGAAAGGAGCAATCATTGAGCGCAGCACAGGCGACTCTCGTGCAGCATTCTGTATCCTTGATACATTCAACGAGCTTGATGTTGGTCGGCAGGTTCTTGAAAAGTACCCACAAATGAAGATTGCCGCAGATATGGAAAATCATGCTCGGCACTCTGGGGTTCATGCGGCAGGGATTCTCGTCACAGAAGAGCCAGTCAGCAAGTATTGTTCTGTCAACTCTCAGACTGGTGCAGCACAGATAGACAAGAAAGATGCAGAATCGCTAAATTTGCTCAAAATCGATGCTCTTGGGCTCAGAACCCTGTCAGTACTGCAGGATGTCCTGGATCAAGTTGGTTGGACGAGGGATCAGATTGTCAACTACCAACTGGAAGACCCAGAGGCTTTTGCTATCCTTAATGATGAGAAATACGCTGGGATATTTCAGTTTGAGGGCTACGCACTTCAATCTGTGACCCGTCAGATGAAGGTGCACAAGTTTGAGGACATCGCAGCAATCACTGCGTTGGCTCGTCCTGGACCACTCAACTCAGGAGGCACGACAGAATACATCAAACGCCACACAGGTGCAGCTCCTGTCCAGTACTTGCACCCTTTGACAGAAGGCATCACCAAAGTGACCAATGGTGTTGTGGTTTATCAAGAGCAGGTCATGACTATCGGTCGTGATGTCGGCAAGCTCTCTTGGGAGGACGTTTCGACGTTACGGAAGGCCATGAGTAAGTCTCTCGGAAAAGAGTTCTTTGACACTTTTTGGGAGAAGTTCAAGATTGGTGCTGCAGAGAATGGCATTGAAGAAGATCAAGCACAGCGCATCTGGGATAACATCAACACAATGGGGTCTTGGGCATTCAACAGATCTCATGCGATTGCGTACGGATTGTTGAGCTACTGGTGCTGTGTTCTCAAGGCAAAGTTCCCTCTCGAGTTTGCAGCTGCATGTTTGCGCAATGTGAAGGACGACGAGCAGGGAATCAGGCTTTTGCGGGAAGTTGTCAAGGAAGGCTTGAGCTACAAGCCATATGACAAGTTCAAGTCAACACAGAACTGGTCTGTTCAAGATGGCGAGTTGATCGGTGGCCTGATCGGAATCAAGGGCATTGGTCCTAAAATGGCCGAGGACATCGTTTTCCGCAGGGAGATGTGCCAACCCCTGACCCCAAGACAAAACAAGCTCCTGGACGAAGGGGAGACGCCATACGACGATATTTTTGAGTGCGAGCGCAGATTCGGACACATAAAGGCCAATCCACAAGACCATAACATCGTTTCTCCGATCACAGACATCGTCGATCTGGATGGGGACAATCCAGGAATGTTCGTGTTCTTCGGCAAGCTCAAAGAGAAGAACTTGCGAGACATGAACGAGACAGTCAACCTAGCCAAGCGTGGCGGACGCAGAGTTGATCGCAACAACCTGTGGTTGAACGTCACTTTTGAAGATGACACTGGACCAATCATTTGCACCATTGATCGCTTCAAATATGACAAGATGGGCAAGCCCATTGTTGAGGACGGCAGATTGGGTGATTGGTATCTTATAAAAGGCCAAATCAAGGCTGGCTTCAGAAAAATTTATGTCGACAAATGGCGTAAGCTCACATAAGTCTTTGTTTTTGATCAAAAACTATTTTTGATTATTTTTGACAAAGTTGTTGCTTTTTTAGTTGAGATCACCGATAATAACTGTATTGAGAAAGGAGCACATTATGTCAGAACTGTTGAAGCACATCGAATCTTTAAATGCCCATGCTGATCTTATGATGGAGCAGGAGCCAGGACTTTGGATGTCAAAGTGGACGGAAGACCTGTCGCATTGGAATGATATGGGAATCTTCACTGTTGAGGACTTTGAGCGCAACTCGTTGATCAACAACATCAGCGATGCTTCTAAAGAGCTGTATGGTTGCCGTCTTCGCCTTGAGTGGGATGAAATGTCAATTGAGCGTATGAAGGAAATGTATGCGAACATTTGCCATCAGCTCAACGAGCAGTTCGAGGCAGAGAAAGAAGCTGAAGCTCTTGCTGCCGAGTGGAAGAAAGGTCTTCCTGATGACTGTGAGCCTCTTCCTTATGAAGAGTATGCATACCTCGAGGCTCTAGCATGAGCCAAGAGGAACTGTTGGTGTTTCTCAAGTCCCTTCGGGGACTTGCTTCCCGAGCAGGAGAAACAATTGAGTGGGCAGACCTTGATGACAAGGTCAAAAAGTTAGAAGCTGAAATTGAGAAAGGAAAGAAACATGGCAAATGAAGTTTATTGGGCATTATTCATCGACGATGATTTCGATGGCTATTTCGAATCTGTTGAAGAGGCTAACAAGAAAGGCGAAGAGTCTGGCATGGATTTCTACGTCGAAGAGCGCGTTGACGAGCCTGACCAGTTTAACAGTGATGCTGAGGCTGATGCCGATGCACTTGCGTCAGCAGGTTGGGGAACTGATGAAGACTATGGCTACTATGGCGGGGAGGACTACTGATGTATCGTTTGACTGCACAGCAAGAAGATCATCAATCAACAATCAATGGGTGGTATGATTACCACACAGAGTATTGGGCGAGTGAAATAGAGTCCATGAAGGATGAAGGCAAGGATGAAGAGATGTACTGGATCCTTGATGAGCTTAAAGAAGGGACTGGAGTCGAGTGCACAGGGTTCGTTGGTGATTATTGTCTCGTGCCAGAGCCTGTCTGCCATACTGCACCTGAGCCTATCGCATATGGCAGTTGGTACAGCTTTGTTGGACCAATGCCAAAAATTAATGCTGATATTCCGTTTTAATTTGAAAATAGTTGTTGACTTTTTAGTCAGTTTGTAAGATAATATACATATTGAGAAAGGAGCACATTATGAAACATACACCATCCCGTCGCCAAGTAACTGATCGTCTCGGAAACCTCCGTAAGACGTGGTGTGGCCCATATGCCTTGGCAGTTGTTGCAGGCAAGACCTACGAGTTTGCCTACCAGATGCTGAAGCAGATCCGTGGCAAGCGTCATGCTTGTGGTGTCTACAACACCAACATGGATAAGGCTTTTGGCTTCTGTGGCCTCAAGGCTGAGTTTGTCAAGGCTGAGAAGCGTTGCAATCTCCGCAAGTACATTGATGAGTACTTGGCTCCCAACAAGCTGTACATCATCAACATCACTCGCCACTATGTGGTTGTTGATACCCGCGATCATACCACGATCGACAACCAGAATCCTGAGTGGGTTCCTATCGAGAACAGCAAGCACCTCCGCTGTCTCGTACAGTGTGTTGCTGAGATCAAGAATCCAGCAATCGAGCCTCTGCATCAGAACGCAGAGTTCGACTTCGGATTGACCAACTGGAAGAGCGCGTAATGCGCTCGACCATTCCTCTGGTAGAGGACTTCGTGATTGAAGACATGACCCACTGGCCAGAATATGGCCGTGGGTTTTCCATTTTGGCTCGCATGGAAAATGGCGATATCTGGATCAGCAACTGGCTGTTGGCAGATTGGGAAGAAGCATTCAAGCACATGGAGATGATGTCTAGCATTCACAAAAAGCAGTATGAAAACAAGCCTGATGGAATCCTTCACCACTTCAAGTTCAATGGTTGGAAAAAAGCAAAGCACAAATGGATTCGTCTTGATGAGATGAACATTCCAACGTTCGGAAGAGCTAAGTAGCTGTTATTGATCAATAAAAAAGTTTATTTATTTTTGACAAAATTGTTGCTTTTTGTCACAAGATCAACGATAATAATACTATTGAGAAAGGAGATTACCATGGCACGATATGTTTACTACACACTTCAGACTGGAGCTAAAGACGCGATGTTCGGTATGTGGCGTATGCATTATAGTCAAGACGACAACTTCTGCACTTACCCTAGCTATGTGCAAAACATTGCTGCGCACCCTGATGAGGCCAATGCCAAAGCTCAGGCTTTTATTGATGCCAAGAACGCCAAGGATAATACTTGGGAGCACGTTCTGGTTGAGCCAGCTGAGTTCGAGCGCAACAAAATTGACTATGGTCCAATCGCCATCAAGAATCAGGAGCTTGTTAACAGCATCCGTATTGACGGCAAGATCCCTTTCGGAAAGCACGTCAACAAGCCTATCGTTGATCTTGCCAAAGAGAATGTTGGCTATTTGCTTTGGGTGATCAACACCTTCAATGAAAAGTGGGCTGACTACTTTTCTGACTCAACCTCTGTGAACCCAACAGATGTCCTTGATGTTGCTTGCAAAACCAGCACCAAGCTGACAGTGCTTGAAGCTCTTGCGATTGTTCTGGTCGAGATGGATCAGGATGGCTTGATTGAGCTTGCTGTTGAAGCTAACAGCGATGCTCCTCGCAGTGAGCACATTGGCTCTATCGGTGATAAAATCACTGTGGTCGTTACTGTCAACTCAATTCAAGAGCAAGGCACAGACTACGGTTGGACTTACTCTTACAAGTGCACTGACACCAACGGCAACTATGTCGGTTTCAAAACAGTTGCCAAGTCTTTCTCTGAAGTCAAGGTTGGTGATCAAATCACTGTTGAGGGAACTGTCAGCTATCATGGCGAGTATCATCGCCAGAAGCGCACCTACCTCAAGAGGGTCAAGTGCCTATGATCATAACGAAGGCTCATGGCAAACTGTGTCTGGCTCGCGTGAAGCTGGACACAAGTTCAATCAATGTTTTGTCGAGCCTTCCAGGATTCAAAAAGTGGGTTGGTCGTGACCTGCTTTTTGCCCCGACTGGAGCTAACCTAAATATCCTCTGCAAACATTGGCCAGATGCTGAGTGGGATGAAGAATCAAAGCGCATGCTTGATGATTACGTCAACTCGTTGAAGGAAGCCGAAAAGACTCGCAAAGATCGCGAGGAGTTTGAGCCTCCTAATGAGGACGATTTCAAATTCAAGACCAGACCTTTTGATCATCAGCGCAAAGCATTCTACATGAGTCGTGACAAAAAGAACTTTGCTCTGCTCATGGAGCAAGGGACTGGCAAAACAAAAGTCATCATTGATACTGCTGCATATCTCTACGCCAACAACAAAATTACAGCCTTAGTTGTTATCGCTCCCAATGGCGTTCACCGTAACTGGTTGAACAAAGAAATTCCAGAGCATCTTCCGGAATGGTGTCCTCATGAGTCAATCTACTACTATTCCGGAATGAACAAAACTCATATGAAAAAGTTTGACGATGTTCTTGGCTGTTCTGAGAAGCTAAAAATATTCAGCTTTAATGTTGAAGGATTCGTCAGCACCACAGCTGTCAAATTTATTGAGAGAGCTTTGGTCAGCAACAAAACTCTTCTTGTCATTGATGAGAGCTCTCGGATAAAACGTCCAGGAGCAAAGCGAACAAAGACCATAACCAAGTTCGCTAAGTTCGCTGAATACCGCAGGATCATGACTGGGACTCCTGTAACAAAAGGACCAGAGGACGTCTACAGCCAGTTCAAGTTCCTTGACGACAAGATTCTCGGATACGACAGCTTTTACTCTTTCAGAGCTCGCTATTGCATCATGGGTGGTTTTGAGAACAAACAGATCGTCTCTTATCAGAATCTCACAGAGCTGACAAACAATATTGAAGGACATTCATTTAGAGTTCTCAAGAAAGATTGTCTGGATCTCCCAGATAAAATTTACCAGCGACACTACGTTGACCTCTCCCCAAAACAAAAGAAACTCTACGATCAGTTGCGTAAAGAGTTCATCGTTGAAATGGAAGGCAAAGAAATATCAGCCCCAGAGACAATCACAAGATTGCTCAGGCTTCAGCAGATAGTTTGTGGTTGGTTCCCCCAAGAAGACGGCACGATAGCTATTGATGAGAAAAATCCAAGAATGGAAGCTCTGAAAGAGATTTTGGAGAACATTGAGCAGAAGGTCATCATATGGGCACGCTTTAAGGCTGATTTAAGAGCCATAGAGAGGCTGTTAGGAGACAAGGCTGTTGCTTACCATGGGGATGTGTCAAACGACGCCAGAGAGGACGCTGTAAAGCGTTTCCAGAACGACGATTCAATCCGTTACTTTATCGGACAGCCTCAGTCTGGTGGCATTGGCTTGACATTGACTGCGGCAGAATATGCAATCTACTACTCTAACAGCTTTGATCTTGAGACTAGGCTGCAGTCTGAGGACAGATGTCACCGCATCGGGACAAAGAACAACATAACATACATTGACATTGAAGCAAGCAAGACGATTGATACTAAAATCATCAAAGCATTGCGTGGGAAGAAAAGCCTAGCTGATGTCGTTAACAATGATCCTGTGTCATTATTCTTAGAGGTGAAAGATGAGTGAGAAAAATTTCTGGACTCTGGTGCGCAAATCACTGCCGCTCAAAATGTATCGGGTTGAGAATCGGGTTGCCAAAGGTATGCCCGATGTTCATTATTTGAAGGACGGCAACTCTGGTTGGGTTGAATTAAAATACTTGAAACAATGGCCAAAGACTCGTATTTCTGTCGGGTTGCGTCAAAACCAATACATATGGCACAAGCAATACAGAGCCGAAAATGGTAAATGTTGGGTTTTGATCAGGATTGGCAGGGATTTCACTGCATTGTTTGACGGATTGGTTTCTCAAGAACTTTTCAAAAGACCAGCTCGTAAAGATTTCGTTGAAATGGCTTCTTGGTGTAAGTTTGGCAATTTGACCAAAGAAGACTGGGAAGAACTTGCTGGGATTCTGACTAAAGAAGAACTTTAGCTATTTGCCCTTAAGACTAACAAGAAACAATATAAAGGCCACAGCCCCGCCAACCAAACCGAGAGTGAAAATGCCCACAGCACCATAAGTAAGTGCAGTCTTGATGGCTTTCTTCTTAGCCAGTCTTTTAGCTTGTTCACGCTCAATAGCCTTGCGTTTAAGTTCCTTACGGTTAGTCATAAATTTTTGGTAGTCGTCCCAAAGTCCTGCCCGACCTTGGTAGATAAAAATTTGTTTTATTTCAGCTTCGTGATTTTTAATTTTTTCGAGTTCAAAGAAAGCCTGCATATCACCTTGTTTAGCATCTTGCTCTAACTGTTCTTTTGCGTCTGAAAGTTTTACGAGGTGCGGACCCATTTCTCCTACAGAAGTTATGTGCCCACAAAGTTCTTTGACTGCGCCAATCGCCTCATTCGCGATTTTAATCGCGGCTATGGCTTCAAAGATCATTGCTGTGTCGCTTGCAAAATCTGCTCTCTGGCTGTTGGCGACAAACCTTCAACTACATTCTTAACAGCGGGAGGAGTTTCTTCCATGTCTTCCGTAGTCAGCTCTGGCCTCAGAGAAGCAGCAACTGTTGAAGTTAGTAGCGGTTGTTGAGTTCTTGCTGTGTATTGACGAACAGCATCACGAGCTTGACCTGCTGCAGCCATGCCCTCTCCAGCCTCAATCGCTTCCCTTACGAATGGTATGAATTTGCCATATTGAAGCACCCCTGCACGAGCCATTCCTGAAAGAATCGTGTAGCCTGATCCCGATGGGTTGAGTTTAATCTCAGCCCAAAGCGTTGGCATAACATTCTTACGGAACTCACCAATCCTAGCTAGTTCGTCCGTGGTGAATACCTGTTCCATCAATTTTTTATTTTTTACGAACACATCGTCGTAGCTATTGACGATCGCTGTCCTAGTTATGCCACCTGCTCTTCCGCCAGTGAAGGCTTTCTCAAGTATGCCGTCTTTGAGCAAAGCGACAACTTCTGCATACTGCTCTGCTGGCATGTTCTGCTCGAGCTTTTTGAGCGCAAGACCTATCGCTTGATTTGGTGCGAACTTGGCGTGACCGAACAAAATATTGGCGACTTGAAGTGGCGTGTACTCTGGGTTGCTNAGAGTCTCTAGGATCTTGTTTGCAGCTTTCTGCGGAGAAGTTGCTGCAGTCCCTTTGCCAGTCATCCCGATGTATTGCCTGTAGAGGCCTGTTGCTTCTTTGAGTTGATCAATGACTACTTGATCGCCTGTTATCAAGCCTTTTTCAATGCCATCAAAAACAGTCTCGTCAACGACAGCTTTGATTCTGCCTAAAGCAAGAGCCTCTGGAGTTCCAGGAGTTGCCTGTCTTGATGCGGCATTCAGTGATTTCTGATAAGCGTGCAGCTGAGTCAGATTTATGCCTTCAAGAGTACCTTCCTCTGCAGATTTTAATAGTTGCTGGAGATATTTGACCTCACCACTCAGGATTGGCATTTGAGCTAGCAATCTTTCTTCAATGCCTAGGTCGTCAACAACAGACAAAGCATTGTTAGCCATAGTAACACGACCTTCAGTTGTAAGAAGTGGCTGATCAACAGCCTCTTTTACAGCTTCATAGCCTTCTCTTGCAGCTTGTTTAGTTTGCGTAGCTTGTTTCTGAACAACTCCTGCAGCAGTTTCTGCAGCAGCTAACGGGACGCTCTCCGCCCCAGTCACAGCTTTAGAGCCTGACCCAAACTCATCCTGAAGAGCACGAGCATCAGCTCGAATGGCTTCAATCTGTGTGTCATCAAAGCCACGCAAAATCGATTGAGCAGTCGGGTCTGTGCTAGGGGCACGACGCATGACATCTTCAGCTTCCAACTGCTCTGTAACTTTTTCCGTCGGTGTGGATCTGTCTGGCAGTGGGGCTGTCCTCTGACCAGATGTCAATGGGTACTTTGATTCCTGCTGAGCACCGCCACCAGCACGTTGTGCCAAAGACTCAAGAACTGGAGTTATGCGAGGGGCTGTAGCTCTTACAACTTCTGTCGCTCCTTCAACCACAGGCCTTGCAACAGCTCCAACACCTTTACTGATGCCTTTGACCAAAGGTGGCAATAGTATATCTGCACCAACGCCAACCCCAGTCGCAATTGCAACGTCTTGTGCCAGATCACCAACACCCTCTTTTTTCTGTGCTGTTGTTTCTGGCGTGAGAGAAGCCTCAATGCCTTTCCCACCAAGCTCTGTTGTTGAGTAGGCTGGCAAGCCCCTCATGATAGTTTGGCCAGTGGTTTTGGCACCACTAACAAATTTGGTTGCTGGCAGATACTTGTAGATTTCACCAGTCAATGTCCCGATATCCTGTTCTGAGATTCCTGGCTTGTTGACGTAGTATGGCTTGTCGTTCCAGATGATCATCGGGTGATTGAACTCGTCGGAGTAAACGCCACCAAAACGCTCGTCACTTTTGAACTGATTTTTGATTACTTCAGCCTTGCCCCAATCATCACGAGTGAACATCAATCGCACATTGGTTCCGAAAGCATCCCAGAACCCAACGTCTGGGATATCTGTTGCTTCTGGCACAGTTGGGTATTCTAGCTCTACGCCATGGCCTGTTGCAGCTTGATACAGCCCTTTGACGACATCGGCAGCTTGATCAGATAGCGAGACTTCTTCTACTTCAGTCTGTTCGTCAAGAATTGGACCACTACCACCAACTGTAGCTGCACCTGCAGGAACCTGTAAACCCATTATTTAGCTCCCCAACCTTTAATGATGTACGGAGTCATACTGTCGAAAATGCCATTGTTAATGACGACAGAACCATTAGGCAATGCATTGTACCAAACATCAAACTCTTCTTGATTGTCAGGATCGCCTGTGTATTTCTCAAATATGCCTCGGTCAACTTTGCGCAACTCTTGGTTGATCTCTTTGATCGTCGCACCACCTTCAATCATCTCAATCTCTTTGTCATTCAACATCATGCCATTTTCTGCCATTTTTCTGAATGCATACAAAGAAATATAGTTTGCTTCTGGAGTGTTGCCCATGGCAACAGATGCTTTTTGATAGGCTTTGAATTCAATGTCAGAAGTCGAGCCAGAGCCCGCAGGACGCATCTTCGGAGCCAAGAAATAAGAAACTTGTTCCAGTGTTTCAAAGCCGATAATCTGTGGGTCTGTAAGTCCGAATGCCTGTGTAAAAATTTGTTTGAATGGTTGAAGGGCGACATCTAGTCTACCAGTATCAACCTTTCCAGTAAGCAAAAGATTCATCGCTTCGTCGACTTTAGGGATGACACTTGCAGCAGTATCATTGTATGTTGTTTTTGTTTTGGC
>JGI10211J34971_10000684_pt1 | contig 28133 bp, 47 predicted proteins | sample Etolagsediment_FD_34971 | JGI IMG/M metagenome (IMG submission 34971)
AAAAAGGATATGATGTTTATGTACATAAATATAGTTATGATTATATGAAATCATTTAAGAAACAAGTAAAAGATTATATTGATTCAGACGCATATTATTATGATGGAAAAATATATGAAAGAGGAAACTGAAAAATGAAATGGAACGACGAAATAAAAATTAAAGTATGGGAAATTACTTTTATGTGGGTAATAATTTGGATAAATATGATATTAGCATGTTTGGCAATTATGGGTGTTTGGTATTTGTTATAACTATTTTATTTGATTGTTATTAAAATAAGAAAAGTTTAAATAGTTTTAATTCAAAGATAATAAATAACTCCAACCGACGTCGGAGATAAAATAAATAATAGAGGAAAAACAAAATGGGATATAAAATATTACACGCACATGGATATGCTGCACCAAAAGGTAAAAGAAGTTACATAACTTTAGGAAATACATATAAAACAAAAGAAGCTGCAAAGAAGTTTGCAAAAAAAAACCTTACTGGAGGAACATATAAATATGTACCCACAACAAAAGTAAAAAAAACAAAACAAAAAGAGTTATACTATATTAAATAAACAAATGTTTAATAGGAATTAATAGGGTTTCTTCGGGAACCCAAATATTTTTTTTAACTAATTCTTTTAATTTTTGATTAAAACTTTTAAGCAGATACATAGTTCTATGTATGATATTTTAGAAAGATTTATATACTACCTATATAATACTATACTATATAAAATATACAAAGGTGATATAATGAAATGGAATAAAAAATTGTTTGATTTTGGTGGTTCAGTAGGAATTATTGTACCTTCCGAACTATTGAAACATATGGAATTAACAGCAGGGGATGATATTGTTATCCAGGATGACGAAGGGAAACTCGGGAAGTTTGTAAGTTTCTGGAAAAAGCCGACAGCAGATGAAGTATGGATAAAACAACTACAAAAAAAAGTTGAGGAAAGAAAAAAATGAAAATTCGTGACATTATTTTTACAATTCTAGAAATAGATAAATTTAAAGCTGGTTATGCTGTTGGATTAGAAGATGCAGAAAAAGTGTTTAAAAAAGAAATAAAAAGATTAAGGAGGGAAATGAAATGATGAACACAACAGAAACAATATTGGCTTTACTTGAATCAGTTGAACGTAAAGGCGTCACGGAATTAATAGAATGGTTGACACATTCAGATTATTTTACTGCACCTGCATCAACTGTTTATCATCTTAACAGAGAAGGTGGCCTGGCGCAACATTCTTTAAATGTTTATTATACACTACAAAACCTTAACGAAGTATATGGACTTAACTTAAAAGAAGATACTATGATTTTTACAGCGCTTCTACATGACGTTTGTAAAGTTAATCTATACAAGCCTAATATATTAAAATCTGGGCAACAATCTACTGCAAAACCATATGAACATGATGATCAGTTACCTTTGGGACACGCGGAAAAATCTTTAGCTATTCTGAATAAGATTATTGAATTAACAGAACAAGAACAAATGATGATTAGGTGGCATATGGGAACGTTTGATAAAGCCTTCTTTACATACCAAAAAACAATTTTAGATAAATTTCCGGAATGTTTGGCAATGTTTATGGCAGATTGGACTGCATCTGTATATGTTGATACAAAAAAAGAGGAAGAATAATATGGCCACAAAAGAACAAATAAAAAAGTGGTTTTTAGTTACATTAAAAACAGCCCAAAAAGACGGATTAAAGAGAGGAATTTACCAAGATGCATTATTAGAAGAATATTACCAACAATGGTGTAAAGATTATTATGATGAAGATGATAAGAACCAAATTTCTACTATGATATATGAAGATCTTATGGGGTTTGAAAAAATTTGTGAACTTATTGATTGTGCGCAAGTTTTAGAATCAACATTACACAAAGCTGAAAAATATATAATGTGGTGAATAAAATGGGAATAGATGAATATAATGAATACTGTAGTACTCATAGGTGTAAACAAATAAATTGTAAATATAATAGATGTAATATTTGTGAAAATAGAGGTATGAATCAATTAAAATTAGAAACATGTCCTGCTTATATTGAAATCTTTACACAATCACCAAAAATTAAAATTAATCCAGAAGTTATAAGAGATCCTGGAACTGCGTGGTGGTAAAATGTCATGGTCCGCTATAATCTACGAAAGGGATAAGCAGCTGAAAGAAGAGCTACAAAAACAAGGCAAGATTAAGATAATGACGATGGAGGAATGGTTGAGATAAAATGGTAAGATGTCCAATACAAGAAATAAAAAATAAAGATTTAACTATAAGTGAATGTTGGAAAGAAGAAAAAATAAAAAAAGAGGAAGAAAAATGAAGAAAAAGGTAGACGACTGGGTACATGCAAAAATTATAAATTCTTTAATAAAAGGGAAAGATTCAAGTTTTTTGCCCCCTGGTGAATATACGGCAGAGTATGAATATAATGATTATGGGAGTAGGGGGTTTATAGATATTTTAGTGCAAAATGAATTATCTGAAAGCGTTGTAGAAGTAAAAACGAAAATATGCGATGTAGGTGGGACAATAAGACAAATAAAAAAAGGGATAAATTTTAGAGGGAAATACGCAAAAAATATACTTCCCTTTTTAGTTATATTACCATCAAATGAAAATCTCCAAATTATAAAAGAAAATATTGATTATTTTTTTTCATCAATAAAAAGATTGAGGATTTTCTTTATTTATACGCCCGAATTATATGGGTTAGAATGTGGTGGGGACAGTGATGAAAGAGAGAATGTTAAAAAACACCCGAACTTTATTTGGAAAGGATTCACCCCGTTAAACAAGAAAAATATATTAGAGATGGTTGTCCCTTCTTTTTCTGGGGGATCTATGGGGGATGAGTCTTGTTATGATCATAATGAGATAATTGATTTACTTAAAAATGGATGAAAAGATTATAAAGAGAGATGGACATCAAGATAAAGGGCTTGAAACATTCGCAAAAAATAGAAATTATGATGTTGAGATTTTAAAATCTTTTGGCCTTTATTCAGAAGGTGATTATGTTTGTATCCCTGTTGATGTTGATTATGTGATAAAGAAGCCGATAGAAAAGGGTGTTGGTCGTAAATCAATAAAACCTTCTGGACAATCAAAACCATGGTTTATCCGTGGTGAGGGTGATAAATGTTTTATTGTAGAAGGGGAAACAGACGCTATTGCCGCGAAACATATACTAAAAGACGCGAATGTATTATCTTTGGGTGGTGTTAGTAATGTAAAGTTTATTGACCAATTACCAGACCACTTCACCGGTAATAAAATAATTATTTGTTTTGATAATGATGATGCAGGCGAAAAGGGAACAAAGAAAGCAATCGAACATATAATGAGCAACCCCACATTTGATGAGTTTGATGTCCGGGTTTTGAAGGTCCCAAAATATAAAAAAGATATTGATGATTTCTATTATCAATATGGTGACAATCATTTAATGCTTAAACTGGATAAAATCAATACAAAATCTAAAACAACATTTTGTGATGGAGACTTCCTTGGCTATATGCGAACACTCACAGATCAAGAAATAAGCACCGGGAAAATGATTAGGTGTGTTAACCCTGAACATGACGATAAAACCCCATCTATGATGGTTTACGAACATAGCGCGTATTGTTTTAGTTGTGGGCACCGTGTCGCTCTTAAAAAGAAACCGAAAAGCAATGAAATGTATGAATCAGATTTTGTTGTAGTAAAGGGATTTATATTACAACATAATGAAGAAGAAACAAAATCTGGTGATATAAAAAAAGTTATTAAAAAAGTCCCTACAGAAACAAAAGTTGAACTTCGTGTTTTTGATAAAAATGTTGAATTTTTTTCTGAAGGTACGCTCATAAATTCTTACGCCGTGAAAGGTGATCCTACAAATAAAGAAATTAACTCAATTGCACGTGTTCTTGTAGATGTTGATGCTTTTTCAAAACCAAAAGACGCAAGAGCATGGATTGCAGAAAATAAAATATTTAAGAAGTTAAGAGACATGAAGGACCAACTTAATGAGCGTATTTCAAAAATAAAAAAAGCAGAATTATTATTACCAGCAGAAAGAAGAGATTTGGTTTGGAATTTTAATTTTGATTTACATAACGTTGAAGATCACGCAAGAGCAATACTTTCATCAAACCCGCTGTTTTATACAGACCAAAAAGAGTGGTTGAAGTGGAATAAAAAGGAATATAAGTGGGAGGTTGTATTAGAACATTATATTATCGAGTTCGCTAAAAAGGCGTATGAGGCGAAGGGGTTAAGTAAAAGTCAATATAGAACAGAATTATTGAACGCATTAAAAGATGAAACAGCTTCTAACGTACCACAAGAACTAAAGCCGACAGAAATACAAATAGGTAAAAAGATATATGATATTGCTACAGGTGGAGAGCGGATGGCTACACCAAAAGATATGTCATTAATAATTATACCTCATACATTAAACGAAGAGCTCAAGTGCCCCACTATAGATAGGATATTTAAAGAATGGTTGCCAGAAAAACATGAAAGATTGTATGATATTGTGGCCTTTATGATGTCTCCTAGTTATTTTTTAGATGTAAATTTTTGGTTGGTTGGCTCTGGAGAAAACGGTAAAGGATTATTTTGTGATGTTATCGCGGAGGTAATTGGTGATGAAAATATTGTTGCACAAGATATTGAATTGTTATGCGATCCAAAAGATAGGTTTACAAAAGGTTTTCTTAGAAATAAACTTATGTGTAACCTAGGGGATGGGAACGCGACATCTATGGCTAATACAAAGGCATTAAAGACACTTTCAGGCAATAAAGACCCTATAAGGTGTGAAATAAAAGGTGGTGGGCAATCACAGTTTAGGAACCAGGCAAAATTATTAGGTGCTTTTAATTCACTACCGGAAACATCTGATAAGACAAAGGGCTTCTATAGAAGAGCATATATAATTGAATTCCCTAAAGATTTCGCAGGACAAAAAAACCCATTACCTGCTATACCGAAAGAAGAATACACCGCCTTAGCCACAAAGTGTTTTACCCGACTTAAAGAAATATATAAGATACAGGAATTATTCGGCAAACCAAAATGGCATGAAACAAAGGATTTATGGGAATATCTAAGTAACCCGCTTAAAAAATATATTGAAGAAAGTATGAAAAAAGATATTAGAGGTTTTTTCACGATTAGTAAGATATTTGGAAGATACCAGAAGTGGGCGCATAAAAAAGGCCACAACGAATTTACGTTCGAAGAATTTAAGAAAAAATTAGAGAATCTTAATGTGGGGAAATTAAGAAAGAATGTTTACATAACGGATGATGGTTTTGTATATGGGAAAGAAGAAGAAATACCCAAAAAATACGTAAAGTGCAACTCTTTAGAGGATTTAGGAGATAAACCAACATATGAAAAAGCAGAAAATAAATTAACTGTTTATAATGGTTTCCAATTTTTTGATGCATATGAAAACAATGATAATAGTCGAAATAGTCGAAATAGTCAAGGTTTGGGAATTGGAAAGCCTTGTGTAAAAGAAACAAATTTAAAAAGTGCGACTATTCCGACTAAAACGACTAACCCAACAGCTTGGGATAAAAATAATTTGGCACATATTCTATGCCAGTGTGGTAATTGTAGACAAGAACCTACAAATTTGTATATTAAAGATAATAAATATTATTGTAAAGAATGTTTCCAACACAAAGAACAAGAAGAAGGTGAATGAAATGGTATATGGGTATTTAATAAATAAACCAAAAGATGTGATTGGGTATATAGAAGACGCAGGGCCAACAACACTAGATGAGTTAATAGACCGGAAGAATTGTATAGCCCCAGCAGATTTGGTGCATAGTTTTTGTAAAAAATTAGTGGCGAGTGAGAAGTTGATATTCGAAAACGGCAAATATTCCAAACCCGGCTACATAATGAGGTGCGAATAGAATGGAATGCAGCAGCTGCGGATCAGACCGTATGCGTGAAACAATGAAGGTTTACGATGACAATGAAGTATTGATTAGTTACGAATGTAGGGATTGTGGATATATAATGGTGTTTTAAATGAGTTACACCACGTTTTGGAAAAAGAATAATTTGTCACATTGCTCTGAAGGCACAGTTGTAAGGTATTATACCAGATGGTGTAAACGGTGTGGAAAACTGTTTCAAACGTCTTGTAGGTGTGGTAGGATCTGCGAAGATTGTAACAAAAGGAATATTAAGGAGAAAGAGATGTTGGCAAAGTGTGCTACCGAGTAGGATAACTGAGTAGAAAGGTTTATATAGTAGTGGGGTTATAATAAGTTATAATAAGTAAATGGTGATATAAATGATAAACGAAAACAACTTAACAATGTTCACAACGAAGGTTAGAAGAACAGCAGGAAATAGTAAGGGTATACATTTACCACCGGATGTGTTAAGTTTTGAAAATTTAAAAGTAGGGGACTTTGTTACGGTTTATGTAAGGAAGCTGTTAGGGGATCATGGAGAAGGTGATTAAAATAATGTTAGAAACTTTTGTAATTATTGCCATAATAATATATTTAATTTTTGTTTTGTTGTGGTATTACTTTTTTGCCAATACTAATAATTTTATTTCAGGTGTTTTTTTTGGATTTGTTGTATTGTTGATAGTTATAATTGGTATGGTATTAACAGCAGTAAGAGTTAGTACTACTTCTGGATGCCTAACAGAGGTTAAATGTTGTGGTGGCGATCCTGGTCATGGTATATCATGTACCGACGTTTATTATGATATTGAGAAAGACAAGTGTGTTGGTACACAATATTTCCCATTAAAGGGACATCCAGAATGGGAACCATACGAAGGCAATATAAGTGAATGTATAAGGTTTAAGGGGGATTAAAAATGAATAGAAAATTTAAAAAATTAATTGCATATGTTTCGTCATTTTGCTTTACTGGTGTTTTGATGATTGCAGCACATTTAGCAATAATGAAAGAAACTAAATTTATGTATTTTAATATTATAGAGACATTTCTTATAATTGCTTTATTCGGTGTTGCAATAGTTACAACAATATATATTTGGTACACAACAGATTTAATATAAAATGTATGAACACATAGCGACAGATCAAGAAATAGAAGAACAAATGATTAAACATTGGCGAGGTTGGAAATGACACCGAAGCAGCTTGAAAAAGAAATAACCAACATAAATAAACGGAGACATGAAATAATACGTGAAATTGAAATATTAAATGAAAGGTTAGAATATTTAACATCTATCAAAGCACAGCCAAAATTAAGAAAACTTGAAAAGATAGAAATTCAGTCACCATTACAGGCAACTTTTTAGTAAAGTTTATATAGTTAATATTTAAAATATAGTAAAGTGTACGATGAAATGGAATTTTTTAATAATATCGATAATGTTCATTATGTTTCTTCCAATAGTTTTGTCTTACGAAAAGATAATACAGTTCGACGACAACGAAGATATTATAATTTCTACAACCGTTTACAACACTTCAGGACAGAGATGTATAGACTGTTCATGCAATTTAACCATATATAATCCATTTCCTAACGATAATGAAACAAACCAGGCGCATTGGATGGGGAACAACGGCAACGGGATCTACTCAACGAACTTATCGGCGAGTGGGATGGACCTTCCGTACAGTCCCAACATCTATCCAATCTCAATCGTTTGTAATACCAGTGCAGGATTCTTTGGAGGAGATTCCAGAGAAGGAATAAAGGTATCAGAAACAATGTTCGACTATTCAGCTTTAATAATTCCAATCATTGCCATAGCTTTTGGCCTGATGTGGTTTGGTTTTAAGATTGATGCTTCTTTTCAAGGTATGAAATTTTTAGCAATATTTTCTTCTTTAGCGTTCTTTTTTGGTGCAATGGGTTTAGGTTGGGCCACTATGATGAGAGCGCCAAATTACGGAGACTTTAAAATTATGATGATAGCCATGGTATCAGCATTTTTAATGGTACTACTTGGTATAATGTTTTTATGGTTCAAAGATACCATAATAAATTCGATAAAAAACATAGCTAACGGCAGAAACTAATGACGACTATAACAGAGACAAATGGCGAATATAAGAGTGACTGTATCGAGGGAACTTATAGAATGGTTCCGGGAACAGTTTAAAAAAGATGTTATCATATACAATTTAACCGATGGCCAAATTGCCAATAAAGCTATGGTTATTGCCAAAGCGCATATGACAGGTGAAGAGCAGGAATATGAAATATGAATAAAAAAGGAAATTTATTGGACAACCCTGAAGCAATTATTTGGATATTTGGTATAATGTTATCTTTATTTGTTATTAGCATGGTTCTTAACGGGTTCAGTACAGGTATAAAGTCTAACCCAGAAACAAACATTACACAAATCACTGGCGATTTTGATACCATGAACACTAAAATTTCTACAGGTTGGGATTATGGTGTTTTGTTTTTAGCGATACTTTTACCACTGTTTTCGTTTATTGCAGCGAAAAACATACCTTCGGACACAATATATATGATTATAACTTTTTTCGTGTTAGGTTTTATATTACTGTTTTCAATGATATTTTCTAACATTTTCGGTATGATGATGGATAATGCCATGTTTAGCACTTATATGAACGGGTTACGTTATATACCATTTTTATTTAAAAACTTATTATATTATAGCATAATTTACATATTTATAGTATTGTTAGGCATGTACACAAAAACCGAGGAAAGATTTTAAATGAAAAAGATAATATTATTCGGGATGTTAATAATTCTTTTAAGTAGTTTTGTAAGCGCTGTAGTTGACTTAGACCAAGACATCCAGGCGTTTTATAAGTTTGATGGTGATGCAACTGACGCTTTAGGGCTACATAATGGTAGTGTGCATGGTGCACAAGTTAATACAAGTAGCAAAAAGTTTGGCACTGCATCATATTGTTTTAGTGGAAGTGCTCAATATGTAAATACTACATATAACCCCAAACACACAAATGTTAGTTTTAGTTTTTGGGTAAAAATAAAAACTCAACCCAATTCAGAAGGACACATAATAAGCACGGTTTCAAGTAATGGTAATAGATTGTGGTTGGCATCATATTCGTCACAAATGTACCCTGATAGAAAGGGGAGTATTGCAGAAATAGCAACAACTGGTGTAGGAAGTAATTTTGTAGAAGATGGAATATGGCATCATTACGTTATGACGACAACGCCAACAAATATTACTTTATATGAGGATAATGTAACAGTTTGGACTTCAGGCGCAACTTCAGGTGATATTGATTTAAGAGGTTACCCTTTTTATATTGGCGGGAAAAATAATTTAAACACATCACAGTCTGGTAGAGAATTTGATGGTTGTATAGATGACGTTTTGTTTTATAATAGAACTTTAACTGTAGATGAAGTTTCTGCGTTATATGGTGGAAGTAGACCATATTCGCCTGCAATAAGTCCAAATATTAATATAAATTTTTACAATGAATTACCATTAAATAATACAAACCACAATTCTAAAATAAACCTTTCATACGTTTTGACAAATGTAAACATATCTGCAACATGTACGCTTTTTGACAATACCGTTAATATATCTACAATGGCAGGATTAAGTAATGGAACATATAAATTTAATTTTAATTCGTCATATTGGGATCAGGGGTACAATTTATTAAATATTTCGTGTAGTGATGCAAAAAGTACAGTGTCAGAAATTAAATATCTTTTCGTAGATGCATTAACACCGAATATAAATTATATAAATTATACAAAAGGAATAACTACAGAGAGATTAGATAAACAAACATTCCAATCTGGAGATAAGTTCAATATTTCGATTCAATCAGAAGATACAAACAATTACGCTATAAACGTGAGCATATATAAGAATGGTTATACAGGCACATTATTTAGTAATTATACATTAAATTTAACAAATATATATAACTGGTCAGATGAAATTGATACAACATCTTATGAAATGGGGTGGTATTTGGTAAATGTCACTACATATGATGCGCACACAAAACAGAAAATTGATTTTAAAGATAAGTTAAAAGAAGAAAAGGTTAATAAAGGACAATATCTTGGTAAAGAGTTTGATAGTAAGGTTAAAACTTATGGTAATAAAAATAAAATTACATCATTTGAAACTATACAAGAACGAGATAGAAAAAAGTTTAAAGTTAAGTTTTTAAAAGATGTTGACACTTTTGATTTATATGTAGAAGGTAGCCATAGTGTTGTTTTTGTTGGTGATAAATATGGTTATCAAGGTCATTTTATTATTGATAATGAATATTGGTATGATTTGGAAAACAAACAAGGTGCAGAAATTGTATCAATTACAAAAATAAATGATCTTAAATATAAAATAACATTACACAAACCAATATCAGTTAATGAAATCGAATTTCATTCTTTAGGAATTATTAATACAAATAATAAAGTAAGATATTTTTATATTTATAATGAAACAGATTCATATGATAACAAACAGACAAAATTTACACCAGGTTTTAATGTTTCTGCTGAAATTGTTGCTAATACCACTTATACAACTTATTTTGAAATTGAAAGGTATGTAACATTTTTGGATGCTTATTTAAGTATCGGTATTAATGAAACAACAAAAAACATTAACGTAACACTTAATAATAATATTTTGATTAATCAACCCTCTTCTGTAAATGGTTATTTTACTTCAACAGATTTTGCATCGTCAATGGAAAGTATAGTCCAACCTTGTACATGCACAGGATGTTCTATAACGAACATTGTTAATTGCACTGTCCCTGTTAAGTTCCGTGCAGAAACTTCAACGAACGTAACTTTAAATAACCTTTTTGTTTCATATAATTATAATAATGCAACGATTAATATTACTATAAGAAAAGCCGACGATAAAAGTATTTTAACTGGCACAAACATGACAGTACAAATTGTTGGTAGTATATTTCAAGCACAAGCAACAACAACAACAGGTTATGCAAATTTTGTTTTTCCTTTTAATTCTTCAGGTAATGAGGACGTAAGCATAAGAGCATTTTCAACAAACATAAACGATTATTCAATAATTATTAGAGAAGAAACATTATATCAAGGTGCAACACATAATTTCACTTTATATAGTTCTAATACTTCAGATGTTGCCACCACAAACCTTGTTACTTTTGTTGTCCAAGACCAAAATAGGTACACTATTGAAGATGCAGTCATCCAAATACAAAAACAAGACCCTGCAACTAACACATATTTACCTATCACCGAAATAACCACAAACAGCCAAGGAGAAGCTACAACAATACTTATAACTGATACAGTATTTTATAAATTTGTTGTAACAAAAAACGGCCAGACAATATACACTTCATCTTCACCAGTTACAATAAGTTTAAATGATGATAAAATATATTTGGTTGGTATAATTTCTGATTATGATGATTATGTAGAAAACACATTTTCAACAAATATAAATTTGTATTTTACCAACACAAGCAATAAAACTGGTTTTTTTACTTTAGATTATACAAACGCTAATATAGTTCAAGCATGTTTATATATTGAAATAATTAACGGTAGTGGGAGACATTATGTTGAACAAACATGCCAAAATGAATTAAGTGGAACAATTATTTCAACAGATTTCGCACCAAACAACCGAACATTATACAACGCAATAGTTTATGTTGATCCTTTAGATGGTAAAGGGAAAAGGTTTATAAGCAGTTTATCACAATATATAGGAGAGATTTATTCTGCCTTAACATCTATTAATACTTTATTTTTGTTATTAGTTGTTGTAGTTGTAGCAGCGTTTGGTTTTGTGGGTAGCCCTATTGTGGGTGTAATACTTTTGGGTGTGGGTGGTCTTGTTGTATCGTTCTTAAAAGCGCCCGGTTGGGGGCTTACCGAAGCTATGATACTTTTAGTTATATGTATAATTGTAGCGTTTTCAATATCGAGGGTGAAACAATGAACAAAAAAGGTGAACCAAGAATAAGCAACATTGTCTTCACAATAGTTATAGCTGTAACATTAATGGTATTATGTAGTTCGTTTATTGTTAAACTTGCATCTTCAAATAACGCAATAAATACACCTGAATTTCAAAATTATTCAATAATGTTTGATGAATATGAAGAAATATATAATAGTACAATAACAAATGCAACAAATATAGATCGAGCTAAATCTGCAATAGACCAAAACGCTTCATTATGGACAAGGATTACAGATAAAGCGGAAGTTGCATGGTCAGAATCTATTGTTGGTAAAGCATATAATGGAATTATGGCCTCTTTGGGAATGACTGGTATAGCCACAAAAAGCGCTAACAATGCTTTAAAAACTATTCCAGGAATGCCTAAATATGTTTTAGTGCTTGTTTTAACACTTATAACATTGCTTATTGCCTTTGCCTTAATACGTGCCTTATGGGAGAAAAGAATATGATAAAAATTTTAAAAGCATATAGTTCGGACATTGCTATATTGTTTATAGCAATATTTTGTATAGTTTCCGCAGGATTCATGGGTACATATAATGGAAGATTAAGTATGTGCAAAGAAGAAGGAAAGATTTATAGTCATCCGGATTGTTTAACGTGTGAAGAAAGCGGTAGAGAAATGGTTAATGGCGAATGTGTATATATTGAACCACAACCAGATTATTCAAACGTAAACTTTAAAAACATTAAAATTGTAGGTGAAGAATAATGCCACAATATTATAATATGACAATGTTTAGCAATAATGACGGGTTTATTAGTTTTATTAGAACCTTATCAGAAGCTTCTAATTATTGGTTTGGATTAATGATGTACGCTTTAATATTTTTGATACCACTTATTGTTATGATTAGAAGAAACGAAGAACCTAACACATCTTTTATGGTATCTTCTTTATTCGCTTTAGTAGCAGGTGCAGTGTTCTATATGGCAGGGATTGTGCCTAACGGTTTAGTATTTTATATTCCTATGTTAATTTTAGTGACGACAGTAGCTATAAGAGTATATAATAGCAACAAATAAATGGAGGGACAACAAAATGGTAGGATTTTTAAAAAAAATTAAGAAAGAAGATAGTGGTAAGAATGAATTAGAACAACTAAAAGCAGAACTTGCTAGATTAAAAGAAGATCAAGAAAAGAAAGATAAACAAGAAATCAAAACAAAAGAAGCAACACCTGAAACATTAGATCTTGATGATGATGTGTTTTATGATCAAGAAGAAGGTGACGATTTTAACGATTTTCCTGAAGATAACGAAGAAGAAGAACAAGAATCAACCGACAACCATGACGATTTATACAAAAAAATGGGACAATACTTGGCGGCAGCAATGGATTTATATATTGCAGAGATGACCAAGAATGATGAGGAATAAAACAAATAACAACCATATCCAGAATAGTGTTGCTTGGACTTCTGCTGAAAAGTTCTACGATATTATACAAGAATTACATTTGGATATGTTAGAATGCCGTAAACAACGTGACGTATGGTCAATGTTGGATACACTTAATGATTTATACATTTTAGTTTATCCATACATTGAAAAACATATGAAACCAGAAGAAAAACATTCTCTTGAAAACTTTAGTGATGTTCAAGATTGTATGGGGCAATATAGTGGAGATACAACAGATTTTGCGCAACTAAACACTAATAAGTATATAGTTGACGCAATAGATAAAGTAAACGCAAAACGGTTAATATTGTCAAAATTAATGGCAAAAGCCGAACTAAATATACCTTTAAAGGCGATACAACATGACAGGCCAGCAGCTCTCTCAGGCGACGATTGGTAAAGCTAATTTTCAGCATTATCATAAATTTGATTGTGGTAATGGTCAATATGCTTTTTTACCATTGAAATTAAAAGAAGATATAGATATTTTTATCGATGATATGATGTATGAAGAGATGGATATAGTTTTTTGTATTGATGGGAAAGAAGGAACAGGAAAATCTCGTGATTCAAGAATTATAGGGAAATATATAAGTAGTATCACAGGTGTGCCTTTTGGACCTAAAAACATCCACTTAACAACAGAAGATTATATTAAATCTGCTGAAGAAGCAGTGACAAATAAAATAAAGTTTCAAATAAATGTATTAGATGAATCCAGACAGGCGCTTAATAAAAAGCGTGGTATGAGTAAGTCCAATGTGGGCTTTTCCAACTATATGAGTGAATGCAGAGATTCACAACAAGCACACATACTTTTATTACCTGCGATCCATGATTTAGAAAATTATATTACAATGTGGAGAATGAGTTTATTAATACATAAAATAAAAGCGCATAAAAAAAACAAAAAAAGAAGAAGCGGTTATAGTTTAATGCGAGGTTATTTTAAAGTGTATGAAAATAGTAAACATTTACAACAAGTAATATTTAATAAAGCAAAATATGGATATTATGCATATCCCAATATATACAAATATAGACGTAAAATGCTTAACACAGAACCATTCACAGAAAAAGAACTGAAAGAATATAAAAATAAAAAGGCAGAAAAGCGTAAAGAAAAGTACACCGAGCAAGAGAATAAAAAGCCCAAAACAGAAATTAATGCAATGGATTCAACTAATAAGTTGATTTCAAAGATGAAAGATGAGGGCAAGACATGGGGGCAAATAGGCGATATCTTGGGCTGTGGGGCTTCTGCTGCCCAAATGAAGTATCAAAGGTATGAAGATGCTCTCAAGTCTCACACAACATAAACATATAACTATGGATAAAATAAGATAATAATGACATAAACATGTCATAAAATAATAAATTATGACACAATTATGTCATGAATCCATATGAAAAGAAACAAAATGGTAACAATCAAAATCAAACCGGAATATCCAAAAATAATATTTAGACATCCATTAATACAAGGAACGGGATTAGGGTTTCTTATAGCATCTGGCATCTATTCTATATTAACAATCAACCAGGTTTGGGGAATGATCCTATTTGCCATTGGGATTATAATGTTAACAGGGATTTATTATAAGATGGAGAAATGAAAGCAGCAATATATGTCAGGACATCAACCAAGGAACAACATCCAGAGAATCAGATTAATCCTTGTAAGGAGTTTGCATTGAATAGAGGTTATGAGATTGAGGGAATCTATATTGAAAAATTATCTGGTTATAAAGATATTACAAGACCTGAATATGATAAGTTAAAAGCGAAAGCACATAAAGGGGAAATTAATGCTGTTATTGTTTGGGCCTTTGATAGGTGGGTTAGAAATAGAGATACGCTTATTGATGATATAACCATACTACGTTCTTATGGCTGCAAATTACACACTGTTAAAGACGCATGGCTGGAAGCAATAAACATTGAAGGACCACTGGGGAAAACAATACAAGATTTTCTATTAGGCATGTTGGGTTCAATCGCACAAATGGAATCACAAAGGAAGTCAGAAAGAATAAAATTAGCTGTTAGAAAAAAGGAAGGAGAAAGAACGCGATCCTATAAAGGCAATAAGTGGGGAAGAAAATCGTTGCCCAATCAAACAAAGTGTAAAATATTAGAATTACATAAACAAGGATTATCAATAAGGAAGATTTCAGAACAAGTAAAAACCTATGATAAGCATGGAAATGCCAAGACTATTTCTAAATCAGTGGTTCACAAGGTTATTTCTAGTATATAATTCAACTAATAAAAGGACATCAAGAATAAAGTATTTTTTGGGGGGTTTTTGATGGCAGGGTTTTATGGACACTTTCAGACTGCCTATATATACAGAAATCCAGATTTATTATTTACAATATAGAAAATAAATAATAATAGAAAGGTTTATATATAAGTTATATCTTAATACTAAATATATTAAAAATATAAAATATGGGTGAAAGAATATGAAATTTAATGTAGAAATACCAGATGAAGTGCATAAGGTTGCTAAGATCAAAGCTATTGAGAGAGGAGTAACACTAAAGGATTATATTTCGGAAGCAATAAATAAGGAGAATAGTCTTTAATTACATTCACACATGGCGTGGCAAGGCGTGGCATGGCGTGGCAGGGCAAGGCTTGGCAAGGCAAGGAACCCTTCGGGGGATTAAGTACCAAACGACAAAAAATAAAGGATTGCCACTAAACGGCAGGAGAAAAAGAAAAATGCAATACAAAACAACAACAAAAATTAGCCAAAAGGTTATAAAAGAAATCTTGGAAGTTAAAGAAAAAAACGGATTAACTGCAGAAGCAATTATTGAACAAGCAAAGAAAAAAAATAACCCATTACATGATTTCTTTGATTGGGATGATACTAAAGCAGCGCATAAGTGGAGGCTTCAACAAGCTAGAGTGCTTATTAATGAAGTAAAAGTGGTTGTTGAAAATAAAGAATATTATGCTTTTGAAAATGTTTCAATCGAAATTGAAGCAGATTCTGAAGAAGGAACTACAAAGAAAGAATATTTTACAAGATCAGAAATACTTAATGATAAAGAAAAAAGAGCGCAAATTGTGAATAGGGCATATAATTATCTTTTGTACTGGAAAGAACAGTACCAAACATATACAGAGTTTGAACCAATAGTAAAAAGTATCGAAAAGGTTAAAAAAAGTATGGAAGAAAAAGAGAAAAAAGAATCAAAAGAAAAAAAACATATAAAATCAGAGAATGATTCAACTGTTAAGGTGGAGGCATAAAAAATGACAACAAATAAAATAAAGATGCAACCAATCCAAACTGAAAGGCTTAAACTAAAAGTTATAGGTAGAACACCATATATGCCGGAACCAATGGATATGGAAGTTTTGGAAAGGTATGATGCTAAGAAATCTAAGAAAGGTTACAAAAAAGATGATATTTCAGAAGAAGAAAAGGTAAAAGAGAAATATTATTATACAAAAGATGGTTTAAAAGGGATTCCATCCAGGGCGTTTTATAATGCCATGATTAGAGCATCAAGTTATCTTATAGACAAGAAAGATGGCGGTATGCGTAATGTAAAAGAGGGTGTAATTGTTAGAGGAGACATTTTGCCTATGGAATATGAATCTGAAGAAGTATTAACACACTGGGGCAGAACATCTGGTCAAAGCGGTTCACCACGAAAGATTATGCGTAATGCTTTTAATAACTGGACATGTCAAATCGAAATTGAGTATAATAAGGCCCAATTATCATCTGAACAAATTGTAAATATATTAAACTGGGCAGGTTTCCATATAGGGATTGGTGGTTTTAGGAAAGAAAAAACAGGCAACTTCGGGTTGTTTTATGTAGAACTTTAATTTTTTTTATTTCACATTCACACATGGCGAGGCATGGCACGGCCTGGCGAGGCGTGGCAAGGCAAGGAGTTTTTTCATGCTCCTTTAATCACGCTCCTGTCGTTTGGAGAAAACTTGGCAGGGCTCGGCATGGCTGGGCAAGGCACGGCGGGGCGAGGCAAGGAACCCTTCGGGGTTATTTTTACTTTTTCTTTTAAATTTTAATCAGAATTAGAATAAAAAAAATGCCCAGAATCATGCCTTGACCCTGGGCGGTTGTGGTTGTTTGGTTTGTACAGATAGAGAAAAAATCTTGGTCCAAACTCAGAGAGCAGCTAAATCGGTTTCGGCCTGTTCGATTTTAGCGATTATTTCTTGTGCCTTAACAGGATCTTTGTTTTTACCTTTTAAAAGACCGACACACTCTTTAGTCATGTCTTTTATTTTTGATTTCAGTTCCTTTTTGGCATCCTTCTTTTTTTGTCTTTCTTGTTGTCTCTGCGCCTTCTCTTTCTTGTTTAGACCAAGCTGAACAGAATATATAACATGGTATTCGCCGTCAACTTTTCTTATAATAGGCAACCCCATCTTTTCTTTTGTAAAATCTTCAGGAATATCTAATGGTCCTAAATCTATTACTGCTACATCTTGGTGATGTTTGTTAATAACAGTTTCTACGGTGTATTTTTTCTTCAATGTCTCTATATAACTTTCTTTTTCTTGTCTTGTCATTTTATTTACCTCATAATCTTGTTAATTTTTCATCGATATTATCTTTATTTTTTATAACGTAATATATGATAATACCCAAAAAAATTAAACTGAATATTATTAACATATTTGATTTAATGGCAGTTGATATAATTAGCCCGAAATTAGTTGTGTCCATTTTGTTTTAAATCTTTTTTCGCAGCTTCTAATAATAAACTTATTCCATCATTTTTAAGGAATGCAGCTTCATCTAATAATATGTACTGGTCTTTTATATCAATGGTTTTGTGATAACCTTCTTTAATATATTTTTGAAATTCTTTCAAAAGTTTTGGATATTCTTCTAAAAGGTCATTAACTGCTTTCAATCTTTCCAAGTTAATAATAAGTGGTTTCACGCCACCGACAGCAACTATACGCTTTAATGCCCCCATATTGCCGCCATACCTTTTAAAATGTAGTTCACAGTTAGATATTTCGTCATTTATCTTATTATTTTCATACTTCTTAACATGGAAGTCACGTTTCATATACTTTAAAATCTGTATATAGTTACCAAAGAGAAGATCATAATATTTTTTTATTGCTTTACGGTTAGACCAAGCGAAACTTCCTACATCTTTTTGTAGTGCTATTTGTAGTGTGCCTTTAGAAACTGCACCTAATGTTTCATTATATTGTTTTTTTATAGATTCAGATAACTTTATTTTAGTTTTTTCAAACATAAATAAGAGAATTAGAACAACTACTATTTAAATGTTACTAAAAAGCCAACATTTCTTGCTTCCTAAACTCTGACCAAGGAATACCAAACACATTTTTATATGTTGTAGGTGATGGATACCCTTCGGTTTCGGACATTTGATCATAGTTAGGGAAAAAACCAAAATCTTTTTTATATTTATGGAACATCTCTTTTAGATATTTTCGTGTATAAAGTCCGCATTTTTTTCTAATATCATCATCCATATTAATAAATTTATTTAATTTTTCAATAAGAAGAGGTTTATTATTTTTTTCTAATAATATCTTTATATCTTTTGGGAACAAACACTTTATATCTAAATCATTATTATAATCGTAAAGGCACCAATATTCAATATTTAACGTTACTTGTCTATAGCGATTAAGTTGTATATATTTATCTTTTACACGTCTATAATCGCTTGTTTTAGCGTCTATTATTATATTTTTATCTGGCAAATAGATGTCTGGATATATATTCCCACCATTTATTGGGATTTTGGGTTTTAATTTACAATTAGGCCATAATTCTCTACAAACTTCTTTAATAAAATCTTCCCATACTACACTTAATTTATGTGTACACGACCACATTGTTTTTTCTATTCCACACTTTCTTAGAACATCAACCCATGATTTTACATCAAGAACTCGAAGAATAGTTTCGTATCTTGGGTTTGATTTTTTAAAATCTCTTGCGCGCGGTATTCTATTATTATTTTTAATAAATTTATTTATTATCTGGATAATTTCTTTTTGAGAATATGTTGTTTTGTTAGCTTTAAATCCACATTCTTCGATAAAATTATTCCATGAACCAAATTTTTTTGAAATTGTCATTGGTGTAAATTTCCCTAATTTTGCCCATTCGTGTGAATTGATTTGTCTTTTTTTTTGATTACATATTTTTTTATATTCTTCTATTATTTGTTCTTTTGTTGAATTTCGTATTTTTTTAAATTCAAAACCACATTCTTCTAAAAAATTATTCCATGTTTTAAAGCGATATATAAAATTTGTTATATGTGTTACATTTTTTAATTTTTCCCATTCGGCGCTATTATACCAATAATTATCTTTTTTACATTTATTATTATATTCTTTTATTAGGTTATGTTTTGTGTGTGTTTTTCTTATTGGTTCACACCCACATTCTTTAATAAAATTACCCCAAGTTCCATAATTTTTCATTATTTCTTGTTGACCTTTATGAAACTTTTTATAAAATTCACGACGAGAAACAGTTCCACCATTTTTTTTTACATATGATAAATATAACTTTTTTACATTCATATGCCTTTTAGAATTAAGATATTATATAAACTTTTTGGTTAAAACATTATAAAAAAATAAAAAAAATGGGCATTACTGCCCCAACGATTTTATCCCTTCATTCCTTTTCTGAAATAAGCGATAAGACCAATTCCAATAATCGCGATTACGACTATAATTACCCAGTTAGCCGGCTCACTTAATGCGGTTACGAATGTGTCTATCGTTGTGTTTAGTGCTGATGTTACTCCTGATACTCCTTTGAACTTTAGAAGTACAACACTGACAATAACTACTACCATTGCTACGGTTCCCCAAGCAATTACTTCATTTGAAATTTTGTTTCCCATACTCATTTTGTTCGTTCCTCCGTTTTGTTTTTAATTTTTCATACCTTTTCTAAAGTATGCAATCAGGCCAATCCCGATAATTGAGATCACGATTATTATTACCCAGTTAGCTGGTTCTGCTAATGCTGTAACAAATGTTCCTGCTGTTGTATATTGTGTTGTAACTGCCGTAGCGTTACCTGTTGCGCATCCTGCTGTGGTTAATGTTGAACCAAGACAACATGAATCTGCTGAACTGTTCAAAATATAACCTGACGAACAAGCTATTGTGTTTACGCTTCTTGTTTTCAGTAATATAACTGATATTATTACTATTACCATTGCCACAGTTCCCCATGCAATGACTTCACTTGAAATTTTGTTTCCCATACTCATTTTTAGTATCCTCCGTTTGGAATCATTATTTTATTAATAATATACACTATTACATTATTATATATATATAGTTTTTGGCAACATTTGCCACAAGTGGCAAGAAGTGCCTAAAGGTTTAAATAATAGTAATTATATTATTTAATAAAATGGCTATAACTATTGGTGGTAAAACTTATTCTTCACCATCTGCTTATACAAGGTCAAAATTAGGCGGAGTTAATAGGGTTATTGGTAGTGGCAGTGTTGGTAGATCTGGCGGTGTAGAATATCGTGCAGGACCTGGCGGAACACCAGTAGCAAAAGTTACAGGATCAAGAGTTATATATGACGAAAGAAGAAGACCGTCACAACGTATAACAACCAGAGCTGATGGGACTGTAGTTTATGAAAATCTTAAAACCGGAGAAAAGTCTCAATATAAAGGTGACGCGGGTATTCGTGCTTCTGACATATCTTTGCCAAAGTTCGGTATAAAATCTTATTCTGAACAACGTCTTGAAAAACAACAAAAGGCAGGTAGAGCAGACGTAAGGACAGAATCTAAAAAAGAAATTGTTGCACGAGCAGATGATCGTATAAAAGATATTGATAGACAATTAAGGATTCCTATGATTACAGATGATACAAGAAAAAAACTTAAACAAGAGAAAAAGGAATTAAGAAATTATCAACAATCATTATTTTCAGTTCCAAGGAAGTTAAGTGAAGAAGATAAATTTAAGAACATATATTCTTTACAAACCCGAGGAGTAGAATCTGCAAAGAAATCAGAAATAGAAAAACAAAAGTTTGAGAAGTTAAAGTTCCCGGTAATAGCACAATTAAAGGAAATGGGTGTTCCAAAAGAAATAATAGAGAAAAAACAAACAAAAACATTTACACAGAAATTAGAAAACAAAATTAAACAAATTCAAAAAGATTTAGATAAATATGCAGAAGGAAAAGTTGAAATCAAAGATAAAATTCCCATTGTAACAAATCAAATTCAAAAAGAAGTTGTGGGTTATACATTAGCAGAAAAAAAAGGTCCAATAAAAAATTTAAAAAATAAAATTATAAGTTCAAGACCTGTTCAAGACATTCTTAACAGGATGTCTCCAGGAAAAAGTAAAGCCGCAAAAGCAGCAATCCAAGAACTTACAGGAGAAGTTGCTTCTGGTGCGTTTTCTGGAGTTACAGGTGTATATTTTCTTATTAGACATCCGAAGAAATCTTTAGATAATATTTATGAAAGTAGTAAATTCATATATAAAAACCCTAAAGTTGCAGCAAAAGCAATCGGGACAGAGCTTTTAAAAAATCCCGCAAAGGTTATTACAGAGTTTTACGTATATAACAAAACACTTGGTGCAGTTGGGAAAGGTGTTAAAAAATCACCAATAGGGCGTTTAGCAGGTGAAGAATTATATATAATGAAACAACCAAAAGAATTACGGCCATATATAAGAAAAATTATAAAATCTTCAAAAGTTCAAGAAAAATTATATCCGAAAGGTATTAATAAGATAAAAAAGGTTAATTTCGCTGAAATAAAAGAACTCACACCGATAGAAGCAAGAGCAATGAAGAAAGTATTACAAAATACCGATAGTGTTGTTTTTGGATCAGACGCTGCCTGGGTTTTATCTGGTAAAAAAACAAAAATACCGAAAGATATTGATTTGGCAACGAAAAGTATTGATAAATTTAATGATATGTTTATAAAAAGTTTACCAAAGGCAATACAAAAAAATTATAAAATCAAAGGTCAAAAGATTATAAGGATTTCTGATGGTGTTGCCATTGCCGACGTTAAACCTATTGAAAGGTTAATACCAAATCGTGGCTTGTTTTCAAGGAAAGGAGAATTACCAGTTACAAGTTTCGAAAGGAAATTATCTATCGGTAAGGATTACTTACCAAAATTCAAAAAAAAACCAACTGTTGGACGGTTTACTGCCCCAACTCAAAAAATAGTCAAGGTTGAAGGCATAAAATTTGTATCTTATGGTGAACAAACAACAAGAAAGGGATTAGGAACAATTCAGGTCTTATTAGAAAAGAATGCAAAAAGAGCAAAAGACCCTGCAGGTTTCATTAATTCATTAGAGATACAAGTAAATGCATTAAAAGCAGCAAAAACATCAAATCCAATAAAACAGGCACTTATTAATAATAAAATTAAAAACATTAATTCTGCATTAAAAATGTTAAAAAGCAAAGAATTTGCTGATTTGTTAGATAAAAAAGTTCCTGGTTTAACAAAAGAATATCCAATTTTAAACAAAATTGACGTAAAAAAATTAAAATCTGCGACAAAAAAAGTAAAAATTGGGAAAGTTCGTATTAATACAAAAGGTAATATAGTTGATACAAAAGGTCAAATTATTGTAAAAAAGGAATTAATTGATAGTTATTTACCTTTAAATAAGGTTGGTTCATATTTGCCCTTAACACCTTCAACTCTTAGGAGTGTATTACCAAGTAGATTAAGTAAAATACCATCGTCAAAACTTTCTAGGATTCCTTCAAATAATATTGTAGCATCAAAAATCCCATTAAGTAAAATTCCTACATCTAGAATACCAAAAAGCAAAATACCTACATCAAAAGTTCCAGTTAGCAAAATCCCTAAATCAAAAATCCCATTAAGTAAAATACCTAAATCTAAAATACCAATATCAAGGATTCCATCTAGTAAAATTCCCAAATCTAAAATACCTACAAGTAAGATACCTAAAGTGCCAGTTACAGAAATTCCAATTCCAGTTCCACCTAAAAAAATTCAGAGAAGATTAGAAGATCTAAAAGAAGAACTTGAAAAAAAGAAGAAATATAAAAATAAAAAACTATATTTCTTCTATACACCGACATTAGCAGGTTTAGGAGTTAAAACTTCTAAAACTAAGGGCACATTTACAGGTTTTGAAACCAGAGGATCAGAAATCCGTTTAAAACCAATAGCAGTCAAACGTCACAAACGTAAATCTTTAGTTAATAAAAGGTTTGTCAGGAAACATAGAAGAAAAAAACCGAGGACATAAAATGAAATATGAATATGATGAAGATTTGGTGGTGGTATGGTTTGATAATTATACAGATTTTATCAATCACCAAATACCAAATTATGTGTAAAATGCCAATAAAAACTTTTACAGTTAAGGGGAAAAAGTATTCTATTTATCGTAGTCAACGTAAAGGCAAGAAGTATAAAGTTAAAGTTGGTAGAGAAAATATCCATTTTGGTGCAAAAGGGTACAAAATGTATCCTTCAACCAAACGTGGTGATAATTATTGTGCAAGATCGTACGGTATTAAAGGCAAAGATAATATTAAATCTGCAAATTTCTGGGCAAGAAAGATGTGGAAATGTATAAAAAAGAAATCTAAACGTAACATTTAAATACTTTTAAGTTAATAATTTTATTATAACTGTTTTATAGAGACGACTTATGGTATCATCACGACGACAAGAAAAAGAAACAGAAAAATCTAATACACAGATTATTTCGCAATTAATAGATACAGTTAATTCTACAACCGTTAAAGGAAAAGACCGGAACCATGACGGTATTCCTGACTATTTACAACGTGAAGAAATCCCTTCAATTATTAAAGGTAATAAAGATTATAACCAATGGGATGTTGATACCACAAGGGAGGTAGAAGAATGGTTAAGAGGGTTACAAGGTTATGAATTAGATGCCACTAAAATGGTATATAAACCAGTATCGCCTCCTATAATGAACCATATAGGTATTAATGCGGTATCTTCTCATATAAAATCGGCTATAACCAAACATTCAATTAATACAGAGTTAAAATTTGAAGAAGTCCATAGACTTGTTAAATCCCAAGCTGAAGATCTTATGGAATGGTTTGGGCAAAACCGTAAAAAAGCTGACATAAGTAATTCTGATAGAACTTCTATCGTAAGAGAATTCGATGATATGGCTTTTATTATACTTTCACGTTCAATTAATGATAAAAACAGACAACACGCCACAGACCGAACAAGAATAACTAATTCAAGTCAAAGTGGACCAATGTCACCAGTATAGGAGGAATAAAAATGGGATTAACAGGAATATTATTGTTTATACTTTCATTATTAATTTTGGTAGTAATTTATATAGTATTTTTTAAAAAGAAATTACCTAAAATCCTGGTATCTTTTTCTGAATTAGTGGGTAACGAAATTATTGAACATCCAACACCTTATGTTGGTACACTTAACTATGATAAAGACATAATGCGTATCGGGAAATTAAACATAGTGCGGCCTATACCACCGCAAAAAGTTATAAAATCTTGTAATAATGGCCAAAAAAAAATATTTCTTATTCAAATTGGGATTAACAGGTACGCTTACAGGATCCCTTCACAAAATAACCAAATTTTTACTTTTAAACGTGACGATAATAACAACATAATTAAAGACGATAAAACAGGTAAACCTAAAATAGAAAAATTCAAGTGGCGGTATGCTGATAATGTTCTTGAACAGGAAGATGTCCATTGGATGACACACATGAGAAAAGAATTAGACGAAAAACATAAAGCCATGGAAGGCGCTTTAACTAAATGGGTTGGACCAATGTCAATGGTATTAATATTTGTTTTCGGTTTAGCTTATGGAAACATGTACTTAAAAGAGTTTAGGGCAGACAAAGAAGCAATAATGGAACGATCAGACAGGATGCAGCAAGATGCTGCAGCAACAGTTGGTATGGTTAATAAACTACTTGAACGTACAACTGGCGAAAGAATAATTAACACTGAAGCGCAAGAAAGAGAAAAATTTTTAAATTCAACTGATATAAAATAACTTAAATGACAAAAAAAACTTTTTTTATAGTTTTAACTTTTTTTTTAATTCTTCCTATCATTATGGGGACTGTTTATATTGAACGAGAATATTTAACAGAAATTCCTTGGTTAGAAATTAACCAAACCATAGATTTGCGATCAAACGGCACAGGCGTGTTTGTGCCATATTCTGGTGCTACAAGCGATGTTGATTTAGGTTTTAATGACCTCACTACCACAGGCAACTTAGCTATAAGAAGCGATACAGGTTATATTGATTTAGGTGCTACTGCTTCTGACTATAAAATTCAATGGACTGGCTCTGATGCTGTTCATACTGTTTCTAGTGGGAATTTTGTTTTTAGTGGTGGTAAAGTTGGTATAGGAACAGACGAACCCATTGGGAAACTTGACGTTTCCAATGGTGCTGTTGGTTTTGTTGTAGGCGCTGATGCAAATGTTGATACCAGAACAGACGCAAAACAGAAGTATGGTAGAATGGGAATACCCCACTACCTGAATGCTGAACAGCCAATGGCAGTATTCTTAGCAGGTTCAAACGCTGCAACTAATGGGTTATATATCGGCGGCGGATCAGGTTATTTAAACGCTGCGAATTTAATTATATTTTATCTTGCAGAAGATACTACTACAACAACTGGAACAGCGAGAGCAAGAATGAATTATGACGAATTTAAGTTATATTCTGGCGTTGATATGTTTCTCGAAGGAGATAACCAGAAACTCTATCAAGGTGCTGGTGATGACTATTCGCAATACTTCGGCGGTACTAACCAGAACTTTGAGTTAAGAAGTGGGGATTTTGTATTTACTGGTGGTAATGTTACAATATCAGAACTCGCAGGAACAGGCAACGCTTACGCTTGTGTAGATTCAGCAGGAAAATTATATCGAAGCGCTACAGCTTGTACATAAATACTACCTGTAATGACAGAGAATAACCAAACAACAAACATTAAATTAATACTTGAAGGAGGTGAGAATAATGGACAATAAATATAAAATATTTATCGTGCTTTTGTTTGCTTTAACTTTAATTGCTGGAACTTTTGCAGTTGAAAGTATTAGTAAAAAGCGTACAATAACGCCAGAAGAAGAAGCTAAACTAATAGAAAAATATCCAGATTTAGTTAAGGATGACGCTATTGAAACTTTGGCTTCATCAGAACTTGCTAAAGAGATCCACGAAGAAAAGAAAACTAAATTGTTTGGATTGGCAAGGAAGATAGAACAAGAGAAAACATATATAGACAACGCTATCGCTTGTTTACAGCAATATGTTACAACTACAACAGAAGAAGAAGAGATTATCAAGTAAGTACGCTAGTTCTTTGTATGTTCCTGCACAACCACCGCAGGAACTTTTTATTTATCCTACCTTATCCTACTTTCTTATAGAAAGATTTAAATACTTTAAACTTCTTAAACATATTAAAATGGTAAACAACAATAATAACGAACCGGAAGAAAAAACAGTTAATATTAATGTAGCTGTTGATATTGATACATATTATAAGCTTAGAGAAAACGCTGTAAAGAAACATGTAGATTTCCATAACTACATAAGAATGATTTTCCAAGAGGTGGACTAAAATGGATGTATACAACGATTCGATAAAGAAACTTGATTATGAGTTGCAGATTAGGAACTGGTCTGTTAAGGTCCATAATGGACAAGTAAACGGGCTAAATACAGGAGATTACATGGTGGCAAAATGAACCCATGCCAAAATACTAACTGTCAGTATAACATTGAAAAATCGTGCCATTATGACGGTTCTTATGGATGTTATCTGGATGAAAACAAAGAGGAATAGAAAATGTTGAAAGTTGAAGAATATAACACAGTAGTTGAACTTAACAAAAGGTTGAACGATATTGCGGACCATAAGGTAACAAACATTATACCTGTAAGAATACAAGGTAGTGCGCCTATGTACGTGTTGGTGTTGAATAACAATGATTAAAACATTAGAAGCGGAAAGTGACGAATTTACACACGATTTACTAACTATCAAACCATCAAAAACATATGTTAAGTTTCATGCTTACATAGATCAGTGCAGCAACGTATTCAAAATAAAGAAAAGCGAGTTGCTGCAACTATTACAGTCATAAATGACGAGGTAAAAACAATGGAAAACGAAAACACACAAACCGAAACACAAAAAACATGGCTACAAGAAGAACACGAAAGACTAGAAGCAAACAAACATGACGGAGATTATCCAGAAGCATTGAAGTTTGAAGAAGGTAAAATTGTTTACTTCAACGTAAACTTTTCGGAAGAGTTTAGAAAATGGGAAGGTGACGATGTTGTAAAGAAAATCGTGCCAGTTATTGATGCAGATGGAAACAAAAGAGTGATATGGTTAAACGTAAGAAATCCACTATATGCAGAGATTATTCAAGCAGGAGTAGAAGGAAGGACATCGTTTAGGGTATTAAGAACAGGCCAAAAGAAAGAAACAAGGTACACAGTGATAAAAGATTAGGGGTGCAGTAAGCACCTTTTATTTTACTTAAGGTAACAAAGATGAATGAAGAAGAGATGTTAAAAAAGTGTTGGACAAAAGGATTCCTTAACGAAAAAGGATTAAATAAGTTAGTAGGGTATCTTTCAGGGAAAAT
>JGI10211J34971_10000688_pt1 | contig 28070 bp, 37 predicted proteins | sample Etolagsediment_FD_34971 | JGI IMG/M metagenome (IMG submission 34971)
TTACGCCTTTGAATGGCTTAGTAGGTTCTCGTTGTTTCACATCTAACCACTTAATACCGTTCTTGGTGAATTTATATTTCACCCACGCTTTAGTTTTTCTATTGTATGCTTGATAGATTGGCATTTCAATTCACCTTTTACTTTTATAATATTTAATCCATTTAATGGCCATTGTTTTGGCTCTTGCCCTTGAAGGCAAGATTCCATATTTCATTAATTTATCGTCCGCATACTGTCCCATTTTGTTTGGAGTTTTACGTGGAGTCATTTTGTAAACTGAAAAAGAATAACCATTTGAAACTTTACTAGTTCTCCATGTATATATTTCGTTCATAGTGATTACCTCATCTTATTTTTTACCCATCATTTTGTGTGTAGTATCTTTAAACCAATCCTTACCATACTTTCCATCAACTTGTTTCATCATCCGTTCTTTTAATTGTGGATAATTATCGCCAATTAGTTTATGGTACTTTTCAGCAAACTTTTCTTTCCATTCTAATTTCCACTTTGCAGCAGAACCTTTTTCGCATTTTAGTTTTTCAGCTGCCCATTGGCAACCTTTATATGTTCCGTTATATTTCATTTTTTCATCCTCGGATTATTAACTTATTAATATTGGAATTATATTAGCCCCAATAAACATTATTATACTAAAGCCCACTGCTGCCGTAGCAAACACTCTGATATATTCTGAATAGTTAACTTGTTTATCTGTAACGAATAACCATAATAATAATGATGCGCAAATAATAAATGTGGCAATAGCACTATAATTAATTATTGCCAACATATCGTCTTTGAGAGTATATGTCGTAGTTTCAATCACTACAAAATTATTAGATTTTGAATTAACACTTAAATAAGGTCCAGTTGTTTCTTTAACAGTTATGTTAATTGAATAATTGTCTGGATCATATAAATCCCAATTAATTGCAATACTATTAATAGATCCTGATAAATTTAAATATGACGTTATAATTTCACTTGCATTACTTATAGTAACATTCGTATAATAATCATAATCAGTAGTAATAGTCCATTCAATAGGAAATCCTGAATTATATACTTGTTGACTTTCAATAGGTTGATTTATTATAATCTTTGGCCAGTCATTATCAATAGTAAAGCTAATAGTATCATTACCACATAATTTTTCAATTGTTTCATTTTCACAACTTTCAACAGTTAATTCATACTGTTTATTTGCATAAGAAGTAGTATCAAAACTAAAATTTATTAGGTCATCAGAAATGTTAGTAACAATTATAGTTTCATTTAATTTAATTTCTGTTAAATATTTATCACTATTTAAGTCTGTAGTATTCCAGGTAATATTTAATGTACTTCTAACGCTTTCAAAAACAGTAGGATTTAATATTGCTACCATAGGTGCGCTAGGCACAGTGATATAATCAACTTCTAAACTTTGTAATTGCGCACCCCAATCCCAAAATCTATTATCCCAATTAACCTTATATTGAAAATATTGGTTATTAGAAATGTTTAATGGTTGCGTTTGCCCCGTTATTGTTAAGTCAATCCAACCTTCACCTGAACATGAAATATCAGCACATGATCTTGCTTGCAACGAGTTCCAATTACCTCGTTGACTACGATATAAATTTTTTACTTCTAAATCACTAAGTGGCTTAGATAGAAAAATAAAATCATCAGCTTTGCCATCAAATTGATATGAAGTTCCACCTCTACTATTAATATATAAATTACCACCATTTACAGGTATTCCAGTAAACGTTGCATTTTTATAATTTTTACCATCAGAATAAAATCTAATTTGATCATTAGCAGGATCAACTACTAAAGTTACCATAACCCAATCAATCATAGGAATTTGCAACGCACCATTAGTATCAATAGATACTGTTGTGGTGCCATTTTGGATATATAATTGTAAATATTTTGAGGGATGCATTCGAAATTCAAATCCATTTGCAGCAGTACCCCACGCGGCAAAAGCATACCTTGATGGTGGTGCAACAAGATAATTCCAAAATCCTGATAACGTATAACCCTGACTGGCATTAACATCACTCATATCAATAGTATAATGCTCTAAATTATTTAATTCAACCGCTTGATTATTACGACCTGTTTGATTATAAGTTCCACCTCCACTTGCAATAACTGTACGATTTTTTCCTGAATAATCAATTAATGCAGTATTGTTAGTAGGCCCATCAAAATATAATAGCAATTCAGCATCACTTAAATCAACATTATATTTTGAAAAACTTGTGTCTGAACTGTTAGTCATTAAACCACTTTTTGTTATATTAAATGTAATGTTATTCCATGAAACTATTTCGCCTGCGTCCAAAATTTCACTAGTGTATGAAGCATCACGATTATAATTTAAGTACTGATCAAGCTCAGAAGTGCTCAAAGACCTATTAAAAAAATAATACTCATCTAATGTTTGGTCATAAGAAGTACCAGAGTAAGATCTTGCTAAATAATGTACTGCACTATTAATTGCTACGTTTTCATTTTTAGTAAATGTAGCTTCACCATTTAGATAAAATGTAATGTTACCATCACGCTGAATAAACGCAAAATGATTCCATTCACCAAACACATAATGGTTGATAGCTGTCATTGATACTAATGAACCTTTATAAAATCCAACGTCACCAACATTACTAACATAAGGTGCAAATACACTTCCACCAAAACCAAGCGTAGTCATATAGGTTGTTAATGGTTGTTCAATCTTATCCCAATACATTAATGTAAAATTACCTCCTGCTGGAATACTAATTGCATCAGTATTATACGCCCTTCCGCCGCCAGATCCTGTAAATTTAACAGCTCTGTCAGAAATACCTTGATTATCTAATGAGTAACTTCCTGCTAACGTAAAATCACCAAGACCACCTGTTGCATTATTAAATAAAGTTGTTCCTGCAGGCTCATCCAATTGCATATGAAATAATAGATCTGTAGTGTCTAAATATCCTGCTTTAGGTGTTTTATCAATTTCAGCAATAATTGCTGAGCCATCATCAGTTAACCTAGTTTTATTGTATGTGCCATTAACAAATGAATTATTACTAATCTGCCAATAGGGATCAATTATATAATGAGAATCATCAAATGGAAAGTGTGCATCAAATTTCCCATAAGATCCATCAGCCCTAAAATAACCATTTAATATTTGTTTTTTGGGGTTGATAGAAAAACAAAGTTCTCCAGTATTTAAGTATTGTTGATACTCAGGAGTTGGGGTTTTTATAGTATGCGTTAAACCATCTTTACCAATTATGTCTTTAATACTAGAATATTCTTCCAAATTTGTAAATTCAGGTATAAATATTTTATCCCCTGGCACAGTTTGAAAATATATTGTGCTTAAATTATAACATTGTTTTGGATCTTTGAGTTTTTCAAATAGAATACTAAAACGACACATTCCTGAATTATCACAATCAATTATTTCAGGAATGAATGTTAATTTTAAATTAACGTCTTCTGCTATTTGAGTCTTTTTAGGTTCATTAAAATTATCAAGTATTATTTTATTATTTATTATTTTCTTTTCTAAAGGATTAATTTTTTTTATTTTGTTAAAGTCATGTATTTTTGCAAAAACTACTGGACTTATGAGTAAACATAATAATACCGATAATATTAACAATTTTTTCATACTGCGCACCTATGTAATTCTTATATAAACGTTTTTTATATACCTATTTGTTTTTTATTTTTGTAATTCAATAGAATATTCAATATTTTTAGTTTCTGACGTCCTTAAATATCTAATTGTAGTATTTACGTTAGAATGATTAAGTAAATCTTGAAGTATTTGTACATCTTTCCACTTAGTCCAGACTTTTCTGGCAAAATGTCGTCTAAAATCGTGAGTTGCAAACTTTTTACGGTCAACACCTACCGCTTCGCACGCAAATTTCAGGTCTTTCCAGTAAATTTTATAATTTGCCTTATGTAATGCCCATTCAGTACTATAATCTATGTGCGGTGTCCTCCGTTTAGGCATTTCCAGAAAAAAATATGAAGGGTGGTTTGTACTAGAGGTTACATACTTAATAATTATTTCAATAATGGTTTTATCAAATATAAACACATTGTTAGGTTTGTCGCCTTTACCAATTATGTTAAGTTTTAAACCATTAATACCATCATGAGTTTCCATTGAGAGGCTATCCCAACTACTTAATCTTAATACGTCGCCTGCCCTAACTCCTGTAGTCATTTGAATTAATGCAATTATTTTATGCTTTTCAAATTTAAGCGCATTAATAACTTCAAGCATTTCATTTTCAGTCAAAGGCTCACGATTAGTTTTAAGCCGATCATGTATTTTTGGTTTTTGCAAGTTAGCAATTAATTCTTTAGCAGCCCCAGGAGGTTTTACTTTGAAGGTTAAATAATGTTTAATTGCAAAAAATAATAAATAGTTTCTTTTACGTTTACAATAATTAACTATATGATCATTAATTTTTCTAAGGTCAGTAACGTCATCAACCTCCCTCACAAACCTATCAACTAATGCTACATAGTTATCTATAGTGCTTTGCTTAATATCTTTTAGCGAAATTAAATATTCTTTAAATAATATTGAGTCCCAATCACCTATCATTATTCGTCTTCATAATCTTCTTCAAGATCTTTATCAGGATTAAGCTCGATACGTTGAGTACCGAGTCCTTCCCAATCAATCATATTGGACTTGCCAACAACGTTCCTCAAATCTTCAAGCGAGTTTTCGTCAGCCATCTCTTTATACATCTCTGTAGCAAGTTCAATGTCTGGCTTTTGTTTGAAGTCAGGTCGGATGAAATAATTGTAATATTGTAATACATCTTTAACCATAGTTTCAAAATTATTAAGTTCTTCAATAACTATGTCAATATAATTTCTAGTCCAGTAATTTTCACGACACCATTTGATTTTTTGATCAATAGTTGCCATTGCATAATCAGTAACATAAATGCCAGGATCTTTAGTATTTAAATTTAGCCAAGCACGCATAGTTGGATTGTTTCGGATTAGCGTTCTTATATTTTTATAGATTTGTTTAAGTGTAGCCCTAACTAACATAATACTGCCAACATCTTGATTGGCCATTAAGTTCATACTACGCATATCTAAAAGATAAAAGAGGATTGCAAGCCTTTCATTAAATAAAATTGAGGAGTGGCTTTTAATCTCCTGCATAGTATTAAAATTATAACTTGCAGAAGGAGCTGCCATCTTATACCCCTACACTTTTAATTAAGATATAACCTGCAACAATTGCACCAAGTATCCCTGCAAACATAATTAAAATTTGCATCGTATTAACTTGCCCAAAATTTCTGCTGTTTCTAGCAATGGCCTTACTAATTTTCTCACTAATGCTGTGCGGCATAATACTATTCATCATATATTTTAATGCACTTATATCAATACTGGTCTTTATTGAATTAATAGTTTCAGATTCAGGTATTTCATTTTTAGCAATACCTTGTTTAAGTAACATAAGTTGTTCATTACTAGTCACAATTTGTTTTAAATCTTCAGCTATCTTTGCAGCCTTGACGCTAATACCTACACCTAGCTTACTATCAAAAATCATCAGTTGATTATTAGTTAATTTGTCTATATATGTTTTGCCAACAATAAACGATCCATATTCTTTATCTTCAATAATATTAGTATCTACTTTTCTTGGTTTCCAATCGACATGTCCTGCATCATCAAAAAATAAACATAAAGGTAAACCCCTGAGCCATGATTTAAACTCGATTAATGCATGAGTCTTTTTTGCTAGCATAATAATTAATGCTGTTTCTAAAAACCACAAGAATCCAAATATTCCTGCCATAATTAAATAAGTTATTTCATTAGACATTTAAGCCACCTCTATTTTCTATTAAGTAAACGTTTAAAAAATCCTGATTTAATTTCAGAACCTTGACCTTCTTGATTAATGTGTCGTTGCTCATGAAACTGTGATTGCAACATAATACGTTCGTTTTTTGTATTTCCAGTATTTACACCTTCAGCCCGATTTAATTTAGTTTCAAACATATTACGCATTACATTATATTCTGATTCTTGTTCAAATGTATAATCGTTCCAATTCATACAAAAAGTCATATCAATTTTACTTATATCAAAATTTAACATTTGATCTATTTTTCTATCTCTGTCAAGAAATGATAGTGGGACGTCACGTTTAAATACCCACCAATATTTTTTTCTTTCCATGTCAGGAACATCATTATCGCTAAGTAATTCAGCCATTGAACTGCCCTGCATTTCCATTGGCCTATTATCACTATTCATTTCAAGGTATTGCTTACCTTCAAATGGATTGCTCATTAACTGCTGTTCTTCAAGTTTTTGTAAGTTTTCGTTTGATTGTTCTGGTTCCAATTCGCCCACCACCTCTTTTTATATTAACATAATGTATCGTCTGAATATTTCACCCAATTAGTGCTATTACAATAACATTTAATATTATTAGTTGTGTTGTAATAGGACACCCCCCTGGCGGAGGAATCGCAAATTAATGCCGATGAATCTTGTGGGCCCAGATTAAACACTGGGGCAGGGGGTGTCTGTGTACAACCTGTAGTCATTAAGACTAATAGGATGACTAGTAGTATTTGAAGTTTCATCTTCCCCACATTTGTATTCCATATTTATCTAAAATATCGTGCATGAAAAATAATAATGAGAGTCCGAAAAACATAAGATTTATACCCATTGCTGCAGGATAACTAGATATTGCTGTTGAAGATTGATATGCAACTATTGTTGCGTTCCACACATAAACAGTTTTATGTATCGCATAACTACTCAACATTAGCATTCCGCTAAGAACTAAAGACATCATCCACAATATTTCATTTTTATTGTAAAATGCAAAAAAGAATGCTACGATTGCAAGTAGTTCAAATAATATATATAATTCTATTAACATTTAGATTCCTCCCTAAGTATTATGGGTATTAAAACTATATAAAACTTTTGATAATGACAGAATAAGTTAAATATTAAATAAAAAATTAATGAGGAGGTTTAACTCCTCATTTAGCTCAACGCTTATTTACTAAACACAGCGATCAGACCAAATGCAGCTAGAACAATAACTCCAATTGCAACTAATCTGAAACCTGAGAACACAGTAGTCTGTGCGTTGTTTAAATCTGTAGTGATGTTCAGACTTGTAGCAGTTGTACCTAAGCTAGATCTAACTTCAGCAACTACTAAGTAACCAATCATTACAACAATACCAATACCAATTGCGGTAACCGCTATACTCATAAACATTTTAATTTACCTCGTTAATTTGTACTTTTAATATGTGTTTGTTCGTTTATATACCTATTTGCATTTGCTTAAATACAAATTTATGTTAAGAGGCTTTCTTTTTGTGATTATCGTGCGATCCTCAATAATTTCGACATCCAATATTTGGTCTTTTGAATTAATTTTATTAACTATTTTAGTTATTTGATAATTCTTTACGCCTTTTAATATTATCTCAGGAACGAAGTTTAACATATTAAGTTTTTCGTATAACTCTTTATTTCGAGTCCTAATATTTTTAGTTTTCATAATATCACCCGAATAGCCATAAATATATAATTCCTGCAAGCTCAAACACTAAAACGGCAAACATAATTTCTACAGCTAGCGGTTGAACAAACGTTGATACAGCAAACATACTTACAAAAAATATTGCAGTTACAAACATAAGGTTTAGATTTTTAGTTTTAATATATAACATATATTGGAATACAAAAAATAATATTGTAATTGGCCAGCCAGTATTGCCCATATAATAATCATACATAGTATAAGCTGCACTAACTAAACTTCCATTATATAATTCATCCCATCCTACTACATTAGTCATGAAACAAATTCCTCCCAGACCAAATCTGTATGCCTGCAAATGTATATGCTAGATTAATTAATATTACTAACGCATCAAAAATAAAGTTCCCTGTAGCAGGATCAATATATTTACTAAGTAATGTTTGTAAATATGTCGGAAAGCCATACAAGTATTTGCCAACTATAGTAAAAAACCTACTAATAAATCCGAGCCCGATTTTGTCTAATAGCTGATAAAAGGCATCTGACGCACTTTGTAAAACTGATTGGGGTGCAAGATTATCACTATCAACAGTTTCAAATTGCCCTAATGCGTCAGGATTATAATTTGGTATTGCACCACGATAAGAATTTATATCACCATCAAATATTTTATTTCCTTCAGAATCTACAATTTGATTAATTAAAATACCAGTAGCCATATTTAAAATAATACTAAATATTATTAATCGCATAACTACTTTCATTTTATTTTAATATCTCCATCTTTAAGCATCGATACTAACGATACCACTATTGACAATCCTAAGATGCTTACACTTAATCCAAACAAATCAAAGTATATTAATATTCCTGCAAGACCTATCATTATTAATGAAGTAGGGTTTGCAGTTTGCACCGTTGCATATAATGCAAACACACCTAGTACTAGTAATATAAACCAGTTAATTGCTGTCGGCGTATAATAGTCTTTTATTGGTAATACAAAATTTTCAACTATTTGTAATATTCTAGTATTACTTTTTGTACCTTCAACAGTTTCAGCTACAAAACCTGCAATAATATATTTATCCGCATAAGGTGATGCATTTATTTGTACATTCAACGCGTTAGCAGATACTGTTTGTGTAAATACTGGTGTTGTGTCTGTGCTATTTTCCCAAATATTAAAAGTCACGTTATAAGTGTTTGAGCCAGTATCGTTGTACGTCCCAGTAATATAAGTTTGGTTACTAATGTTATATATTGCGACCGTTTGAGTTACTTCATTAAATACTCCTGTTGGGTCGCTGGCAATTGTAACGTCATAAAGTTGTAATGTTTTATCTTCTCCAACATTAGCAAAATAAGTCCCTAATATTAAATCAGGATTATTATCAGATTTTACAGTAATAATATATTCATCATTCTCAATTAGATAAGCACCAATCTTATTTTCAATATCAGTACGGTCCGCGGTGATCTGAACAGTTTCGTTCCCAATTATCTTGCTGATCCAAACACTTGTATTTGTATATTCCTTTAGCAAATCGTCAACTATGAAATTGCTAAATACAAAGTTAGTAGTATCAACATTAATTAGATAGATTGATTGATTAAATATATCTTCTATTTCAGTAATTGGCGTCAAGTAAGTTCTGTAATATGTAATTTCACCATAGGTCAATATAAATCTGTAATTCAAATAATTACATGAAATATTAACTGTTGGATTTGTAGTATTAATTATAGTTTGCTCAGTTCTACCAGGACAAGTCAGTAAAAATTTAATACTGTCAGCACTACTAATATTAAAAGGTTCTAAAGTCTTCTCATTATATAAAAATAAATTACTAACATAAGTCATATTAAGTGTTAATTCTTTAGTTTCCAGTAAATCAATATTAAAGTTTGCTAAGGCATCACCATAAGGTGAACCTTTAATTACTTCCACAGTGTAATTTCCTGCATTTAAATAATAAGTTACAGTATACGTTGTGTTATCTGCACTTATATTAATTTGATATGTGCCATTAGTTACTGAAGAATCCCATAATGCAAGAGGCACATCCTGACCAATATTTTGTACTGATAATAATAAGATTGCTTGACTTGAAATATAAGTTGAATTAGTTAGCGCAGTGCTAACATTAATTGTGTCAGTGTCATTCAGGAACAAAATATCAAGATCTGAATATATTACTTGATAAGTTCCCCTTGTTAAGTTTTCTAATCTATCAGTTGCACCTGTTATTGTGTAAGTCTTAGTTCCAAAATTTGGCGCAGTTCCAGCGATTAAAGTTATATTGTAATTAGTTATTGTAGAATTATCAAATAAATTTATAGAATCAACATCAAGATAACCACCAATATAAAATGACCACAATTGTTCTGTAAAACCAGTTCCTGTATCTGACGCATTAGTATAAATAGTACATGTTTGAGGCTCATAGGAACTTAAATCAATAGTTGCATTTAATGAAACAGTATCACTCCCAGCTACTTGATTAACTGAGTGAATTTGCCCGTCAATATCGCAAGTTATATCAATATTAAGTTCATCTAAGTTAATATCATAATATGTAAAATTATATATTAAAGAACTGTTAGTTATTATAGTAGTATTATCAGTTTCAAAGTTAGTTTTACTCTCAACAGTTATTGTGGGAACTGTCAAATCTTTGATTGTAAAATTATAATTAGTATTATTAGATATTAAATTAGTCTCATAAATTAAACTTTGTTCATAAAATGCAATACTTGTTGATCCTGAAACGCTTCCTGAACCAATTAGTTCGTATGCTGAACCATTATTACATGATACTTCGTAATTATTAAAAGCAGTTCTATTGAATAATATGCTAACAGTATCCATTACACAGCTTGGTGAAACATTAAATGTATAATTAACTCCTGCGTTCAGGTAGTCAGCAAATTTTGCAACCCAGTCCACAGTATTGTCATTTATTATTGCAGAGTCAACATCATAATTAAAGTAAAAGTGATTTTCTTCTGTTGCACCAGATCCTGTAACTTTAGTATTCCACTTACCATCAACAGCATCTTCAGGATCTCCAAAAACACCAAAACCTTCTGAACTAAATGAAGATATGTTGGTGTAATAAGTATTACTTAATGGATCGATATTACTATTTGAATTATTATATGTGTCATAACATAATAAATAATAATATACAATTGAGCCCTGATCTAAAACAGTATAATCAAAACTATAATTAGCTGGAGACTCTTGTTCAGTAAGATTTTGAGATATTAAATTTGCCGCATATATTTCTGGATTGTTATAATTAACGTACAAACTACAATTACTAATGTTAGTGTTATCAATTACTATTGCGCCCAGTTCAACTGTATCGCCTACTTCAGGGAATGTGCCATTAGCATTATCATAAGGGTAAACACGTGGTGTTGTATTTAAACTAATATTAATTGGTGCACCGCTAACATTACAATAATTACCATCCCACTCACCCCCTGTCACATTAAAACAAATAGGATCTACAGTATAACTTGCCATTGAGGCGTTCTGCGCAAAGTAATAAGTAACTTTACTATCAACAGGGTTGATCCCTACCTCTGGCGTTACAACTACTGCTAGTGTCGACATCATTGTCAACAATACAATAATCAGTAATATTAATCCCCTTCTCATTTTTTAATTAGTTAATTCCTAAAGTTTGTTTAATTAATTCTTTGTTAATCTCAGTATTAGCGTCCAAAGTACTGCTTTTAAATTCTTCAATGCCCCAGGAGGTCATAAATTTAGTGTCCAAACCATATTTTGATATTATTAATCCTTCTTTTTCTAACGCATAAATTCTATTGTCAATAATAAACTGTCCTTCTTTAAGTTTAGCAGCTTTAATTATTTTATTATTTTTTGGGGATAATTTTTCAGTTTCAAAGTCCTTGGCTACAGTATTAGTTATAGTATCAACATTATTAGTTTTAATAATTTCAGGTTCTTGTTTAGAAAACCAAGTAAATGGATTATACCATACTGCGCTTACTATAGTTAAAGTCAATAAAACAATAACAATAGTAATTCCAATTTTTTTATTTAGTTTTGATTGCTTCATTTTCTAATTAATATTTAATTTTGTTTTAGTCATAAGTTCACCTAATTATCTAACTGATTCCAATGAGTTGAGTTACAACCATAAAAATGATTGTCATCACTATCATAAAATATACCACCTTCTGCATCAGAATCACAAGTTCTAGTAGATATAGGTGTTGTTTTAATTATACCATTAACTTCTAATTCTGCATTAGGAGTAGTTGTTCCAATACCTACATTTTGATCACTATCAATAGTCATAGCTGTTGTTTCTGACCCACTAGACGCAGTTTTTAATACTAAAGAAACGTTGTCAGACCCAGAACTACCTGCGATTATTGATGTTGAATCATCATTAACACCGAACGATATATATTCGGACGACGCATCAGCACCGTTAATTCTTAAGATGTGATCTGCATACGAACTTTTTAATATTGTCACAGAACCTGTGTCGTCTAACTTCATAATTTCAAGTGGTGGTTCTGCTGCAGTAGTTTGTTTAGTATAAAATATCAGATCACCCCTACCACCCGAACCAGTATCATAATGAACAATCGCTGAGCCACCATAAGTATCTCCTGATGATGATAATAATAATCCGGTCGAGTCGCCACTATCTTGACCACCTTTAATTATCATCTGATAATCTTCATAGTTACCTAAATCTGCAGGTGCACCTAAATCTTGTTCAATGTGTAACTTAGCTCCTGGTGTCATCGTCCCAATTCCTACTTTATTTTCACTTGCATCAACAAATAAAGTATTTGTATCTACAATTAAATCATCAGTTACTGTTTGTTTATTAAAAGTTACATTTGACGTAGTTAAAACATTTTGATCCATCGCATATAATTCATTTGCACCTTGACCAGTATTTAACGCTGTCGAGGTAATTGTTCCATTNACNTCTAACTTCTGCANTNGGANTAGTTGTTCCGATTCCTACATCACCGTCAGCTTGAATTACAAAATTACCAGCAGTTAAATAATTTCCACTACCTGCTTGACTTACTGTTAGTGCAGGCTGATCATCACCAACATTACCTTGATTAATCCTTAATAAAGGTCCTGCTGTAACTGCTGATACTTCATCCCTATAAAAATAATTAGTACCAAAGCTATTAGTTAATTGCCCTAACCATAGAAAACCATTTTGGTGGGTAGCTCTTAAGGCTGAGGCGTATATTGAACTTTGGTTTAATAATACTGCATCGGAACTTAGCGCATCATTATTTATTGTAAACGGAACATGATTTATGTCATTATTTAGCAATATTTGATTATTAGTAAAGGTATAATTGCCAGTCGAGGTATCGCCTGACTTTAACAAATACGTTCCATCATTAGTTATGTCACCTGCATCAATTTCAGATACGGCACTTAAACCATCCCAATACGTTGAACTATTAACATTCAAGTTTGCTTGTGATGTTTCGCCATCCCATGTAGTTGTTGATCCTGCACTAGTAGCATACGTTGAACTATTAACATTTAAGTTTGCTTCAGAGCCTATCAATAAACAAGTATTACCTGCATTAGCTTGTGTTAAGTATAGAGAGCCATCAGTTGTAATGTTATCATCAGTTACATAAGTAACTGCACTAACGCTCACTAAACAAATTAATATTATTAATATAGTTATAATTTTTTTCATATGATCACCTAATAAATAAATTAAAGAAAGTTTTACCTTTCTTTGTTCGTCTTGTGAATGACCCAGCTACGGCAGTAATTGGCGTTGTTTTTTTAAGCCTAATGCCTTTAGTATGTTTTGGATATTTACTTTTTGTATTTATTGACCGCATATTAAGATCCTTATTGGGCATTTGCATTCCAATAACTTTCTGTTTATTATGTACTTTACAATCAATTTCTTTTTCATAATCGCTAATATCAACTTTGTTAAAGTTCTCACCCTCAAAATCAATACCATCCTCTGCTTCAAGCCCATAAGCTTTTCCTTTAAATCTTTTTGATAATCTCATTGCGACACCTCATAATCTATTTTCAGGCTCTCGCCTGATCGCTGATATCCCCATATATATTACTGCTACAATAAACATTATGAATGGAAGGCTTGTAAAGAAATCCATGTACTTATCTATGTCAGCATTAATTAATGTTTTAGTACTGGAATTAACATTAGGTGAATCTGATAATATGCCTTTTACGGTTGGAACTATCTCTGCTTGCAATACTTGATTAAATACAATAAATAAAATTCCTAACGCAAATAAAAATACTAATGCATAGATCCAGGAAAAACCTGTACTCATTTGACCTTTGTTATTCATAATTTTCCTCCAAACAATTGTTTTGATTTGTTGAATAATAATTTTAATGGTGATGCAACGTAATTAGTGAATATGTCTATACTTGATAATTTCTTTTCCAATGCATCTTTCTCCTCTTCAGTTAGATCTTTGTCAGGGTCTGGTATATCTGAAGTTGAGCCTTCAGTGGGAATAGTTTCCCCTGGAATTTCAGGTGTTGGACGCACAGGAACAATAACCTCAGGAGTTTGAACGGGGTCATACTGTATATCTTCTCTCGGTTTAATTATTATATCTTCTCTCGGTTTAATTATTATATCTTCTCTCGGTTTAATCTTTCCAGTTTCATCAGGTCGTGTTTTATCTTTAGTGATTTCACGCGCCTTACTAGTTTCTCTTATCTTGGATGTTACACTTTCTGCTGAAGCACTTCGTGTAGCTTCTTTTGGTAAAGATCCAAAAATGTATTTTTCACTTGGTTCATAAATTTCTGAGACTTTTGATTTTGATTTAGGCTTTGATTTTGATGCTGATTTTAATTTATCCTCAAAAACCATTTTAATTCCAACATCTGCATCAGATGAGAATCTAGCATTCTCTTGTTGCGCCATGTCAAACTGTTGTTCACTTTGTTGTTGGCTTTGTTGCTTATCTTTTTGTTTCTGTTTAACTTTTTGTGTAACTGTTTCTGGCTTTTGTAATTCTACTATTACTTGCTGATCGGTACTGGTTGCCAAACCGCCTGTTGATTCTTCAACGCCAATAACATCAAAAGTACCTTTACGAACCGGTTTAGCTTTAATTGTTGCAGTAGGTAACTTTGATTTAGCATCTTGTAAATTAAAAAACGCTTGGGATAAAGTAGGGGGTTGAGTTTTTATAATTCCCTGAAATCCTGAATCTATTATTCGCGGTGAGTTTATTGCTGAATCGAATATTTCAAGTTGTGCTGCACCACCCTTAACAAATTTGTTGTCTATAACATATTCAGTAAGCACTTTTCCAGGTAGTTTTTTAATAGGATCATAGCCTACTTGTTGGCCATACACTTGTCCTGGTTTAGCTGCTGAAACTTTTCCCCCTGTAGTGAACGTTGTATCTTTAGTGGATAAAACAGGTTCAACTTTAGCAGTAAGAAATTGATCTTCAATAAATCTTGATTTTAATTCAACTGGTGTTGCAGGTCTTTCTGTAACATCATAATATATTCGTTGAGTTGGTTTTTTAGCAACCTCGCCCTTACCCAATAGTTTGGCGAATTCTTCAGTACTATATATTTTCTCAACTGGCATAGTTCTGGTAGTCTTTACTGGTTTTTGGACTAGCATTGGAGTGTCAGCTTGCAAGACACCTTCAGGTGTTGTGGATAAATCTTGTCGCCTAATATATGGTGTTGATTCTTGAACTACTCGTTTTTGACCAACTACTCTTAATTGCTCAACAGGGGTTTTACTTGCAGCAATTGGTTCACCTAATTCAACAACAGTCACACCTTTTGATTGTACAGTTGATCCTGCAGCTTTAGCTTGGCCTACTGCTTTTATGCTTGTAACGGGTCGAGTTGTAACTTCCAGTTCCGTACCTGCTATTTTAGCTTGCTCTACTTCCATTTTAATAGCTTTAGCTAAATCTTTAGTATATACTTTACCAGCATATTTTTGACTAACTGTTTTTGCTTTAAGTTTACTGGCAGATGCAGCACCTAATGATTCTAATGAGCCTGCGGTTAATTCAGCACCTTTAGTAAGTCCTATAAGCGTCCCAACAAATTGAGCAGGATCAGAAGTCTTTAGTGAAGAAAATTGTTTAAGACTTTGCGCACGACCAGTCTTAGTAAATAATGTGGTCCCCATAGCTTTAGCTTCTTCAAGTCTTTTTTTAGGGGCTATCGCAATACCAGGTATACTGAATTTTGCAAGAGTAATTATAGGATCTATAACAAGTGATTTTCCATAGTATCCTGCAGTTGCTGCAACCCCTACTGTTGCACCTTTAGCTTTAGTAGTAAATGATGAACCTCTTTGCCTTGCAGCCTCTGGAATGGCTGCAGTTTTTCTTGAAAACTTTTCAAATTTACTTGGCGCCCTACCTTCTGAATATAAACCTTTAGCCACATACTGTTCATCTCCAATTTCAGTAAATGCTCGTTTAAGGTTTGGACTTTTAGTAAAATCTAATTTAGTTGTTTGCGGTTGAGAAATCGCGGTTGTTGTTCTACCTCCTGCGTAAAAATTACCTGCGGAGCTTGCTCTTGCTGAAACATCATAAATCTGTTTATCTTCTTCATTTTGTTCTTTACGGCTCATTAACTTTTGTCCGGCAGAAACGCCCTTTAGTGCAGACGGTGCAATAGATTGTCTACGCTGAAATTGCACAGATTGTCGTGCTATAGGACTAAGTCTAGTAGCTGTAAAGTTTGCCATGTAGATAATTTAGTAAGTATTATTTATATACCTATTTAATTATCTGAAAAAACTACCAAACAATCTTCGGGATTTTTGCGCTTGAGGGGTTAGCGATTGTTTAGACTCTAACTCAATACTCTTTGGCACGTAGGCTTTTTGCGCAGTTACTGAACTTTGAGTTTTGGTTGACGTTGGTTTATATACGCTTTTAGTTGATGTTTCTTTAATTGCTTTAGGATCATCATAATCGTATTGCACCCCTTTTGCATAATCCTTTTCAATATCAAGAAAGGTGTCATATTGATAACTTGTCCCACTACTTCCTTTACGTTTATACTTCATGTAAGGTTTGTACACTTTTTCTTTTAGCACTTGCCCACCTTGATATTGTTTTTCATTAGTTAAAAATACTTGTTTCTTATCAATGAAATCATCACCACGCTCTCTTGAATAAGTATATGGTGAATAGTTTTGTTCTGAAACTATTTCACCATTTTTGTAAGTTCTGACACGTTTGACATAGCTTTGAAATTCCTCTCGCTTTTTTTTTCCAGTATCTTTATCTATATTTCGATATATACTCCTTTCAATAACTTGATAGGTATCCCCATTTTGTCTGACTTCTAAAGGCTTATATTTTGAAGTAGTTGTTTTAGTATCATAAAAATCACTATTTAATATTTTTGACGCATATTGTTTTTCAGGCGTAGAGTATGAACCGTTAGTTTTACTTAAACCCTTTGGCAAATTAAAAGCAGTACCTTTATATTCTACACCTTTGCCGGTATCTTCAAATTTAAACTTTTGAAAATCTTTAAATAGAAAAAACTGGTCGCCTTTCTTTTCAACACGTTCAGCACCAATATCGCTTGCAACATCACCAACAAACTTTTTGACATCCTGTCGATATTGTTTTTCTTGTTTTATTTTAACGTTTTTGCCATACGTCCCAAGTCGTCTTAAATCGCCAGCCATACTGCTGCCTTGTTTTAATAATGTAGATTTCAAACCACTCTTAACTTTGATTAACATACATTGAAAGAGCTACCATTATTTATATACCTATTTACTTACACTGTCTAGCAAGTATAACTTAATCATGTCAACATTAGTTTCAATAAGGCCAACATCCTTATCTTCAAAAAGTTCATCATTAAACGTTGCAAGTATGCTAGTATCAAACTCAGGAAATATTCGTACTATCCGAGTTACTATTTTTTCTTTTTCAGCAGTAACTTTAGATTTCAAATCCCATAATGATTGGTTCTTTGAACAAAGCTTTAATGATTTAACATTCCTATTATATATTGCAATATCAAAAGCAAACCTTTCAGCTTTCTTTTCGTATTTTTCTATATCAATTTGTTGCTGCATTTTCCATCTCAATCCTTGAATTAAAATCTTCAACCCATTCAATATGAGTTAATATTCCCATTTCTAATAATTTATTAGCAATATTATTTTCACTGCTATCGCCATACCCTTGTTCATATGCTTCTTTAATTTTATCAACACCCAGTTTCTTACTACTAAATATTTTACCTAGCCTATCATCTTTTGGGAAGTCACGCTTCAAAACCTTACCAAATTTATTATACATATTAAGACTATCTTTATATTCTTCTTCTTCAGCACTTGGCGTACCCTGAATTATAACTTTAAGCCAATCAATATCCCAATGTAAATCTTCACTCTCCTTATCTCTTATAATTTTACACTTGAGATACTCAGTAGTATTTATTTTTTTCTTTGTTGCACGCATTTGAGTATTAATCATGATCCAAATGTTTTCTTGAAAACTGATTAAACCTTTAAGTTTTGATGCAAACCGTTTAGCCCAAGATTTGGGGGATCTTCTTCCAAAATTAATAATAACTGTCATATAACCACCTGTTATATTTTAGGGGTTCAGACATTATAAAATTATCTAAAAAACACAGTCATGTCATCACCTTGCAAGTTAAATTTTTTTAATATTAAATTAGTTGCTATGTTCCATACGGTCATTCCAAGAAGGAATCCAAATAATCCAAAATTAATGCCGACATAAGAAAATAAATATTGGACACCCAAATAAACAGGAATCAATACAATAATTCTTTTTAAAATAAATAATGCAACACCCCAACTCCATTTGAATTGTGTTTTAGGATATTTTAAATCAAGAAACTTCTTTTGAGCATCCAAATCTTTTATGGGCTCACGTCGAATCTTATCCATCTCAGTATTGTTATCTTGGATTTCCTTAACCTTATTTTTGTCTATTACTACATAAAATAATTGTACAAACCATGATGCAATATATGCGCACATAAACTTAGGCCAGATTCCTAAAACCATTTTAATACATCTCCACTAAATATTCTTTTTGATTTCATGTGATATTTCCATTCATTATTTTTTAATAAATAATATGTTTTTAATTCAATAATGTTCCTTGATATTTTTTTATAATCATCAAAGTAATATACTTTAATACCTAACCTGTCTGAAGTAAATAATATATGATAGTCCCTTAATTCATGATAATATAATACCTCACCTAATCCTTTTCCCGGTATGTGACATTTTAATATCTTACCTCTTTGATGGTATGGTTTAAGTTTCCTACGTAATACCCTATTTAGAGTTTTACAATCACTAAACTCTTGAAGTATAGTTCCGTAAGTGTGGGGTTGATATTTTAACTCATTAATTAAAATAATGATATTGTAAACCTTATCACGTGGATCTAATTTGTTTTGCTTCATTTTTAGCTGCGATCTGTTCTTGGATCTTTTCAATTAAATGTATGCTGTCAGTTAATTGACTCTCCACCATATTTTTAGTTATTGGTACTGAATATGTATTCTTTAAATGAAGTATTATTCGTTTCATATCAAAGGTCGCATCGTTTTTCATTATATCTCGTAAAGCTAATATTAATAATGCTTTACTAATGTCGTCTTGGTCAACCTCTTTGAATAACTCAGGGTTTTGATATATATTCTTTTCACGTACTTTCAAATATTTGTCATATAACTTTTTAGATGGTTTTGGAAATTTAAGTACTTTCCAAAAGTTAGGGTGTCGTTTAAGTTTACGTTCAATTTCATTAATATTAGTAAAGTCAGTAAAGCTACCTAGTTTTTTGAAGTCATCCAATCGCCAGCTATCATTAACAGGATTCTTATCTTTAATGTAACACGCACCAACACCTCGACCAAATAAATCAATCCAAATGTTAACAAAAGATTCTAAATACGTTTTCTCCATTTTCTTTACTTTCATGGGGAAGCATAAAATAAAAAACAATCGCCTAGTCCTAACTTGCGCAATTTTTTTACGTAGTGCTTTATTTTCAGTCTTTGCCCAATCTGCGCTACTTGCAAAGTTTGCAGACTCATCAGCAATTAAAGGTTCGTATTTATTTAGTTTCTCTATTTTATGCATTACGTCTGCGTTACTATATGCTATGTGTCTATCAGGATCAAATCGAATTCCAATAATCTTGCACCATATCTTTGCCATCATAATAGCAGCACTACTTTTTCCAGTACCCTTATCTGCAGTAAGTAAGACCATTGAATCAAAGTTTGCCAAGTTACGGTAAACTAATTGTAATATAAAATCAAATATTACTTTAAATTTAATTCCCTTTTTACTTTTATCCATCTCCCAGTATTTTCTGCCTTGGTCATCTAATATTTCTTGGAGTATAAACAACACATCATTAAATGTAAAGTTTTTTGATTCAGCCTCCTGACCCCAGTTATGACTGACAATACGTTTTACTAAATCCTTTTTACCAAAGCCCATACTGATTGACATGCCTAATTCCTCTTATTATATTGATGCATTATCATGCGTTCCAATAGTTCTATATCTTGCTTGATTTGATTTAATTCTTCGATAAGTATTTTTAAATTCATTATTCGGCTCTCTAACAAATTCTGCCGCGCGTACATAGTGTTTAATTTGTTCAGCATAAACTTGAAACAAATTTCTTGATTTATCAATTTCGTTCACCTCATCAGGGTGCCAGAGTTTGCTATATCTGTCCCATGTTTTATAAAATTTAACACCATACCAGATAGGGTCTTTTATATTATGTTTCATATAAAATCTATTACTAAATGTATTATAAATTTCAATTTTTTTTATAACGGTCATTTTATTAGTTTTAGCAAGCCAAGCATTAAACTGCGTTTTTATTAACCACTCTAATTTCTGTTTTTCAATATTTAGTTCCATTTTGCTATACTCTCATTTAATTGTTTCATAACTGATTTATTAAAGTTCATCACATTATACGCCCACACATTATTTTCTTTTTGTCTTTGCAGTACTGCAGCTTGCATTATTCTGCCTTCTAAACATTCAGGCGTAATAAGGTTATTATTATGATAAACTTCAATGCAACCATCAGCATAAGTTATTTTTTTAATTTCAACAGGGGGATTTAGTAATGAAAATAATAATAATAAAAAACTTAGTATTAAGAAACAAGCACCCACAATCTTACGTGATAATTTCATAATGAATTATGTATCCTGCATTAAGAATTACATTACCTAATCTAATTACAGATTTATGTGCCATAGCATCCATTAAATTGCTATTACTTTCTTCCATCTCAGTCCTTAATATAAATACTGAATAAATTTTTTTACTTAATAAGTAACATCTAAACTCAACCTTATCAGATTTCTGTTCAGCCTCAATATTTTTTTTAAGATCATTAATCTTTTTATTATCAGGTATTGAAGATTTCTCTTCAGTAACCGGCATCTCCTTTTTAGGAGCGTCATCAACTTTTCTTAATAGCCCATCAGGCCCGCGTTCAATTCCCATTTTTTAATCCTCTAATTCTTTTTTCCATAAAGTCCAAATAAAATAACCGCCTACTAGCGTTACAACAATACCAAGTACACCAAAAAATGCAACAACGATCCAGCCAAACGTTGAGTTCTCCTCAACGTTTCTCTGGTTTAAATCAATCTTGTCAAAACCAATCTGTTTATTATCAACATTAATTGTTCGTTTGTATAGAGCATCATTACCTTTTCCAGGGTTTTGTTGTACTGTATATTCCACTACAAAGTCTAAAGACCCATATTTATCTTGTAAATATAATATTTTAACGTCATAAGCCTGACGATTACAAGAACAATCCCATGTATCGCCGATCAACTCGCAACCTTTAATTTTATAAGCTTCAATATTCCAGTCTGTATCAACTTTAACTTTTACATTATCATAGCAATAATCAATGTGATAAACATTAGCCTCATGAAATACTTCATAAGCCAACCCACCACAAATACTGACTAATACTATTAATGCAAAAAATATTATTCTTAATAATTTATTCATCAGCCCACCTTTTGTTTTTTGCTTTTACTATTTTATTCAAGTGTTGAATTTTGTTAGATAAGATTTTATTTGAATTAACTATTATTGATATTAGCATTAAAGTTAACCATAACTCGCCGACATGTAATTTGATCATTATCGGCATTGTAATAAAAAATAATGTAATGACTAAAATATTACTTAACTGCGTAACAAACAAAGTCCAATATACTTTGCGATAAACAAAATAAATCGACATCATGATTCCTCTTTTTTCTTTTATATTCATCGTACCACCTGAAATATGAAAGTGGCGAGCGGGGCATAAGGGTTCTAAAATTATGATTGCCCGCCACTAAAAAAATTAAGCATTACTCATTTAATAATGTTACGTCATATAGCTTTCGATTTTTGATTGCATCAATTATCATTTCTTTATGAGCTTTAGCTTGATCCAACGTCATGACTTCAACTTGTGCAATTTCTTCAATAGTCCATGATTTATATTTGCCCTTCAAATTACGCACTATTCGTATTTTAGCACCTTCATAAGTTCCATGCTTTTCTGCATACTTAGTTAAAATTCCATCTCGGCCAAGAAGCTTATAATATATTTCCCAACTACCTATCGTATACCTAGCGCCATGTGTTGCTTCAATATCATATCTGAACATAGTTCCATCTTTACGCTTTAATCCGATCACTGATAGTTCTCCCGTATTAGGATTCAGAAATTCTGTTTTCTTTACGCTATATAAATCTTTGACTTCAATATCTAGCGGCTCACCAGTACCTTCTAATTTAAGATAAACTTTATGGCGCATTTCATCAGGAGTTACTTTCCGTTCAGGAAGGTCGCCCAGTTCGCCACCCATAATTGGGTCTATTGTTTTTTCTTCTATTGGTTGTTTTAAATTTTTCATGTCTAACACCTTTTTTGTTTAATACTCTATATATGGTAAACAAACTATATAAAACTATTGTATGTACTTGGCGTTGCCAACGTTTCATATAAACACCTACGGAAGTTTTAGAATAAGCTGGCTAAAAGGTTTCCGTAGGCGTCAAAAGAGGTGGTGGGCTAATGTCGATACTCTGGGCTAAAGTGAACGACTATGCCTAATATTATAATGGCCTTTAAAGTTTATATACCTATTTGAACTCAATTTCAGTAAAGTCTTCGCATAGACTTTTAAATTTGGCAGTACGTTTAATGCAATGTTTTTCTTCAATAGTGTTAGCGCAATAAATTTGATATAGGTGTGAGCGATTATAGCTCTTACGTAATATCCTTCCAAGCCTTTGCACTGTTTGCTTATCGCTACTATCGCCTGCCATAATAATTCCAATTTCAATATTTTTTAAGTTATAGCCTTCATCTAAGACTTTGGTTGCACACAACACATTAAACCTATTAAGTTTGAAGTCGGTCAATATTTGATCACGTTTATTATGATCAATGCTTGAATTGATTATCTTGGACTGGACGCCTACGTCCAAGAGGTTCCAGTACACTTTGCTAGTCTGGTCATTGAATTGATTAAATATTATTATCTTCCGGTCTTTATGCTTTGCTACTATCTGTTTAAGTATTTCCATCTTACGATAATAGTTATTAACCATCTGCCTTCGCTCGTTCATCTTACTGAGCATCGAGTGTCTTACTTCACTATCGCTTTTCATTATGTGGGTATAACCGCCATGGCTCGACATTAATTGCTTGAGCGCATCATCAAGTACCTCATATTTTTCAAAATCCTCATCTGACATAATAACGCGCACATTAGTAAAATCAAACTTGTTCAAAATGGCATCATCCATTGCTTGCTTTGCATCATAAATAAATGTATTATAATCATAAGCATCAAGAATGTCGTAGTGCGCATTATCCATACGTTCTATTGTAGCACTTAACCCAATTTTATATTTAAAAGGATACTTAACAAAAGGTAACAATCTTTTAGTTGCATAGTTGTGCTGCTCATCAAATATGGCTACGTCAAAGATATCCATAGGTAGCCTATGAATGTTTTGCATATTAGTTAATGTGATTTGTGCAGGTTCCCTGAACTGCCCATAATAACATCCAATCATTTGAATTGGTAACCCAGCTTGAACAAGTTCAGTATACCACCCAGTCTCTAATATTACGTTCTTAGGTACAACAATCAATATTCCAGTATCTGATTTCTTTGCAAGTATTTGTCTAATAAGTTGTATCGCAAGGTAAGTCTTTCCTGCTCCAGTAACAACTTCATACAGGGCTTGCCCGTTATTGTCCCAGAAAAAATCGATTGCTTTATTTTGCCAGTCATGTAATTTAATAGTAATACCTCTTTATGATGTTTCCGGATTTTTGACAATTATTAGCTAATTACGTAAAAATTTTACACTTTCAGCACATTTTATGTCAATTTTCCGGAAAGTTTTATTTTGTCTCGTTGACACTTGTTTTATTAATGGTCAGTTAATTTTCTGACACTTATATTATAAATGCGAACCCTACCATACTTTCGCTCTCCTGCACATTTTTCTGGTAGGACTTACTCGCCAGGTTGGAGTATGAAAGTATCATTAATTAAAGATTATGTTACTTTGCTTTAATAAAGTAACATTAAGTTAACGTTTGTGTTAATTAATCTTTTTTTGCACAAAGTTCTAAATTCTTTCGTAAGCATGATTCGAGCATCTTAAATAATTTATGACAAACAGGGTCAGTATTTATTATATTAAATTCCTCTTCACTTATCATTTTAACATCTCATCTAATTTACTTTTCATATCAAACCCAAAAGGTCCGTCATCTTTTAGTTTGTTAGTATTATTTTTATTGCCATTCCCAAGCATTGATTCTACTTTGCTCCCAAACCCTTGGGAGCCAGTATCGAACCAGTTCTTTTTGTCTTTGGCAGAAGACTGTGATAGTATTTCTTTTTTCTTTTGTTTTACCATATCGTCCTTCATGGTTCTTAATGCTTCAAGCTCAGCCTCGTGCATCATATCAGATTTTAATGTAGCTTTCTCGATCTTACGATCTCGCCATTGTTTAACCTTGCCCATTAGCTCAGGTAATATTGATTTGTTGTATAATTCTTTAAGTCCCATTTTAATTCCTCATAATATATTATAGTAAATAAACTATATAAGCTTTGCCAACGTTATGGATCTTGTTACAATTTTTTGTAACATGTTACAATTATTTTTAGCAAAATGTAACAAGAAATTCTGCCATATATTTACGCTAGAGCCCCCCTATTTACATATAAATATATTTGTTACAATGTTACATAAATATATTAATACATACACATAGAGAAATGGGCGCATGTATATTTTCTAGCGCGCGCACATATATATACACGTGTGCAAAAAAAGTTGTAACATTGTAACAAGATTTTTAGATTGCCTTTGCACAAGCTGTAGCACTTAAATACTTAACAATTTCTTGTTACAAAACCTATTTGAAAAGTGTAACATGTTACAATTTTTTGTAACAAGTATGTAAATACGAAACATTTATATATGTGTTCGTACATACTTATGTATATCAAGTGAGGTTGGAAGAAAGATGAATGAAAATAAAACACAAGCTTTGGCGGAAGCAAAGATAATTAAGAGCAATACTAGTAAGTTAGTATTAATCCCTAAGTTTTGGTTTAAGTATACAGGTTGCAACCCAGATGGGAAAGTAAAAATCTTTGCGCAAGGTGATGATTCACTAATATTAAAATTCGACAAACAAAAGGTTGATAAGGTAGAAACTGACAATAATGAGTAAAAAGAAAAAAAAGAAATAAACAAACGCATACAAGTCTTCGATGATATGTATAAATAAAGTATGTGTTTATTTCTTATAAAGCTTTTTATTATAAAAAAAAGAGGGTAGGTAATTGGGAGTCCATAGAGTTAAAACGATTGTAGAAGAAAACAAATATGACGTAGACTGGTGCTTAGAGCAAAAGGATAGCGGCGTATATTTCTACAAGAAGAACGATGAAGACAAATATGTGTTCATGGCGATATTCGACAAACTGGACAGAGTTAAGGCAACAATAACTGACATATACACAAACACACATATTAATGAAGTATTTGTGATAATTTGCAATAATAAGAAATATATAATAAAGGAAGACAAAAAAGTGGACATACAACTAAGACAAGCGATGTGCGATGCAACTCTGCAACGATTTCAGAAATCAATAGACAATAGGCCAATTGATGCATTTTGTGAGGTTGTTAAAGAAAAGAAGTATAAAAGACGTAAAGCGGTTACTTGTTATGGGTTTTATGGTAATAAGTATATGGATAGCAGATTCTTTAAGTTATATCAAAAAGAGATGTATTCCGATGGCGGTCCAATTAAATTTAGGTGGCTTAGTATGGAACCAACCAAAGAGTATGTGGAATTTATGGATCTGCAACCAGATAAGGAAAAAGTGGCTGAATGCTTGTATAGATTAAATAATACGTTCTGGCGGTGTAGTGAAGATAAACGTGATGAGCGGCAGTACCTAAAGATCATGTTTGCATGGGCTATCGCAGGTATTGTGAAATTTCAGTTATATGATCTTGGTTGCAGACTATTTCCCATAATGCTACTAGTTGGCAGAAAATCAACAGGTAAAACAACCAGGGCTAAAATAATATTCATGGATATGTGGAACAGCCAAAAAAAGGATGAGCAACACATGAAAGGAACAGCTGGAAGTAGATGGGGTGATATTAATCCAGATACATTCCCATTGTTTTTTGATGAAGTGACTACATTAAAAAATTGGGAAGCGTACAAGAATTTTGGAGTTAAAGGTTATCTGGAGTTCCCTAAAGGTAAAAAGGATGGGAGCTATAAAGAAAACAAATACTACAAGCCAATTGGTATTGCAACTAACCACATGAAGGTTCCAGATGATGCGCTTAAAGATCGGATGACGTTTTTGGATTATAATAAGTTCCAAAGTCAATCTGACGCAAAAGACATATATTATCTTGAAAGTAATTTAGTACACTTAGGAAAGGCAATATATAATTCATTAGACACTTATGACTACAAAAAGATAGTTAAAGAAATAACTAAGCAATTTAAGGATTATAGCGGTAGAGACCTTGACAAGCTAATATATTACAAAGTTGGCGAGCATATTTGTAATGACTGGGGTTTGTATGAAGATACTGAAATATCTGAAGACTTGATACTAAAAAGCGAGGTTGAGCAGCTTACTGATCGTAAACTAATAATATTGGATACAATTAATGAGATACTGTATAAATCCGAATCTCGGACTGGTAATACAATATTTAGTATATTGCGTAAAGAAAACATGTTAGAGTCAGACTATAACCATTTTGAAAAGATGGGTATTAATTTCCGTAAGGGCTGGGATGGTATTGTATTAAGTTCCATTAGCTTAGTATGGATTAATGAAGCGTTAACGCGTAAAGGCTATGAAACAATAAGGAAGCTGCCAACATTAAGTGAAGAGCTAGAGCTATCTGAAGATGTAAAAGTACATCGAATTTTAATCAGTCAAAATGGGAAATACCAAACTAAGCCAACTAGAGGCTTGAAGATACCGTTTGATCTGGATAAGTTTGAAACTGAAATCGAGGCAGATAAACAAGAAGATCCTGGAGTGGACATTGAAGATGTCAGTGGACTGGACAGGACAAAGGTAAAAGAAAATGAAAACTAAACTAAAAATTATTATTGCAGTATTTTTATTTTTTGTTTTGCAAATAAACATAGTGTATTACATAATTACTGAAAAAGCAGCCATTACAATTATTGTTGCTTTGCTATTAATTATATTTACTTTAATATTAAAGAGGTTATAAGAGAAAATGATAAAACTATTTGAGATGTTTGCAGGATACGGAGGTGCATCGTTTGCACTTAAGAAAGCAGGAATTGAATTTGAAAAACAATTAAAGAAAATTAAGATAATAATTGAAAAGTTTAACTTAGGTGATGAATAATGATTAATTCAATTAAAATATTCTTATGGAAGTGCGGACTATTAAAGATAAACAGATGTCCGTTGTGTGGGTCAAGAATGAAAGGGCATGGTTATGATGATTGCGGTCAAAGTCCAGGATATTGGACTTGCAACGCTAACTGTGAATTTAACGAAAATGGGTAAATATGATGAATGAAAAACTAAGGTCAGTAATTTCAACTGTATTATTTTTAATATTAACTATCTCAGGCGGAGTGCTAGGTTCACAACTTGAACCGTTGATGTTTACACAAGAAGGCATACCAAACATTGAACAGGATAACATTGACGACATATTAAAAGACTGCGGCACAAGTCAAAGAATTGATGGCATACTGGAATGTGTTATGATTTATATTCAACCGCGATTCAGATACTTGATACGTGACGATGCAGAAGACGTTGG
>JGI10211J34971_10000689_pt1 | contig 28062 bp, 31 predicted proteins | sample Etolagsediment_FD_34971 | JGI IMG/M metagenome (IMG submission 34971)
AGAGCTCCAATTATAAGGCCCCAAAAAAGTGGTTTTGCAATATCGCTTAAAAGAGTGAAAAATGAATATCTTAATGCTTTACTTAAAGAAAATCTCGATTTTTCAACTCCTTGACCCATATTTGATGAGCAACAACTTGATGTTTTTTCTTGTGGTTTTGATGCCACCGAAAAATTATTTGCTACAACAAATGATGTTTTACTTGTCTTTATTACAGAAAACGCAGCTTGCTTCTCTTCAACAGTTTTATCAAAAATATTTGTCAATATACCTGCTACTAAAGCTATGAGCATAGATGTAAAAATTCTATATATCGTAAAAGCCCAACCGAACATTCCATAAGTTGCCAAGATTGAATCAATCCCAGTTATAGGAGTCGATATCAAAAAAGAGAGGGTAGCCCCTTTGCTTGCGCCACTTTTCTTAATACTTGTTGCAAGGGGAATAACACCACAGGAGCATACTGGTAGTGGAATACCAAAAATAGTGGATTTTACTACCGAAGAGATACTCTCTTTGCCTAAATGTTTTGTAACTATAGTTTCAGGGACTAACTCATGTAAAATACCGGCAAAGATAAGTCCAAACAAAATATACGGAGCCATAGCATTACTTAAATCGATAAGCGCTTCAAAAAATAAAATAAAATATTCCAAAATATACCCCTCTGTCAATAAATTGTATTATACATCGGATAATATAGAAGTTAGTTAGTAACATTAAAATGAATTAGTAAGAGTATACATTTTCTTAGAAATACATTGCTATATTCCTTCTTATATTAATTTACCATTCTGGCATAAGAGCCACTTTAACTACTGTGGGTCTCAAACAAATTGGTATAAAAATACAAAAATTATGCTATAATTCCACTTCGACAAATTTTAAAGAAAGTGGGTGATGTGATATGCCTGGTATTATACTTCGCCATGATGACAACTTTGACGCTTCTTACAGACGTTTCAAAAAGCAGACTGACCGTAACTTAATAGTTACTGAAGCTCGTGCTCGCCGTTTCCACGAAACAGCAACTGAAAAACTGAAGAAATTCAAAATTGCTTCTCGCAAGAAAATGCTTAAACGTCTTTATATGATGAGACGTTACGAATCACGCCTGTAAGCACAAGCCTTCGGGCTTGCGTTTATCTTCTACAAACAACCTTCAACTAACTTACCAACAAATTTTAAAGATTATAAATATCCATTCAAATACAGAAAAAGTTTTATTTTTTCTTGTCTTAATTATTATTGACGATTAAACTAAGCAAAAAGTAGACTTAAACCGTCAAACTTATTTATATTTTTCTTGATTCTAGCAGTTATAATGAGCTATAGTATTTATCTCAATTTAAAATAGGATATATTCAAAATGGTACCTGTTCAAAAAATACTCTCTTTTTACATTGACGGATTTCAAAGTATGAGAGTCGGAAAAAAACTTTGGGCTATTATACTTTTAAAATTATTTCTTATACTCACTCTCTTTAACTATTTTGTTTATGACAAAAGTATAAAAACTGAGTATAAAACAGATATACAAAAATCTAATTTTGTATATGAAAACTTAAAAGGAAAATAGATGGAAGACTATTTAGTTGATTGGAGTCGTGCACAATTTGCTCTCACGGCTCTCTACCACTGGCTCTTTGTTCCACTCACTTTGGGACTAGGATTTATTGTTGCAATAATGGAAACAATTTATGTAAAAACAGGTGAGGAATTTTGGAAAAAAACCACAAAGTTTTGGATGGGACTCTTTGCAATTAACTTTGCTATTGGTGTTGCAACTGGGATTATCATGGAGTTTGAGTTTGGAACAAACTGGGCAAATTACTCTTGGTTCGTTGGAGATATTTTTGGTGCGCCATTAGCAATAGAAGGAATACTTGCATTTTTTATGGAGTCTACTTTTTTTGCTGTTATGTTTTTTGGTTGGGATAAAGTTGGAAAAAAATTCCACTTGATTTCAACATGGCTCGTAGCAATTGGTTCTAATCTCTCTGCTTTATGGATTTTAGTAGCAAATGGATGGATGCAATATCCTGTTGGAATGATTTTTAATCCAGACACAGTTAGAAATGAGATGAATAACTTCTGGGATGTTATTCTCTCTCCTGTTGCTATAAGTAAATTTTTACATACAGTTGGAAGTGGATTTGTTATGGGTGCACTTTTTGTAGTTGGTGTAAGTGCTTGGTATCTGCTTAAAAACAGAGAGATCAAATTTGCCAAAAGTTCAATCCTTGTTGCTGCTACATTTGGACTCATAACAAGTATATTTCTTGTAATTAGCGGCGATGAAGCTGCACATCAAATTGCACATAAACAACCTGTAAAACTGGCTGCTATGGAAGGCTTATATGATGGAGAATACGGAGCAGGACTCGTTGTTTTTGGTCTTTTAAACCCAAATAAAACTCTAGAAGATGAAAAAGATTCTTTCTTAGTTGAAATAACAGTACCAAAAATATTATCAATTTTAGGTTACCATGAACTCAATGCTTACGTACCAGGTTTAAAAGATTTAGTCTATGGAAATGCTGAGCACAATATAATGAGTACAGCAGAAAAGATACAAAAAGGTAAAATTGCCGTAGCATCTCTAGAAGAGTACAAAGAAGCCAAGAAATCTGAAGATGCATTAGGTGCCAAAAATGCCAGGTTATCACTCCAAGAAAATATGAAGTACTTTGGTTATGGGTATATCAAAGCGCCAGAAGATGTTGTACCACCAATTGCTTTGACTTTTTACTCTTTTCACATTATGGTATATCTTGGAGGATGGTTTTTACTCTTATTTGCTCTGCTCTTATTTTTTATCACAAAAAGAGAGATTAGAGATTACAGATGGCTTTTATACGGAGCATTATGGAGTATTCCTCTTGGCTATATAGCAGGAGAAGCTGGATGGATAGTCGCAGAAGTTGGTCGTCAGCCTTGGGCTATCCAAGACTTGATGCCAGTTGGTATAGCGGCAACTCACATAGCAACAACTAGTGTCATGATTAGTTTTACTCTTTTTGCCGTCTTATTTACAACATTATTAGTAGCGGAGATAAAAATTATGACAGCGCAAATTAAAAATGGTCCAGAGGGAGGACACTAAGATGGGATTTGGTGATTTAAGCTTATTGGAACTACAACAACTTTGGTGGATAGTAATCTCTTTAATTGGTGGTCTTTTTGTTTTTATGATGTTTGTTCAAGGTGGACAAACTATGCTTAACAAACTTGCAGACGATGAAACCGAAAAAACGATGCTTGTAAATGCTATAGGCCGGAAATGGGAGCTTACATTTACAACTCTCGTACTTTTTGGCGGTGCTTTATTTGCAGCATTTCCTCTTTTTTACGCGACTAGCTTTGGTGGTGCCTACTGGGTTTGGATGGCAATACTTTTTTGTTTTATCATCCAAGCTGTAAGTTATGAATTTAGGACAAAAGAGAACAATCTTTTAGGTCAAAAGACTTATGAGGCTTTCTTAAACATAAACGGAAATATTGGTGTATTTCTACTTGGAATGGCGATTGCAACTTTTTTTAGCGGAAGTGAATTTATACTAGATTCTAACAATTTCTCTACTTGGCAAAACCCTCTTCGTGGACTTGAAGCTTTTGCAAATCCTTACAATTGGCTTTTAGGTTTTTCTTTGGTGTATCTAGCAAAAATAAATGCTGCTCTTTACTTTATGAATAATATAGACTATGAACCAATAAAAAATAAAGCCATTGAATCAATAAAAATAAATATGATATTTTTCTTGATATTTTTTCTCTCTTTTGCTATATGGACACTTTTAAGAGATGGTTATGCAATTACAGAAGATTCCATCATAGTGATGCAACAGTACAAATACCTTCACAACTTTTTGGAAATGCCTATAGTATTAGCGATGTTTTTAATGGGTGTAGTTATGGTAGTTATTGGCGTTTTTGTAGCGATTAGATATAAAAAAACATGCTGTATAAGAACAGTAGGAGCTGGAATTGTTCTTACTGTTATGTCAATACTTTTAAATGTTGGCTTAAACAATACAGCCTACTACCCTTCAACTTCGGATCTACAAAGCTCAATCACTATCATGAACAGCTCTGGAAGTCACTATACTTTGAAGGTTATGGCTTATGCGGGACTGCTTATTCCTTTCGTTCTAGCGTATATAGCATATGCGTGGTACTCTATGGATAAAGTCAAAATGACAAGAAAAGAAATTGAAGAAAGTTCTCACAATTATTAGGAGTTAAACAATGGAATATTTATACGAATTAATCTGGGCAAGTCTCTGGCCACTCACAATTTATATAGCTTATAAAGCTATTCATAGAAATGTGAAAAAATACAATTTTGAAGAGTAAAAGTATTCACCATACTATGGTGAGTACTTTCATACAGTAGTAAAATTCTTCTTATTTACTTTTTATATCTTTCCGTACATTTCATTATAAAAATTTAATGCATATCTATCACTCATACTTGCTATATAATCCGCTACAACACGATGTTTTGCCCTGTGCTCAAGTTGCTTATAATAAAAATCTGGAAGCATTTTCTCTTCTTCCATTAGTCCATTATAGAGCCCTTTTATAGCCTGCTTCCCAGCATACATTTTTATAACTATTTTTTTATGTTGATACATTTTTTTAAAAAGTATCTTTTTTAATTTTTTAATTTTTGTTTCTAAATCCGCTTCAAAACCTATAGGAATTTCACTTTTAGAATCTAGTACAGCACTCAAAACTTCGCCTGCCTTAATTCTCTCTTTTGAGTATTCCAGCAAAGAATAAACCAGATGATTTATAAGATGTGAACTAAAACGATAACGAAACATCTCATCATTTTCTAATCCCACACCTTCTTGAGCAACTTTTTCAAGTATTTCTTGTATTAATTCACTCTCTTTTAGATCATCAAAACTAATAAGACCAGAGTTAACACCATCATCAATGTCGTGACTCATATATGCTATTTCATCTGCACGATCAACAACCATAGCTTCCAAAGATGGATGGGTTTCAAGATTGAACTGTTCATGAATTGAGTCTGGTAAAAAGTTTTTTTTATATGGATAAGAGTGTTTTAAAATTCCTTCCAAGGTAGCAAATGTAAGGTTTAAACCGTAAAAACCTTTATATCGTTTTTCTAAGATAGAGACAACTCGAAAACTTTGAAAGTTATGTTCAAACCCATTCTTAAAACCACCAGCTTTGATACACTCATCTAAGCTATCACCGCCAACATGCCCAAAAGGAGTATGTCCTAAATCATGTGCTAATGCTATTGCTTCAGCTAAGAATTCATTTAATCCTAGGTTTGATGTTATTGAGCGAGCAATTTGAGAAACCTCTATGGAATGCGTAAGACGAGTACGAAAGAAATCACCCTCCTGATTTAAAAATACCTGCGTTTTGTACTCTAATTTTCTAAATGAACCAGAGTGAATAATTCTATCTCTATCACGAGCATAAGGATTACGAAAATCCTTATCTATTTTATGAAATCTATCGCTAGCTTGCACTCTTCATTCTCCTTTTTAAAGAAGTGAATTCTTTAAAAATTCCCCTCACTTCTGCGTTAAAACGCGATGCAGATAAATCACTAAATGATTTTCTGTAAAGCTTTACCTTCGGCAAGATAATATTTATTTATGCTTTTTTAATAAATTCAGTTTTTAAGTAAATCTTCGTTCCGTTAACGCGACCTTCAACATGATCGTCCATATCATTTGGAAGAGCAATACGAGTTACTGTTGTACCGCGTTTTGCAGTAAAACCAGCACCTTTAACATCTAAGTCTTTAAGAATTACTATGCTATCACCAGCCTTAAGTTCAACACCATTTGCATCTCTGAAAATTACTTTATTTGCATCTGCATTAACAGCTTTTTGAGCTAAATTTAATTCATCTTCTTCTAAGTACATCATATCTATCATATCTTGGCGACCAAGTTTATTAAAAAGAATATATGACATAACTTTTACAGCTGGTGTTTCACTCCACATAGCATCATTTAGGCAGTTAAAATGATTTTCATCTAAATCACCACTCTCTATCTGACTTTTGCAGTTTGCACAAACATAAAGAGATTGTTCTTCACTTGAATCACTAACTGGTAGTTCCATTACACTTAACTCTTCACTGCTTCCACATAATTCACATACACCATTACTTCTTACTTCTAAACTCATTTATATTTTCCTTTTGTTTTATTTTATTTCTAGAACTGTTTTATTACGGTTCCAACACCTTCACTTGTTAATATTTCAAGTAAAAGTGAATGTTCAACTCTTCCATCAATAATGTGAGCTTTTTCAACTCCACCATGAATAGCTTCAAGACATGCATCAACTTTCGGTATCATGCCACCGTGAATAGTCCCATCTGCTTTATAAGCTTCAATCTTCTCTTCCGATAAAGTAGGCAGAAGGTTTTTATCTTTATCTAATACACCAACAATATCAGTCATGAAAATAATCTTTTTTGCACCTATGGCTGCTGCGACTTTACTTGCACACAAGTCCGCATTTACATTGAAACCAGGATGATTTACTTCATTGCCTGAAGCTATCGGAGCTATAACAGGGATAAATTTATCTTCTAGCAACTTATGAATAACTTTTGCTTCAACTTTTGTTATCTCACCAACCAAACCATACTTGCCATCGGCCTTAGGTTTTGCTGTTATAAAGTTTGCATCTTTTCCTGTTATACCCACTGCTTTTGCACCATGTATATTTAAAAGGGTAGTTATTTCTTTATTGATGCTTCCGCCTAAAACCATCTCAACAACTTCCATAACCTGGTCATCAGTGACTCTCATACCATCTATAAAGCTACTTTTTATCTGAAGTCTATCAAGCATAGAGTTTATTTTATTTCCTCCACCGTGAACAATAACAGGTTTGATACCTACAAGATAAAGTAAAATAATATCTTGAGCAAATTTATCTTTTAGCTCTGGATTTATCTGTGCTGAACCACCATATTTAATAACAAATATTTCATTTGCATACCTTTTTATATATGGAAGTGCCTCAAGTAGAGTTTTAGCTGTCTCAATTTTCTTTATCATTCTCGTCCTTGGTAAACTTGATTATGTTTTCTTTACTTTCATGCTTATCTTTCGTCTTATTAAAAGCTTTTTCCGCCTCTTCTTCACTGTAGTTTCTACACTCTTCAGGTATAGTAGAATGCGGATCAGAAGCTATTTGGTCACACATTGTTGCATTAATCGTCATGTTTGAACATCCTGTTAATGCAAAAACTACTATTAAATATATTTTGAACATAAGGGCTCCTTTATGATTTATTTTTTATTATTAAATCTAAATATTTTTTTGGTGTAACTTTCATCATCTCTTGTGCTAACCAGCGTATTTGAAAAAACGCAGCACCACTGTCTCTAAGTGTAAAATAGTTTTTTAAACTTCTCAGATTAAAAGTTACAACCATATCTACTTTCACATTATCAGAAATAATATGCTTAAACGCATCACCAACATTGCGTTTTTTCTTTCCGGCTTGAAGTGCATCAAAAAGTTTTGAAGCATCTCCTTCAAACTCTGCTATCAAGGGAATAGAGCTCTTTGCTACTGCGATGGAGTGAAAATCTTCAACAACCTTCAGTTGATACTCTAGCTTATCATATATTGCACCAATCTCAAGTCTATTATAATCTTTGTCTACTGTTACAAACATATCAAACCCCATTACAGTGTTAATAAAAAAGTTTTTATCTCCGCCATGTTTTGAAGCTACAAAAGCGTTTATAACAGAGCTCATCGTATAGCGTGTACTTCTCACAGATATAGCTTGAAGACGATGACGAGCATGTTCTTGCAAAACGCCACGTGAAGTTCCACGTACCAAGAAACTAAGGTTTGCATGTTCTAAAATAGAGTGATGAAAATATGTCCAAGCTAAATCATCTAAAAGATTAGAATCATCTATTGCATTTAACTCGCTACACATAGAAGCATTTGGCATTTGATGTTCTATGTTTTTAATAACATCATTTTCACTGTTTTCAAATGAGTCATAACAAGTTCTTGCAGCTGCTTCTGCAACACCTATACCGGTATCTTGAAGCAACACTACTTCTGGTTTGCTATATTGAATGCCATACATATTTTCCATAAATATACCCCTGATGTAATTACTTGTATTTTACAATAAAAAACTTATACTTGCTATCTTGAAAGGCTAAAACCTATACCAATTTTATTCACATTGTTATTATAATCTATCAAACTTTCTCCATAGCCATTAAAGCCTTTTATATACAAAAATAGATCATCTCGACCAAAAATTGGATGTGAATAATTTAATTCAATAGCATGTTTTCCATGAAAGCTACTTCTTATAAGTAATTTTGTTAAATGTTGTTTATAAGGAATTATAAACTTTAGATGTCCATAGCCTATATAATCCATCAGATCTTCATTATATTTCAAAGAAGCAACAGGAAGCCATAATTTTAGCTCTGTAAACAGCCATTCATACTGCAGGAAAGTACTTACAGCTAAGTAGTTCCATGATCTTTCCTCTTCTCCACCTCTTCCATTGGATTGATGTGCAAAAGAGAACCGAAAAGCTCTTATAAACCTAGAATCATATATCTTTGAAACTGGTAAAGTAATAAAAAATTCTGGATTGTAATTTGTCTCCCTAAAGTATGCAGAATCAGCATAAAGTTGCCAATATGACAACTGAGTATACCCAAAACTATAAATCTCATCAAAACCAAATATATTTGTTTTAAAGTCATATTTTATACTGAGTTGAAACTCCGTCTCAATGTTTAATGCTTCATGTCCATTTGTTGCACTATAATTGCCATTTCCTCTATAGCTTATTGGCAAAAAATAGTTTGTATCATATGCTGTTATATTATAAAGAGCTTGTGAATATTGTCTGATTGTTGTATCTGTTTCATGATCCCATGATTTTTTCAAAGATTTGTAAAGTTTGGTTTGTTCTTTTTCTATGTCTCTTCTTCTGTTATCTTTATCTTTATAATAATAGCCCCTCGATGCTATTTTATACCAGTGAGCAGCTTTTTTATTGTCAACTACACAACCCTCTCCATTTTCATACATATATGCCAATATATAAGCTGCGTCTAAATCATTTTCATCTTCTGCTAAAGTTTTAAATACCTTAAATGAACTCTCGAAATCACCAGATTTATAAATTGTATAAGTTTTTTCAAATCTTGTTAAACCTATGAGAAGTGTTCCGCTAAGCAACAGTATCAAAAAAAATTTCATCTATTTTTGCACACCATCCAAAACAGGAACAAAATCACATTCGTCTAACTCTTCTTCTTCTATTGTCGAGCCATTTTTCATAAAACGTGTAATCACTTGTTTGTTTCCTTTTTGCATTGGTGCTAACAGTATTCCACCATCAGCCAACTGCTCAAACAATTTTTTAGGTATCTCTTTTGCAGTAGCTGAAAATAAAATTCTGTCATATGGAGCATACTGAATCCAGCCATTTTGACCATCATCTGTTCTTGTATGTATATTGTTAATATTTAATTTTCTAAATCTTGCTTTTGCCTCAAGCATCAATGGTTCTATGCGTTCAATAGAAAAAACGCCTCGAAAAAGATGAGATAGCACTGCCGCTTGATAACCACTTCCACATCCAATTTCTAAGACTCTGTCTGCTCCTCTTGGAATAAGATATTCAGTCATCATAGCCACTGTAAGAGGTGAACTAATCCACTGAGCTGAACTTAGAGGCAGTGCATCTAACTTATATGCGTTATGTCTAAAACCTATAGGAACAAAAGCTTCTCTATTTGTATTTGCTATTGCATCTTGTATTTCTGGAGAAAGTGGAAAGACTTTGTTACACTCTATTGCCATATTTGCTGTTTTTTTTGCTGTTATTCTATCCAAACTACTTTATTCCTATATCTATATATCTTCTCATAAGGGTTATCTCTTTTTTACTATATTTATGCTCTAAGCAAGCCTTATTCCCGTTTCTTTGTACTTTACCCTGAGGGTCTATAATTCCACTCATTTTTGTACACTCCGAATTTTCTGAATCACTAGCAACCACATAACACTGATTTATAATAGCTAATGCTTGCGTCAATGAGTTAAAATGCTCAGTTCTTAAAACTCCCCAATATGATGGAATGACAACAACATCTGCACCCTCCGATTTTTGCCACAATTCTTTAAAACGCAACTCAAAACAGATTAATATAGCTATTTTAATACCATCTATCTCAATGATTTTAATATCCTTATCACTTCCTTCACTCATATACTTATGTTCATCACCAAAACGAAATAATCTTGCCTTTGCACGTTCATATATAACTTCACCATTATGAAAAACTTTTACAAAATTAAAAATTTCACCATCTTTTTTTTCTAGAATTGTTAATATAACTGTTTTGTTTAAGGAGGCTTTTTTTATCTCTTCAATTGCTTTTGGTGCAAATTCTAACACCCTATCAAAGTTCTCATAATCAAAGGCCGTTAAGCACACTTCTGGAGAAACAATAATAGAATTATTTTTTGTCTTACTTATGAGTGTTAGTAGTGTTTGTAAGTTATTATTATAGTTTGGAGTTGTTTTAAAAAGAAGTGAGCAGAGTGTATACTCGCTCTCTCTACCAGTCATCATCAAAGCTAATACTACCTTTTGAGTAATTAGTTACTGTACCTTCGAAGAAATTAGTTTTTTGATCATTAAATTTTGCAAAATCATCTACCCATTTAATTGGATTTTTAACATTATATAATCGCTCAAATCCAACAGCATTTAATCTCTCATCAGCTAAAAATTGAATATACTGCTCAACTATTCCATCAGTAAGACCTAATATTTGACCTTGTGTGATATATTTACCCCATTCAGTTTCAAGCTTTACAGCCTCTTTAAACATCTCTATAACTTCAGCTTTTAGCTTATCCGTAAAAAGATCTGGTCTCTCTTTTCGAAGTGTATTAATAAGATTTTGAAAAAGTACAAGATGCGTAACTTCATCTCTTTGAATAAATCTAATCATCTGTGCAGAACCTAGCATTTTACCTGAACGTGCAAGCGTATAGATATATGTAAATCCACTATAAAAATAGATACCTTCTAGAATTTGATTTGCAAAACACGCTTTTACAAAATTATATTCTGATGGCTCTTTTGCTAACTCTTCATAAACAGCTGCAATCGCATCATTTTTACCTTTAAGCATCATATCACGACGCCATAATTCATAAATCTCTGCAGAATTAGTTGAAATGCTGTCAACCATAACAGCATAAGATTGTGAATGAAGTGCTTCTTCAAATGACTGACGAACTAAAATAAGATTTATTTCTGGAGATGTTACATAAGGATTAACATTATCAATAAGATTATTCGTCTGAAGTGAGTCCATAAAAATCAGTTGTGAAAGAGCCTTATCGTATGCTGTTTTTTCAGCATCAGTAAGATGTTTATAATCGTTTACATCACGAGTCATATCTACTTCTTTTGGAAACCATGTATTATTTAACATCATTTCCCAAAGATTATATGCCCACTGATACTTAATATTGTTTAACTCAAAAATACCTGTTGGATTACCACCAAAAATTCTTCTATCATTTACACTTTCTGTTGAGTCGGGATTATATATTTGTTTTCTTTTCATATGTAGCTCCAGATATTTTAATTTAAGAATATGATTATACCTTTGTACTATTAAATAACGTATAATTTTGATAATGATTTTACTGCTTTTTAACGATACAATAATCACTTTACTCTATGGTACAATATTAACACAAGGAGTTAAGAATGAAAAAAATAATCTTAACAATAATTTTAAGTAGTACTGTAGTATTTGCTAGCAGTGGGGAAGAATTACTACAACAATATGGCTGTATGGAGTGTCACAATATAATAGGTAAAAAAAGTGCGCCTGCATTTATGGGTACTGCTAAGAAAAACCTAAAATGGTATGGTGATCAAGCAAAAAACAACATCATCAAAAGCATCAAAAATGGAAGTAAGGGTAAATACAGACAGTTCATAGATACACAGATGCCTGCTTACAATAATATATCAAATAATGATTTAAATATTATCGCATCTTGGATACTCTCAGAGTTTAAAGAGAAAAGATCTCAAATGATGAATCAAGGTCAAAAAATGGGTGGACAAGGAAAAGGAAAACCTTAATTGAATAAAAAATTTAAATCTGCATTTGGACTTAAAAATAGACATATCCAAACGCTCTACTCATCCTTTTTAAAAAAACGACTCAATATAGCAATGGAAGTTGAAAAGTTTGTGCTTGAAGATGGTGATTTTCTTGAATGCTATTGGTATAACAAAGCAAAATACAACTCTAAAAAATCAATTGTTATACTTTTCCATGGCTTAGCCGGTTCCTTCAAATCTCCCTATATTCAAAGTACTATGAGTAAATTAGATCAAAATGGTTTTAGTAGTGTTTTGATGCATTTTAGAGGTTGTTCTGGAGTTTCAAATAATCTTCCTCGTTCTTATCATAGTGGAGACAGTGCTGATGCACTTGCTTGGATAAAAAATATAAATTCTAATTACCCAAATTCTAAAATATTTACAGTTGGCTATTCACTTGGTGGAAATATGATGTTAAAACTTTTGGGAGAACTAGGTGAAAATTCCTTAATTACTGCAGCCATTTCAGTTTCTGCTCCCATGCAACTAGATATTTGTGCTAAGCAAATGAATAAAGGATTTTCAAAATTTTATCAGTATATTTTACTTAAAGAGTTAAACGCAGCAGTAGAAAAAAAGTATAATACCTTTGATATGAATTCACACATAAGTCTCAAACGAGAAGAGATTAAAAATTTAACAACATTCTGGAAATTTGATAATGCATATACAGCACCAATTCATGGATTTGATTCTGCTCAAGATTATTATACAAGATGCAGTTCTAAACAGTACTTAAAAAAGATTAAAACGCCAACTCTTATTATTCACTCTCTCGATGATCCATTTATGACAAGTGAAGTTTTACCAAGTGATGATGAGATTTCAAAATATATTAACTTAGAGATATCAGAAAATGGTGGTCACGTTGGTTTTATTGGGGGAAGTTTTTTCAAGCCAGAATATTGGCTTGAAAAAAGAATAGTTGATTATTTTACTGCTTTTTGAACAGCTTTCTCATCAAAACCGTCATTGCCGTGTTCTTTTGCCCATTTACTCGCTGACTCGTCTAAGGACTTAACTGCCTCGTTTCTAAAATCCGTTGCTGTATAGCCGGTTTCATGTGAATAAATTATATAAATACCAAGAACTAACATAAGAAGTGCCAATTTACCATTATGATTTTGAAAAAAAGTGTATGCCAATACAGCAACTACAACTAAAGCAACTGGGTATAACCATCCATCCATTACATATCCTTATTATTTTAAAAAGAAGTATAGCACAGTTAGTGATTGTTTATATAAAAAAGTGGGGAAAGAATCTACATGCCTAAAGACATGTAGAAGTTAAAAAATTACTTATTTACGAGAGTTACGTTTACGTTCTGCTTCTGTTAAGAATTTTTTACGAATACGGATAGACTTAGGAGTTACTTCAAGAAGTTCATCATCTTCTATCCATTCCAATGCACGCTCTAATGACATATTTCTGTATGGAACAAGTTTAATAGCTTCATCAGCTCCACTTGAACGTACATTTGACTGAGCTTTTCCTTTAATAGGATTAACCACAAGGTCATTTTGACGAGAGTGTTCACCAATAATCATACCTTCATAAACTTCTGTTTGAACGCCAATGAAAAGAACACCACGGTCTTGAATACCAAATAATGAGAATGCAAGAGTTGAGCCTGGTGTCATAGAAATAAGTGCACCATAAGAACGAGATTCAACAGAACCACTAAATGGACGGAACTCTAAGAAAGAGTGATTCATAACACCCTCACCTTTTGTATCTGTTAAGAATTGTCCACGGAATCCAATAAGTGCACGAGCAGGAATTTCAAACTCGATTCTTTGAAAACCTTGACCCATTGGTAGCATTGATTTCATCTCAGCTTTTCTTTTACCTAAACGCTCAATTACTGAACCGCTTAAATCTTCAGGAACATCTATTACTAAATGCTCAAATGGCTCACATTTAACACCTTCAATCTCTTTAACAATAACCTCTGGACGAGAAATTGAAAATTCAAAATCTTCACGACGCATATTTTCAGCAAGAACTGTAATTTGAAGTTCACCACGACCTGATACTTTAAATTTACCTTCACCAACAACTTCTAATTTCATTGCAACATTTGTATTCATCTCAAATTCAAGACGTTCACGAAGTTTGTTTGAAGTTACGTGCTTACCTTCTTTTCCAGCAAGTGGAGAATCATTAACAGCAAATACAACTGTTAAAGTTGGTTCTTCAACATGCATTGGATCAAGTGCTACAGGGTTACTAGGATCACAAACAGTATCTCCAACGTCAACTGTTTCCATACCAGCAAATGCAACAATATCACCAGCTTCTGCTTGATCTATCTCCATACGGTTAAGGCCATGGAAACCAATAAGTTTAGAAATTTTACCCTTCACTAATTCACCATCAGCTTTTGCAAGCATAATGTTGTCACCTTTTTTTACTGTACCATTAAAAATACGAGAAATACCAATTTTACCAACATAGTTATCATAATCAAGTGTAAATACTTGTGATTGAAGTGGATTTGCTGCATCACCTTCTGGTTCTGGAACATGACTTAAAATAGTCTCAAAAATACACTCAAAATTTCCATCAGGATCATCCATATCTAATTTGGCAATACCATCACGAGCAGCAGCGTAAATAATTGGGAAATCTTGTTGTTCATCAGTAGCACCCATATCTGCAAAAAGGTCAAACATTTCATCAGCAACTCTATCACAATCAGCAGAAGGTTTGTCAATTTTATTAATTACAACAATTGGCATCTTACCAAGTGCTAGCATCTTTTTACAAACAAACTTAGTTTGAGGCATAACACCTTCATAAGCATCAACAAGGACTAAAACACCATCAACCATTTTAAGTACACGTTCAACTTCTCCACCAAAGTCAGCGTGACCCGGTGTATCAATGATATTAATCTTATAATCTTTATAACGAATAGCTGTATTTTTAGAAAGAATCGTAATACCACGCTCTTTTTCTAAATCATTACTATCCATCGCTCTTTCATCGTGTTGTTCGTGAGAACCAAATGTACCAGACTGCTCTAGTAGTCCATCAACAAGTGTAGTTTTACCGTGGTCAACGTGCGCGATAACGGCAATATTTCTAATCTTTTGCATAAGTTTCCTTGTTTAGCTTTTCTACTATTAGGTGGATTAAATACCTAACAAAGCTTTAGGGTAAAAATTTTCGCGATTATACCCAAATAAATATTATAAACACGTGAAAAAGATAAGATAGTCTTAATATAGTAATAAAAACCTGCTAGAAAGAAAAATTATCTATCGCACTAAGTGGCTCATTAATATTAAAAATTTTAGCCCTAATGTTTGTATATCCGAAAGACTCCAACCTTTTAGTATGTTTTTTTAAATATCTATTTGCATCATTAATATTTTCAAATAAATAAATTCCTCCAGCTTCTTTAGTCTCTTCATTTTCTGTCCATATTTTCCATATTAATCCCTCTTCTGTTGCTATATTCTTAGCTAATTCACTAAACGCTTCTGTAAATGTCTCTTTAAATGGTCCCTTATGTGGAAAATCTACTTGTAATAAATATTTCATGTAATACTCCTGATATCTTATATAATATTCAAATGAAGTATAGTGTTTAAACAAATTTATATCAAGAAATTTAGAATATTTTAGAATTTTAAATTTTTTCTTTTACTATATATAAAAGAATTGTTTTCCAATAGTTTCCAGAAAATTAATCTATTATATTGGATTTTAATTCCTAAATCATAAAAATATTATTCGTATTAATATGCTATTATATTTTACTATTCAAATAAAGAAAGAAAAAATATTTTCTATATTAAAATAGTAAAAACCAAATAAAGTATTATATAATGATTGATTATCCAAGTAAATTAGATATTATATTTGATAAATTATTAAATAATTCCATTAAACCTATCATCATTGGTGGATTTGTAAGGGATTTTTTACTAAAAAAAGAGTCAAAAGATATAGATATTGAGCTTTATGGTATAAAATCATTTTCAAAATTAGAAAATATTTTAAAAGAATTTGGAAGCGTAAACAGCTTTGGTAAAAGTTTTGGAGTTTGTAAACTAAAATTCGATGACTTAGATTTAGACTTCTCTTTTCCAAGAAAAGATTCTAAAATATCAAAAGGCCATAAAGGCTTTGAAATAGAACTTGATTCTTCGCTCGATTTTAAAACTGCTACAAGTAGACGAGATTTTACTATAAACGCTATTGCCTTTGATATTAAGAATAAAAAAATTTTAGATCCATTTAAGGGCATAGATGATTTACAAAATAAAATATTAAGAGCTATAAATATAGATAAATTCACTGATGATCCTTTAAGAATTTTACGAGCTGTACAGTTTAGTTCAAGATTTAATCTATCTATTGATGATAAGCTTTTAAATATCTGTAAAAAAATGGTTGCAAATAATCTTTTAAATGAACTCCCTAAAGAGAGAATATTTTTAGAAATTCAAAAGCTATTACTGAAATCTTCGTCACCATCATCTGGAATAGAATTGTTAAAGAAGCTTGGAGCTTTTAATTTTTTTGTAGAATTTAAAGACTTAGGTATAAACGATTACAATACAACACTAAAATCTATTGATAAGATGAGTTTTTTATTAACAAGTAACGAGGCAAGAAATACTATCTTAATGTTATCAGTCTTATGCCACAAATTAACTATAAAAAATTGTGAAAATCTTTTACTAAAACTTACTACAAACAGGGGTTTAATAAATAAAGTTTTAAAGATTATAGAATATCAAAATAGTTTAAATTTTATAAATTTTACAGATTATGATATTTATTTACTTGCTACTAAAATCAATTTAGAAGAGTTTATTTATTTTTCTAAAGCTATTACAACTTCTCAAATCATCTTAAATAATATTTTAAGACTCAAAACAAGAGCTAACGAATTAGGCGTTTTAAATACAAAAGCTAAAGCTCTTCTCCAAGGAAAAGATATATTAAACCTCGGTATTAAACCATCAAAAGATTTTTCAAATATATTAGAAAAAGCTTATCTAGCCCAAATAAGTGGGGATTTTACAACTAAAGAACAAGCTTTAGTCTGGTTAAAAAAATTCTTATTCACCTAAAACATTTGTTTTTCTATTAAACTCTGAATATTTATTTACACTATCGATTGCAAAACTTATTGCATCTGTAAGTCTTGAAAAATATATATCTTTATACTCAGTGTCATATGCATGAATAAGCTCTTCATATATAAGTGTAAATTTTTGTAATAATTCGACTATCTCTACATTCATATGAATATTTTTTGAAATAAGAATAACTAGATCAAACCCTTTTTTCTTTTTTGAATCCATATCATCTGTTTGTAAATAAAGCTTAGAATTGTGTTCATCATTACTTGTAAGTTTTTTTAAAACCAATATAATGCCATCTTCAGATATAGCCAGATTAGTTACCTTGTTATTTATGTAACTTCTCATTTCAGTTAAATTCATTTTAGAAATTTTTGCAGATACTTGAGAAATTTCATCTTCACAATTTTTATTTTTACCCAGGAGAGTTCCAAACATTAGTTTAACTTTGAACTATTCTAGAACTATCAATTTCTATTACAGTATGTACGTTTCCTCTTGGATTATAGTCTGCAACCACTTTCATATATTTTGGTTTTAATTTTCTTTCTAAAAGTTCATATATCTCATTTGCAGAATTTTCATGTGAAACATGTTTATCACGAAATGAATTTATATATAGCTTTATTGCTTTTAGTTCAACTACCCATTCATCGGGTGTATATTCTAAGTATATAGTTGCATAATCTGGATAACCACTTCTAGGACAAAGGCAAGAAAACTCAGGAAGAGTCATCTTTATAAGATAATCACGCTTGTGTTCATTTGGCCAGATTTCTAAATCTTTATCTACATCAAATTCATTAACTATTTTTTCACCATATTTCATTTCATTCTCCTTTTTTGGCACTGAATGCCGATTCCACTGTAGCCAAGCTTTCATGTGGTTTATTTTTTAAATTGCTTCTTGTAAATCTGCTAAATATTTGCCCTGAATAAAGTTTATTTTCATCTTCTTAGCTATTTCATATGACTCTACATCTTCAATATTTTTTATCCAGGTTTTAATACCTTTTTTTTGAGCCATAGTATTAAAACCACTTATTATACTATGATTTTTTTCATCTTTTATCTCTTTAGAATAATAGGAATCAAATCTAATAACATCAATATCCAACTCTCTTAAATATAAAAAACTTGCGTGTATAGAACCGATTCTGTCAATCGCAATAAATACACCAAGAGCTCTTAATGAATTAATTATGGAATTATATCTGCTTGTATGTGAATAATACTCTTGTTCACTTAAAATAAACATTATCTTTTTTTTAGGAATGTTATTATCTTTTAAAAGTTCTTTCGCATAAAATAAAAAATTTTCATTTCTTATGGATGTTGGAGATATATTAATGGCATATATATCATCACTATTAAGTGTATAGTTTACAATGGCATGCTCTAGAACAATTAAATCAAATGCCACTGATAAACCTAGTTTATTGATAACTTTTGTATAACTTTTTGGATACAATAGTTTTCCGTTAGAAATTTTTAATTTAACAAAACACTCCTTATAAACTATCTCATCCTCTTCATAAATATTTTGAGTTGAAACTTTAATATCTTTATCATTAATTGCATTAATAATATAAGATTCAAGTTCACTTGGATCTATCTCTTCTTCGTTATATTGTGATTTTATTTTTTTATTTTTTTCTTGAAGTTCAAAAAGATTTTCTACTATATAGTGCAGTTCATGTGAATAACTTGTATCTGTTAGTGCACCAGATATTTTCACCTCTATATTATCAACTTTAAACTCAGCAGATTTAAGGCATAAAAGCTCTAACATAGTTTTGTATTTTTCTTTTGTACCTTCTAAACCAATTATAAAATCTCCACCTTTAATATGTCCTAATGGAAAGTTGAAAATTTTCTCATTTTCAATATATTTTCCTATCCACTTTGCAACTTTAAAGAGTGTTTTATCCCCATTTTTAAGACCATAAGTAGTGTTAATATCATGAAGATTTTCTATAGTGATTAAAATTAAAGTATACTCTTTTTTATTTTTTATCTCTTTTTTCAAATAATTGTAAAGATATTCACGTGTAAAAGTTTTGCTTACATCATCTGTTATTTTTACATTAAATCCACTGTATATTATGTATAAAATGAAATAGATACTAAAAGCTAAAAGAAAAATTGATTCAATATAAAAAGAAAGATGTAGACTTTCATAAGTAGTAATGAGAGTACTCGAAATTAAAATAAGTACAAGAGCAAAGATTGGAAGACCTATTCTAAGTGCAAGCTTAAAACGGTATTCTCTCTCTTTAGTCTGTGGAAGTAACATTAATATTTTTAAACGTCTAAGTGTTTAACGTCTTTTGCATGCGTCTCAATATAGTTACGGCGAGGCTCTACTTCATCACCCATAAATAGAGTAAAAGCATCTGAAGCAACTTCAGCATCTTCAATTGTTACTTGAAGAAGTACACGGTTTTCAGGAGTCATTGTTGTTTCCCAAAGTTGTTCTGGATTCATTTCACCTAAACCTTTATAACGCTGAATATAAGCACCTTTTTTAGCATAATCTTTAATATTTTCTAATTCTATTATTATGTCATTTTTAAAATTTAAATCCCACTCTCCAATCTTTTTAAAGACATAATTTGCTTCTGTAAAGTGCGGAGCTGTAAATAAATCATCATTTATTAATAACTCTTCCATTCCACCTTTCGTTTGAACAAAAATATGAATTTCATTTGTTTCTGCGTTTATAGTTTTTGTAAGAATGTTATTATCTATTGAAGTTAAAAACTCTTCAACTTTTACAAATAAATCATTTGCTCCAAGAGAAATTAAGTCAGGATTTTCTATAAAATGACGAATTAAATCAACAAGAGCATATCTTCTATCAAGTGCTTCAAGGCTTCCTGCATAATGATCAACCATTTTAAAAAACGCAACTAAGTCATTATGTCCAACACTATCCATCTCTAAAGATTCAACGCCGTTATCAATTAAAAAATCATTCATTTGACGATCATCTTTAAAATATATCTCTTTTTTACCTTTTTTATAACGATAAAGTGGTGGTTGTGCTAGATATAAATAACCTTTTTCAACTACATCACGGAAATGTCTAAAAAAGAAAGTAAGAAGTAGTGTTTGAATATGAGAACCATCAACATCCGCATCTGTCATAATTACAATTTTATGATAACGAAGTTTCTCTTCATTATACTCTTCACCAATGCCACAACCCATAGCTGTAATCATATTAGTAATTTCATCAGATTTTAAAATTTTTTCTAGCCTTGCTTTTTCAACATTTAAAATCTTACCCTTTAGTGGTAAAATTGCTTGAAATACTCTATCGCGTCCCATTTTAGCAGAACCACCCGCTGAATCACCTTCCACAAGATAAAGTTCACAGATTGAAGCGTCTTTAGATTGACAATCAGCTAGTTTACCAGGAAGTGTTCCAACACTCATAGAATCTTTTCTACGAGTAAGTTCACGTGCTTTTTTTGCAGCTTCACGACCACGTGCAGCCATTAATGATTTTGAAACAATTGCTTTTGCTTCTATTGGATTTTCTTCAAAATATTTTTGTAAAATCTCGTAAGTTTGTTTTTGAACTAAAGGACGTACATAAGTATTTCCTAATTTTCCTTTTGTTTGTCCTTCAAATTGAGGTTCTGGTACACGAGCAGATACAATAGCAATAAGACCTTCACTCGTATCATCTCCAGATATTTTTATATCTTTCTCTTTTGCTGCACCATTTTGTGAATTATAGTTTGAAATTACACGAGTTAAACCAGCACGGAAGCCAGCCTCGTGTGTACCACCATTTGGAGTTCTAATATTATTTACAAAAGAGGAGAGTTTCTCTTCGTAAGAATCGTTATACATAAGTGCTATATCAAACTCTATATCTTCAATTTTTGCAGAAAATGAGTAAACTTCAGCCACTTTTGTTTTTTTATTCATATCATCAACATATTGAGCTATACCACCCTCAAAATGGTATTCCTCTTTCGTTCCAGTTCTTTCATCATTAAATTTTATTGTTATAAACGGATTTAAATATGCAAGCTCTTTAAATCTTTTAGCAAGATAAGCATATTCAAAAGTTATAGTCTCAGTAAAAATAGAAGGATCAGCTGCAAATTCAATAGTAGTACCAGTTTTACGGGTAGTGCCAATAACTGTTAAAGGTTCTTGAGGAATACCTTTTTTAAAATTTTGTTCATATATTTCCCCCTCTCTGTGTATTGTCATTTTTAAATCACCAGAAAGTGCATTTACTACAGATACACCAACTCCATGAAGACCACCAGAAACTTTGTAAGTATCTTTATCAAACTTACCACCAGCATGAAGAACTGTTAAAACAACCGTAGCTGCAGACATTCCTTCTGTAGGATGCATATCAGTAGGAATACCACGACCATTATCAGAAACTTTACAAGTTCCCTCCTTTGTAAGTGTTACACTAATTGTATCACAGTAACCAGCCATAGCCTCATCAATAGAGTTATCAATAACTTCATAAACTAAATGATGAAGACCACGATGTCCAGTATCACCAATATACATACCAGGACGTTTTCTAACAGCTTCTAAACCTTTGAGGACTTTAATATTACCAGCACCGTAATTTTGTTCCATTTATAATACTCCGATAGCCTTATTTGGCATAATTAGAAACATTCTATCCAAAATAAGCTAATAAGAAGTTTTAGTGAAATTAATATTGTTATGATTATTTGAAAGTATATGTGAAAACGAAATATCCATAACCTCTATAGGGCTTATGTTTACCTCTAAATTCATACTCTTTTGTATAATAATTGTGCAGATAATCTAAAGAAAAATTTTTATATCTTGTACTTATACCTAGACTTGCATAAGCGGTAAAATTGTTTTTATTTACTGAATGACTATCTTCAAATGTATTACCATCTAAAAATATATCCCTAGCTATTATATTTGATCCTGCTGCCATATTTAAAAAAAAACTCCAATTTGAAGATTCATTTATTATTACTTTAGAATTTGTTGGTAAAGATGAAAAACTACCTTCATTCATAGAATTTACTCCAAAATCTTTTGGAATATTAAAACCTATTCTATAAAGAGCTCCACCTGAAGCTTTTACTGAAGCATTACCTAAATTTATACCTAAATAAGGCACTAATACAGAATCAAAACCATAAATTTTTGAATATTCAAAACGCCATTTATGCATATAATTTAATTGTAATATAAATTCATTTTTAAGTTGGTTATCCCAACCTGCTGAATCTCTTGAATTAAGTATATTATGAATAGAAGATTGTAACTCTTCCATTCCAGATGCTGGACCAACTATCCCCGTTTGAAGTGTTAAAGAGTCTAAAAAAGTATGAGTAGTTTGGTGTAAGCCTATTTCAATATAGGAATATCCTGCGTAAGGTCTATCATCTGCAATTAACTCAATTTCATCTAAATCATATGGGGTAAACATCTGATTTGCATAAGAAAAAGATATAAAATTATTTGTATTTTTTGAGGATATAAAAGGTATATTTAAAAAACTATTTTCTGTATTTCCTCTGTAAAAAAGGGCTGAAATTTTAGCACCATGTGTATATCCTATGTCGGTATATACATTAGCATCATTTTCCATGCTATAATTAAATTTTTTAATTTCAAATACTTCTTCACCTGCATTTAAAAAAATTACAAGAAGTAAAAACAGTATTATTTTTTTCATAAGTTATTTTCCTCTTTAAAATTCTAAATTTATAATAACTCCATAATTAAAATTATTAAATTGGTAGGGTTTGTTTAATGAAATATTATATTGTTCTTGTTGTATCATTATATTTTCTTGATATGTTTTAAATTTCATAGTTACACTTATGTCAAGCCATTCACTTAAACTTTCTGCTGCTCTTCCCATTGGGTTTAATAAAAGATAACTTATGTTACCTAAATATTTTGAACCCCAAATAACTCCACCATTTTTATCTAATTCTTTTTCAAGATAATACATATATTCACCCATTAATGAACCAATTATTGGAGTTGAAATTAAATCTTGAATAGATGGTATTTCTGCAAAAGCTTCATATCCACATTCCCAAACAAATGATGACATTATAAATGAAAACATAAAAGATTCAAACGGAGCAAAACCATCATTTCTAGCCATTGTATAATATATAGCACCTGATACTGGATGCCCAATATAATTGATACCAAACTCATCTTCATCTATTACTGGACCATCAGAAATATTATCTTTCCATTTTTGACCTAAATTTTCACCATTTGCTTCATCAGGATCCCATTTTGTTACAGATTCAGGAAGTAAATATAATATTCCTATCGTACTTATCATAAAACCCTGTAAATAAAGAGAATCTTCTAATATTTTTTTTTCTGATTGATTTAAATTATCATTCACATTTATGTTATTAGGAATATAATCTTTATATAAATTATTATCAAGGGAAATATATTGTTGTTTTAAGAGTTCACCCATTTTATATTCATGAATCTTTTTAGATAGTGAATCATCATACTTATCATCAAAGTATTTTTGAATATCACTAGTTAAACTTGCAAACGCAACTATTTTAATAGTAATTAAAAGGAAAATTAATTTTAGAATATTATTTTCTTATATAACGATTGGCATAACAACTGTTTTAAAATTTTCATCACTTAAAATAAAAGGTAAATTACCTTCATTAAGACCTATATTAAATTCAGAATTATTGATAGAGTTTAAAAAATCTAATAAATATCTTGAATTTATTGCTATAGAGAATGGTTCTGTGAAATTTGTATTATGTGTTATTTCTGTCTTAGCTTCAATATTATCATCACTCAGTGATTCAAAAGTAATAATATCATTTAAAAATGTAATTTTTACATCTGTTGAAATAGTAGTTATTTGTTTAATGGAATCAATCATAATTGCTTTTGGTAAAAGTAAATTATTTGCTGTTTCTTTGGGAATAATACGTGAATATTCTGGAAATTTACCATTTATAAGTTTTGTAAAAAATGTATATTGTTCTGAATGAATTATTAGATTTGTTTCATCATAATATAATTCAATATCATTAAAAAATAATTTTTGTATTTCTATTATTGCTTTTTTAGGAATTATAATTGATAATTCATTAGCACTTTGATTATTTACATTAACTACAGCTAAACGTCTAGTATCTGTTGAGGCAAAGTTTATAGAATCTTTTTGTATATCAATAAGTGCACCATTTAATTCAAATTTAGGATTATTAGTATCTATTGCCGGTGTGATTTTTTTTAATGATTCAATTAAAGTGTGAGAATCTATAGATATTCGTGCTTTTCCTTCATATGATGGAAATTCAGGAAATTCATTATGAGAGAAAGTTGGTAGTTTAAAGTTTGAATGTGCTTGAGAAATGTGAAGTGTATCATTTTTAACTTCAAGATTAACATCACCATCTTTTAAAATTTTAACAATATCTAAAAGTTTTTTACCATTTGCTGTAATACTACCATCTTTAGTAATATTTACATTTTGAGTAGTTACTAAAAATCCTATCTCATAATCAGTTGCTTTAACTGTTAACGTAGAGTTAGTTGCATTTAAATATACATGAGATGTGATTTGTGATGTATCTTTTTTTTCTAAAAATGGTCCAGCATGTATTAATATGTTTTCTATTATTGATTTTGATATTGTTATTATCATATGAATTTCCTATATATTTTATATAATTTTAGTACGTAGTAGTAGGGGGTAGTGAATATGTGAATATCACTTATTTGCCCCTATACTAAGAGCTCTACAGATGTGATAAACCTGTAGAACTTCTTTCACATCTATTCACTTTTAGAATTATATCTTTTTTTTTACAATAATTGAGAGATAATTTATGATGAAGATGTTATTTTATTTGTTAACTCTTCAATTTTTACTTTAAAGTCTTCATCATCAATAATTAAATTATTTATTTTTTTGATTGTGTGACTAATTGCTGTATGGTCTTTCATGCCAAAATATTGAGCAAGTTGAGGCATAGTGTTTTGTGTAAGTTCACGACAGATATATATTGATATTCTTCTTGCATATACTATGTTTTTGCTTCTACCTTTTGAACGTATTTCACTTGGTTTTATATTTAAGTCTTTGGCTACAAGTTCAGTTATCATATCCATATTAATATTTGCACGATTTTCATTCATTTGATCTTTTAAAACGGTCTTTGTAAATTTTAAATCTATATCAACATGCATTAATTGTGAATAAGCATGAAGTTTAGAGAGAATACCCTCTATTTCACGTACATTAGAGTCTATTACTGTAGCGATATAATTAATAATATCTTTTGTTAATGTAACTTTATTTATTTCACATTTTTTTTCAATAATAGCTATTTTAGTCTCAAGTTCAGGTGGTTGAATATCAGCAACCAAACCCCATTCAAAACGGCTTTGTAAACGTTTTTCCAATCCACCTATTTTTTTGGGATGTTTATCAGCAGTAAGTATTATCTGTTTCCCAGCACCTTTTAAGGCTTCAAATGTGTGAAAAAATTCTTCTTGTATTCCTTCCTTATTGGAGAGAAATTGAATATCATCAATCAATAGAACATCACATTTACGGTATTTTTCTTGAAAGCGTTCCATTGTTTTGTTTCTTACATGACGGATAAAATCATTTAAAAATTGTTCTACAGTTGTATATATTACAACCTTACCATTATTTTGAAATACATTACCAGCAGCTTGCATAAGGTGTGTTTTCCCAAGACCAACACCACCGTAAATAAATAAAGGATTATATACATTACCTGCGTTTTCACTAACACTTTTAACGGCTGCATATGCAAATTGATTAGATCCACCAACCATAAAATTATCAAAACTATGAGAAGGATTTAAAAGTGAATTACTAACCTTTTGTTCAACTACTTTTTTACTTTTTCTTTTATCAACACTATTTTTTAAAGCAATTTTTACTGTAACTTTTGAACCGCTCTTAACTTCAAAAAGATGAGCTATCTTTGCACTATATTTATTTTTAATCCAATTAATAACAAGTGCATTTTGTGGATAAAATATTGCTAATTCCGCAGTAGATTTTTTTACATCATAGACTAGATGTTTTATATATCTATTATATTCAACTTCTGTTATCTCTTCTTTAAGTGCTTCTAATACTTCTTGACCTATATTCACGTAATACCTTAAATGTAGTTTGTTCTCAGTAGTCTTTTGACATTGTTCCAAAGAAATATTACCTTTAAGTGATATTCTTATCGTGAGTTTTTAAAGCTATAAATAACAAAAATTTGTTGTTCACTTTATGCTTTTAATATGTGAATAGTACATTATATATGCATAAAATAGGATTAAATTAATGTGAATAACTAAAATTAGTTTATGTGAATGTTTAGAGTTATCTATTGTATAATCTATTTAATAAAAATATTTAGGAAATAGATGATTATACTTGGAATAGATCCTGGAACTAGAAATATGGGTTATGCTCTCATCTCTCTTGAAAATGGAAAAATCTCTTTGCTTGAAGCTGGTCTTATAAAAATGAAAGCAGAGAATTTACAGTTTCAAATACCGCAGATGGTTGAAGGTTTAGATGTGATATTTCAAAAATATAAAATAGATGAAGTTGCCATGGAGGATATCTTTTATGCTCATAATCCTGCAACAACTATAAAATTGGCACAGTTTCGTGGAGCTATTATGTTAAAACTTCTTCAAGAACATGGGCAATTTTATGAATATACTGCTTTGCAGGTAAAAAAAGCACTTACTGGAAAAGCTAAAGCAGCAAAAGAACAAGTTGCGTTTATGGTTAAAAAGCTTTTAAATATAAAAAAAGAGATTAAACCACTTGACATCTCGGATGCTATGGCTGTTGCTATAACACATTCACAAAGAGTCAAGTTAAAAAAATAGTTTTATATTTTATGCCATTTGATTAAGTAAATAAACCCATGCTTTTTCTTTATTTCCATCATCTAATACAATTTCTTTTTCTTCTCTTTTAAAGAGATGTGGAAGACCTTCATAATCATCAATTTCATCAATTTCATCTTGTGTTACTTCAAATAATATGCCTTTTATTGCAAAATTACCTTTATTTAATTCTACTAATAGAGGAGAAGGACTATCCATTATTTCATATGAACCGTATAGGGTAGCTTTTTTGATTTCTTTACCTTTAGTAAATTTACTTTTTTGTAGTGTTCCATAACTAAATATTTTAATAGCACTCATTTTATAGCCTTGTGAGTAATTTTTCTAAATCAATTGTATAAAAACTATGTAGCATGGAAATAGCATATTCATATATGTACTAGTTGTTTATATAAATTCTATTTGTATTTTATCTGTTTTTTAGGATATTATTTTATAAATTAAAAAAAAAGGAAAAATATGTCAACAATTGATAATGCAAGTATTGTAAAAAAAGCTAATATTTATTATGAGGGGAAAGTTACAAGTAGAACAGTGAATCTTAGTGATGGTACTACACAGTCTTTAGGTATTATGCTTCCTGGTGAATATACTTTTGGAACTAATGAAGCGGAAATTATGGAAATTTTAAGTGGAGAGCTTGATATTAAGCTTCCTGGAGAAAATTGGAAAACTCTTAATACTCCAGAAACTTTTAATGTGCCAGCAAATTCATCATTTGATTTAAAAATTAAAACAGTTACTGATTACTGTTGTTCATATATCAAAGAGTAAAAATTTAACTGAGAAAAATTAATTTTTCTC
>JGI10211J34971_10000690_pt1 | contig 28058 bp, 23 predicted proteins | sample Etolagsediment_FD_34971 | JGI IMG/M metagenome (IMG submission 34971)
TGCTGCGCTACACTACTTGGCAGACCCGCCAGCATGCTCTGCATGCTGAAATCGAAGTACTTATACAACCGGCTTGAGGTCAATCTCGCTGAAAAATTCCGATTAGAAAAGACTATCACGTAGAATATGGGCATGGATATAAAAAGCACTATTAACCACATCTGGTTATTTCTCACAAGCCGCTGTAACCTGGACTGCGCGTATTGTTTTTATAAGCATCGACACCATCAGCAGATTATGACCATGGAAACATTCCGGAATGTTCTTGGTTATATCCGTTTTGTTGCACCCGCGGAATTTGTCTTTTCAGGAGGCGAACCATTAATGGAGCCTGATCGGCTTGCGGAAATGATCGATTTGATAAAAGAGAAGAAATTGAGCCGGTATATTTCCGTTCAGACGAATGCGGCATTACTGGATGAAACACTTATGAGATTTTTTTCGCGCCACGGCGTCAATCTGGAGATCGGCATTGACGGCGATCAAGCGACAACGGTATTGAACAGAACCGGCACGGCTGGAGTGTATTGCGATGTGATGAACGGTGTGGACCGGGCGGTTCGGGCCGGGGGGAGGACAAGCACGACGATGGTGGTGCATCCTTCCGGGGTTTCGAAATTGCTGGATAATGTAAAATACCTGGCGTCTTTGGGATTAAAGACAATAGAAGTGCATCCGGCTTTTCTTGAGGATTGGGGCCGGGAATCCTCGGCTGTGTTTTTAGAACAATACCGTCAGGCCTCCATTTGGGAATTAAAGGAAGGGCGGCAAGGGCTGATCGGCCGGGGGTATAGCGAGCCGGCGCGCGGGGCCTGGGATTTAGCGGTTTTGCCCGGCGGCAAGGTTTTGCCGAACTGGTTGTTGTTATCGTTTCCTGAAGAGGTTCGTGAATATTTTTATTTGATTGATTTTGAGAACAATACGTCGGGCAAATTTCTGCCTCAAGCAGAGGCCTATTTTTGCGCTTTGATGGAACATTTAGCGCGCAATCCAGGATGCAGTTACCGCAGTGTAAGTAATTTTAACGCAGTTTGCGCAGCTAAAACGCCGGCCGGTTCACGATATGAAAAGCGGATTCAGTGTTATGTGGATCTGTGTCAGTGTATCGAGGATTTGGATCAGAAAATTTTAAAAAAAATACGTTTTCAGTCTTAAAAATGAATTTTATCGCTTTTTGGAACAAAAAAGCGCAATTTTCCCGATCATTGACACTGGAAAGTCTGTTGTTATAATGCAATAGATTTGAATTTCTTATGAAGCAGCGTCTCATTTTATGGGAGTCTATGATTAAAGGTTGTTGTGAAACAATTGATGTCATGAAAGCCTTGGCCCGTTTTGGGGGGTTTGTGCGGTATTATGATTCGACTGAGCCGCTATCGGATTTAGCTGATATTATATGTTCAGGGCCGTGCCGGCGTATGATGGCATGTTGTGGCGGTGGAGATCAGGTTTTGACTATGTTGGGTGTGCCGGCTGATGTGCAGTCTTTGTGCGCTGTTGATATCAACGCGGCTCAATTGTTTGTTTTGGCGGGCAAGGCCCGGTTTTTAGAGCAGCGAAAAGCGTTCCCGACATTTGAACAATTGGCGTCGGGTTATCCGGGGCGGATTGCGGCTGTTAAGAAGGATATTCGAGATTTGGGCCGGATGCCTTTATTGCGTTCCGGCACAGGCAAAGTGGTTAACCTTCCGGAAGGGTTCGGGAAACACTACTCCCTGGTCGTGGATGATTCCATGTTCGTCTTTCCGGAATCCGGTCCCTTTTGGAAGAACGATCCGTTAGTTATCGAGCGGATACGCGACCGGATAAGCCGTTTGGAATTCGCCCATATCGATATTTTTGACAGTCCACAGTATTTTAGAAGCGGAACACTGGACTTAATTTATCTGTCAGACATTCATTGGCAAGAGGATTTGGCTTATTACCGGGCAAAGTTGGCCGCACTTGTGGAATTGCTTTGTTTTAACGGCCGGATTGTCACATATCTGGATTCTGGCGATCATTATCTGGGACAGGGGATTTCTCCCGGACGCATGTTGTTACAACACGCTCAAGACTTTTCTTTGAGGGTCGGTCAACACAAACGCAACGGTTATTTGGTGCTTGAAAGGATGGAGGGTAGATAATGGGCTCTCCCCGTGCCGTTGCAGTTCTTCAAATCATACCCAATCATCATTTTTTGTTACCGGAAAAAATGATCCGGGCTCTGGCCGCCCTTGAAACGGCAGGATTTCCTTATGTATTTTATGATATCACCCAGTGTCCGGAACAGGATTTCCGTTCCGCTATCATTAAATTGTTTTCCAGCATTAAAGAAGGAACCGTTCTGGTTTCCATGGCCTGCCATAATAATTACCCCAAGATTGAGTCCCTGCTTCTGTTATACACATATCTTCCGTTTTTACAGAACAAGACCGTTATTGTTTGTTCGCCGTATTTTTCATTATACGAAACATCGTTGATTCAACGGGATAACGTTACTTTTAGCCCGCTGGATCTTGATGAGCATGTTGCCCGGCACCTGGGAGTTCCGTTGCTGGATGACGATCTTTTTTTTGAGCAGTTGGATGAGTTTTTGACGTTGTACGGATACAGGGATTATCGTTTCTGGAGTTATCTGACATTTGGCTGTTATGCCCGATGTTCATTTTGTTATAACCGTCTGCCGTTTAAAGGAGCGCCGGCCGTGACGCGGATGAATCCCGAGACGGTTCTGAAATGGATGCGGGCCGGACAACGGCTGGGAAAGACATATTTTGAATTTAGCGAACCAAACTTTCTCGCCGACCGGCCGTTCGCGCTGGAATTTCTTGAGCGATTGCGCAAGGACAACCCCGGTGTCACATGGCGGTGCAAGGCGAGGCTTGATGATATGAATCCCGATATTTATACCGCCATGACCGCCGCGGGATGCCGGACAATTTTTTTCGGGGTCGAGCATGTGGACCAGGCCTTGTTAAAAGTTATTCGAAAAGGAGAAAACTCTGTCAAAAAATTGGCGGAGTTTTTAGCGTACCGCCGCAGCGAGACAGCATTGCATCTTTCATTTTTAACAGGGATTCGGGGGGAGACGCCCGCGGACCTGCGCCGGAATCTTGATTTCATCACGAAAATGGATGGTGTGCCGAATGTGGAGCCCAATTTGGGATGGAACACGCTTTTTGACAGAAAGAATCGCGAGGCGGTTTTTCCTAATTTTGCGGTGGCCTTTATGTATATGACAAATATGTTGCCGCATCGTTGGAGCATCAGTCAGGCATTTATGAAAGATGTTGTGCGTCTCTGCCGGAAGGAACCTTTTTTTGATTTTTTGTGTGTCACGGAATCTGAGGTGAGTTTGAAGTTGATGCAGACGCTGGTCGTTTTTATGAAGACGCAGCCGCGGCAGCAATTCTTCAGGGAATATGACCGTTTTTTAACTTATGAGAATGGATTGTTGCCCAGATTGATTTTGAAAAGCCGGGCGTTGGAGCAGTTGAACGAAGGGCTTTTGTCGGCAATGGGCGTATGAAAGTGTTGAGTGCCGCGAGCCTGTGCTTCGAAAATGATGAAAGGCAGCACAAAAGAAGGCCGGAATGTTTACTGCGGATGAAAAAATTCTTCTTGATGATGTGACGATTGAAATCACCAATCAGTGTCAATTGCGATGCCGTCATTGCGGGATATGGGCGGAAACCGGGCGCCATGAAATGGAAGCCTCGTTAATTGTCAGGATGATGAGGGAGCTGTTTAAACGGTATAGACTGAGTTTCGTTTCTTTGACAGGAGGAGAACCGTTTTTGCATAAACATTGCGGGAAGCTGCTAACGGCATTGTCATTTTTCCGGGAACGGGGAGATGTGGACAGGTTCGGTATTTATACCAATGGGGCTGATGGCGAGGCAATTCAGAGACTGCTTTCAGATCGCCGTCATCAACTGAAGGATATGGTCATGGGCATCAGTCTTGACGGGAGTCAAGCGACCCATGATCAATTGCGCGGGCCGGGAGCGTATCAAAAAACACTGCAAACGATTGAGTGGGTGAGCCGGGATTTCAAGGAGATCTCGCTGGAATTGAAATTTACAATTAACCGGATGAATTATCATGAGTTGACGGATGTGTATCGGCTGGCCCGTTATTATAACGCGCGGTTTTCACCGAAGATTATGGAGTCACATGTTGCAGGGTATTATCACCGCTGTTCGATATCCGGCGTGCAAGGGCTGGCCGCGTTATCTGCGGACATGCTGGATCAGGTTCGCCGGCAGCTTGATGACATTGCACAAAGCGGTTATTTCGGAATTGACCGGGACTTGCTTCGTATGACGGCAGGCCTGTTGTATCATGGACGAGATTGCATCAGCGGCTGTAAAACTCCCGGAAGGGTTCTTTTTATTAATTGCCGGAGGGAGGTCTATCCATGCCTGTATTTACCTTCGGCAGGCAGGGTCTGTGATGACGGCCGCATGCCCGAATCTTTGGAAGAGACGAGGCGAGCCCGTTTTGCCGCGGCGATTCAGGGGAATTGTCCGGGCTGTTTTGCGTATCATGGATTTTTAAAGAGATTCAATTTGCCTTATTTTCGAGAATTGCCTGTGCCGCGGTAGCCGCCCCATTGAACCATTCGGCAGGGGCAGGCCGGGGACGGGGCTGGTTAATTTTCTCTTTGATCGCCCGGGCGAGGGATGGCCCGGTCAGGGTGCGGCAATCTAATATGGTGCTTGAAAATCGTTCCCGCATAAGCCGGGCTCTGGCAATTTGATCATTTGTTTGAATTCTCGAGAGAACGTTGTGGTAGGGGATAATGATGGATGGTGTTCCATAGCGCATTAGCTGGACGGAAGTGTTGTATCCGCACAAGTTGACAGAAACCGCGCAGGTTTTCAGATAGTCATGAAGGTTGTTGATGTGGTCGGCCAAAAAAACGCGGCCCGTATCGTTCGGGTCGAGGAGGGAGTGAAAGAGGTTTTTTTCTTTGACAGATGTCGCCGGCCCGCAGGCAATAATGGTTGAAATATTTTTATCAAGATGGCGCTGCGCCTTGATCGCCGCAGCGATGAGTTTCGGATATACGGATCCGCCGCCGCGGCTGATAACAATGTCATTTGTTTTTTTGTTAACGGGCAGTTCTGCCCCGCCGGCGATGATTTTTTCAGGGAAGATATAGCCGGTGTAGACGATCTTTTTTTTTAATCGTTCCATGATTTCGGCGTAGGATTGGGATAAAATCCCGGATTGAAAAGAGTCTTTAATATATTGTGTTTCGAGTTCCGGCGGAGTATGAATTAGAAATTTGGAAAACAAGTGGAACATGGCTTTCATTAATGTCAGCGGGCTTTTATTCAAGCTCTCCAGTTCCATAATTAAGGGATAGCCTATACTTGCCATGATGCGGGTTTTCTTTTTGCGAAGATGCTGCAATGCCGGCAGTAATTCAGGCAGATATTTATGGCGCCCAAAGGGGAAAAATTCCGTTATCATCACATGAGGTTTAAAATCAATCGCGGTGCGCAGGATAAATTGAGCGCGCTGATAGGCGTAAACAGGTTCTTTATCAGCCTGAAAGCTGCCGCGGGTATCAAAAGGGCGGGGGATGTCCCTAACGATACAATTTTCAGGGAAACGGACAAAAGGCTGCGGCATTCCGCCCTGCAAAACACGCACTTCGGCTCCGCGGTCGCAAAGCGCTTTAACCAAAGAAATCGTACGGGTGGTGTGTCCCAGTGTTTGTTTGTGCGTATAGTGGACGAGAATTCGCATTTTTTGAATATTAACGCTATGTGTAAGTTTTAAGCGGAGATCAAATGATCAAACCGCAAGTTAAAAATGCCCTGGGTGCAAGCGATCAATTGAGCGAGATTATGAGCCAGGAGTTTGCGAGTGATGCGATTGGTTAAATGCCATAAGTCTCTGGCTCGAACCTTTTCAATATGAAAACGCTCGGCTAATTGTCCTATAACCGTCTCAATAATTCGACGGGTTTTATTCATCCAGCGTAAATATACAGGCGATCTGGTTTCGCGCATATTATTGCGAAGAGGCGTTTCAACCTCGATCCCCATTTCTTGAAGTTCCTGTTTACGGGACTCTTTAAGAATATAGCCTTTATCGCCTAAAAGTTTTGACAAAATTCCTTGGGCCATATCAAAGATCGCGGTTCGTTCGTCGATATTAGCTGGAGCGACAATGACATCAACGATGGTTCCATAGGCGTCAACAAGCAAATGACCTTTGAAGCCATAGTAGTTTTGGTTCTTGCTGGCGCAATATCCGTAAGCACAATGGTCTTTGAATATCTTTGAGAAATAGGCTCTACGGAAGTTACAAATCGGCATGGGGAATCCGTCGATGATGCGTAATGGTTGTTGATTGACCTGTAGCAGCATTTTGACAACTCTTTGCCGTATCTTTTGTTTGATCGCCCATAAGTTGGCACATTGACGTACAAATGTTGTGCGATCCGGGATCTTTGGGAATAGATTTGACCAATGCCTTTTGAAGTACCCATGGATATCTTTTTCTTTGTCTTTGCCCAGATATTCGCCAACGACTTCCATGGTGATCACTTCTGAGTCACTCAACTGAGGGGTTGGTCCCCGTTTGCGTAAACGTTTACCTTTAGTTATTTTTTTTAACATATCATCTATCTTACAAAAGACTGTTATGATAAAATCTGTTAAGAGCATTGGTTCCTCCTTGTGGTTTTCAGTGATTTTTGGGTGAAAATCTTACTGTACCACTGAACCGTGCTCTTTTTTATTGGTTTTTAAAAAACTTGCACATCGCGTATATTAATTATATTATATATTATGAGAAAAGCACGGATTTTTATTCGAAACGATGATGCCTGGACGTTAGACGAGCCCTTTCAGTTTTTCTTTAATCAAATGATGATCCGGGAGATCCCGGTTGTCTACGCCGTGATTCCCGGCAAAATGGAAGCGGATTTTGTGTCGTTTCTGTGTTCAGCCAGCAAGCAGCATCCCCGTTTAATGAATATTGTCCAGCATGGCTGGAGGCATGTCAATCATTCCTCAGATGAGGCCAGAAAATATGAATTCGGGCCGTCCCGGACTTTCGGTCAACAGAGCCGGGATATTGAAGAAGGATGGAAGCGGATGAACGCGGCTTTTGGCGATGATTTTATTCCAGCCTTTGTTCCGCCGTTCCATGGCTATGATGAGAATACGGTCCGCCTTGTGAATGACAGGGAGTTTAGGATCTTTTCTGCCGGAGGGGGCGGGCTCGGCAATCAACCCGCACTGCTTGAAATTCCGGCTAATATCTCGTTTAGCCGATATGACCGGGGAACGGTTGAAATCCATAGCGCCCGGGAGATGCTGGAGATGATGGTTAAATGCTTCAACCGGTCATCCCTGTCCGGGATCCTGACACATCATTCGGATTTCGTCACAGACAGGTCCCGGAAAGAGGTGCTCCGTTTTTTTGATGTATTAAAAAAACTGGAAAGTCGAGGCGAAGTAGAGATTTTATTATTCTCGGGTATCCTGGCACATGATAAATAGAAAAAATTTAAAAACACTGAGTCCCAGAGCTAGAGATATTTTACGCGTGAAAAGCATTGTATTGGGGCGCCCCCTGGTCGGGCCTCAGTCCGTCAATATTCACATTATTCAGGCCTGTGACCGCAGGTGCGCATTTTGCTGGTATTTTTCGCCTTTGGTCAAAAATCCCCCTGAATACAGGGTGCTTGATTATCATGTTCTGGAGAGGGCGCTGGATGATTGCGCAGACATGGGTGTCGATGAGATTAATTTTGAAGGAGGCGAGGTTGTTCTTTATCCGCAAGCCGAACGGGCATTTCGCAAAGTTAAAGATTCGGGAATGCGTCTGATTGCCTACAGCCATCTTGATTTTGAACCAGGGCATTTGAAATATCTGGCCTGGACAGATCAACTCACCGTGAATTTATCAGCTGCGACGGAAGATGTATATCAGAAGGTTCATGGAAAGCCGGCCGGGTCACTCAAAAATTTGCTCAGAAATCTGGATGTTTTATTGAACCTGCGCAGTAAATACGGGAAGCCAAAAATCATATTAACGTTCATCGTCTATCAAGAGAATTACCGCCAGTTGGCTGCCTTTCTTGAACTGGCACAATACTATCAGGTTGACCGCGTGGAGTTTCGTTTTTTCAAGGCGACCCGGGAAATGCGTGATTTGATGATGTCCCGGGATGATTTCGTCGAGTTAAGTAACATTGTCGGCTGCGCCATGAAAAAGAAATATGATTTTAAGCATAATTTGCAAAGTTTGTGGGACATTATTGCGGAGAGCGGCATGTTTGAAAAGGTTGTTTCGATAGATCATTCGGCTATGCATAATGACCGGTTATTTTTTTATGATTCCACAGGCGGGAAGAAACATCCGTGTTATTTCGGCTGGTTTTACGGTCATATTGATGAACGGGGGCGGGTGATCGCGCCGTGTGACAGCATCGGGCGATGCATCGCTGGAAATATTTATCAGCGTTCGTTCAGGGAGATTTGGTTTGAAAATGATGTCTTGCGCCGTGTTCTGAACGAAGCGGCGAATGGGGTTGAGACATCTCTTGAACAATGGCAGGAATGCCGGCATTGCAGCAATGTTATGGAAAACAGGCAGCTTTGTGAAAGGGTTGAGCGGTTGAGGTCAGGACAGAGCCCTGGTTCCGGCCGATAAGAGAATGATGACGCATTTTTATAATATTCATAGGGAATTGGAACAGGAACTCAAAAAATCCCTTGGCCGATTATCGGGATGCCGGCGGGCTTTGCTGTTTAGCGGCGGCTTTGATTCCATGCTGCTGGCGGTACTCATGCGGCGTTACGGGGCTCAGGTAGCGGCTGTGACGGTTCAGTTTGATCATTTTAATCCTGTGACCGTGGCTTCGGCGGCGTCGCTGGCCCAAACACTGTGTTTGGAACATTATATTATCCGCGTCACGCTGCCGGAGTTTCTGGAGGCGTTTAAGACATTGCCGGCGCTAACGTCGAGACCTGTTTGTGATTTGGATTTGGTTGTGACCCATGCCGCTTTAACAAAATATGATTCTAACATGGCCGGAACTATTTTTATTTCGGGTATGGGCAGTGATCAATTGTTCGGAAGTTTGGAGTCCGAACTGCCCGGTCTTGATGAGGAGGCGCAGCATGAAGTGGCCGCTCTTCATGGATATCAGTTGATTTTTCCTTTTTTGTCCGGGGCGATGAAAGCGTTGTCGCGCAGCATTCCCCCCGCGCAGAAGACCGGCAAAAAGATTTTACATGAATTGATCAGCGAGGAGCATCAGCGGTTGATTCCGGACCGTTCCGGGACGAGAGAGATCCAGGTTCCCGATCCGGTGCGGCAGATTCTGGTGAGAATTTACGGCGGCCGGCGGCGGACTCTGGATGGTGATGTTAACGCGCAGATCCCTGAAATTGTCAAACGCATATGGGCCAGGAGGAAAGGGGAGCGGGCGGAACATTAAAACCATGACGATTTTAACCAATCATAAAGTTTGTGTCAGTGTGATTATTCCCGCGTTTAATGCCGCCCCCCGGTTGTTATTGCTGCTTGAGAGTTTGGAACGTCAATCCTGCAAGGCTTTTGAGGTGATTGTGGTTGACGATGGCAGTACGGATGAGACGCGGCAGCGGATTCTGCAACGCATCGGATCATATCCGATTTCATTACGGTATTATTATCTTGATAACACAGAAATTTTTGGCGCCGGCATCGCCCGCAATTACGGCGCGAAACAGGCTCTTGGAGATGTTCTTTTGTTTTTGGACCAGGATTGCGTTGCCCGGGAGGATTTGATTCAAAACCATATCCATAGCCATACATCCAAAGATATTATTCTGGGATATTTTGCAGGCTATGGTCATGACACGAAGTGTTATGATTTTTCAAAACTCAAAGATTATATTCGGCGCAGAGAGACTATTCCGGTTCTCCCGGAGTTTCGAGACCGTTTATTTCTCAGGGAGACTGTTGACGATATCTGGCACTATTTTGTTTCGGCCCATTTTTCAATCAAAAAAAAGATTTTTAAAGAATTTAACTTTGATGAAGCCTTGATTCAATGGGGAGGACAGGATGTTGATTTGGGATACAGGCTTTTTAAAAAAGGCTGTCCCGTTTATTTTGAGAAAAATTGTCTTGTTTATAATTCCAGCCGGGAACCCATGATCGTCAAACGGAAAGCGCTTGAATTATTAACATCGGCTGTTTATATGTATCAAAAACATCACACCGATGAGATGAAATGGTATTATTTAGAGCGTTTTTATTATGTGCCGTTAAAATACCGGGGGTCCTGGCAGCTTGTTGTTCAGGATGATTCTTTTGAAGCTAGGCAATGTCAAACATATATTTCTATTGACCGAAACCGGAATGCCCATATTGTTTTAGGTTTTGATTTTGTCAGTCTTGAACGTACCATTCAGGAAATTTCTCCACTGGTTAGCCGTGTTTCTTTTTCTCTTCATCCGTTGGGGCGCCGGAGGATGAGACGGGACAAGGCGTTGAAAAGCAGTTTTCGCCGAATATGGGAGACGTTCAAGTCAAGCGAACAACATCATGTTTTTTATTGAGAAGGGAATCAGGCCGTCAAAATTATGATGAGAAAGCACGGTGCTGATAGTAAGGATTTGTCGGATACCCCGGGTCGTGTCCGCTCATTGTGAAAGGGTATTGGATGAAACGGATTGATTTAAAAACAGGTTTTTTGTGCAACAACAATTGCTGTTTTTGTGTCCAGGCGGACAAAAAGAAATTCGGCAACCGTCCGGCGCAGGAGTTGAAAGACTGTTTATCCCAGGCCGCAAGTGAAGGCTATGAATCTGTTGTTTTCACGGGCGGAGAGGTGACCATACGCCCGGATTTTATGGATCTTGTCACACATGCCAGGGAGTCCGGATTTAGAATCCTCCAGATACAAAGCAACGGTCGCCGTTTCGCGGACCTGGATTTTTGCAAAGCAGCGATTGCGGCGGGTGCCAATAAGTTCGCGCCGGCCATTCATGGCCATAACGCGGCGCTTCATGATCGTTTAACCCGGGCAAAGGGATCATTTATGCAAACCGTCCGTGGTATCCGGAATTTAAAGAAATTGGATCAGGAGATTTTGATGAATACCGTCATTACAACGGAAAATTTTCGTTATCTGCCGCATATCGCATTATTGCTTGCAAAATTAAGAGTCGATCAGTTCCAATTGGCTTTTGTCCATGCTATGGGAAATGCCAAAGAAAATTTTGAGCTTGTGGTTCCGCGAAAAAAACTCGTCGCGCCTTATGTCAAACGGGCGCTGAATATCGGGATCAGCGCTGGAATCAGATGCATGACCGAGGCGATACCGTATTGTTTTTTGCAAGGGTTCGAAAGTTTTGTTTCGGAAAAAGAAACACCGGAAACGAAAGTCTTTGATTTGGATTATGTTATTGAGAATTTTCGGTTTGTAAGAAAGACGTATGGAAAGGCCAAGTCTGAAAAATGTCGGGCATGCAAGTTTGATAAAAACTGTGAAGGGCCGTGGATCGAGTATCCTCAGCGCTTTGGCTGGTCAGAATTTAAACCTGTGATTGAATAGTGATGCTGTGGTTTTTAAGCTGGTCAGGATTCGTAAACTGATTTAAAATACAAGTCAGTCTCCTGATCGGGGGGCGAAGAGGGTCCGGCTTTATGAAATTCAAACAGGAGAGTGGTTTATGAAATTGCAAGTTGCGAGGACGGTTTTTTTATTTTTCATGTCTTTGGTTGTCTTTAGCACTACGGCTCTTTCTGAAGAGAATCAAACTATTCCTCCAATGACCTCGGTATTGGAACTCAAAGATCTTACGGTTTCAGAGCGAGAGGCGGCGGTTCGCGGTTTTTTGTCTTTAAAGTACTATGAGGCGGCCATGACGGATGATAAAACACTGTGCGGGGATGACGAGGAATGTGTTGAGGATTCTTCCTGGATTCAGGATGTCTTGTGCATGATTCGCAAGTGCCATGCGCAGGATCAGCCGGGAAATCCATTGGATTGTATTGATCCGGTTATCGGAGATCGGAACGCGCTGGCGGCGGCGCTGTGCGGTCTGCTGAGGACCCCCGGGCCTGAAGCCCGGAAGAAGTTCCTGGATGCAGGGTCTGCCGATCCGTATATAAATGAGGCGGGCGCTGTTGAGGTAGAGTCTTACAGCCTTGCCTTGACAAGATCGGGCGAGGCCTGCCGGAAACATCTTAAAGAGTATCTGGGGCCATATGGGAAGAATTGGAGCCTCCGCTGGTATAAAAATCTTGCCGCATGCGGTATTTTGTCTGATGAAACAAGCCGGAGAAAACAGGAAAAGAATTTTGATATCTGGTATCGTGGAGATTATTGTGCACACATTTCTGACAGGGCGCTGCGCACAGCCTGTGCTGTCCACAGAGGGGTCTTGCCTGTTTCACCTGAGGATTTTTGCCCGCATATTAATAGTGTAAGACTTTATAGAGAATGTATGAATTATTATCGATGGCCTTAATTCAATTAATACGTGTAACGTTTGAATCGAGTGGTTCGGGTCCACTTAAACCGCGCCAGCAATATATTACTGGTTCGACTACATTTAAATTATCTGCCGGTAATCCTTTGACAAGCTCAGGATGGGGAGCGCAAGTCGAACCTTCTGGAAATTAAATGTTGTCGAAGTACTACAACGCCTGGATCCCAAATTGCCTCTCAGTGCCTGTAAGGAGAGGGACAAGAAGTTTTCTCTTTTTCCCATAACGCAGGGTGTCCGTAATGATTTGTGATAAAAAAAATTTTCTTTCTTTTTTCCAGGGGGCTGTTCAATATGTGGTCCCGTTTTTTAAGCGGAGCTATGTCTGGGAAGAGAAAAATTGGGAGGTCTTTTGGGAAAATATTTGTCAGGTGTGTCGCGCTCGTCATTCAGGCAATACGGGGAGCTATTTTATCGGCACAGTGATCGTGAAGCTTTCTCTGAATGGGACGGCAAACCCAAGCCGTTATGACCTGATTGATGGGCAGCAACGCTTGATTACCGCCTCAATCATCTTCAGGGCCTTGGCGGATAGCTGCGGCGGTCAGGACGGCAGGGGGCGTCTTCCAGAAATGATTCGCGATGTGCTGATGTTCCGTGACAAGAATGGGCGGGACCTTTTAAAAATAGCTCCGGGAAGAAATGATCGGGATTATTTTAGGACCGTCATGACAGGGCAGGGCGAGGAAGATCTGAACAACCAAAGGCGTTTGATGTTAAGATGTTATAACTATTTTGCTGAACGGATCCGGCCGCTGAATGATGAAGAGAAGGGGGAGCTTTTCAACATTTTGATGCATCAGGTTTCATTTATCAGTGTGGATTTATCTGCTGATGATGACGAGCGGGTCATACTGGGTACAATACATTCCTTGGGAACGCGCCCGGCAATAGAGGAGATGTTGAAAAATGAAATATTTCAAGCTCCGGAATTGCAGGCATCGTATGAGAAGTATTGGAAAAGCACATTTGAAGATCAAGAAGAACAGATTATTTTTTGGAATGCAAAAAACACACACGTAGAGAACGGTAGAACAAACATGGAAAATTTGCTGCATTGCTATTTAGTCATTAAGACTCAAAATCATATCCCAATGGAGGAGTTGTTAGAAGAGTATCAATATTGGCTGAAACAAAAATCCATAGATGAACAGACAGCATTTTTGAAAAAATTGAAAACGTATGCCGCAATTTATCGGAGTTTTCCTTATGGTCAGGCGTTAAATACGATCGCGTTCACGGAAATTGAAAAAAGGTTTTTCCGTGTGGTTGAAAAGTGTTCTTTGGATTCAATTTATCCGCTGATTTTATTTCTCTACCAGGCGGCTGAAGATAGAGGTCAGGTTTATAGGATGCTTGAATTATTGGAAAGCTATCTGGTCCGCCGAAACATCTGCGGGTTAACGACGGACAATTACAGTCAATTATTTGTTTCAATGATTCAGGAATTTCAGAATGGGGAAAGGGCGGTCACTTTTACTGAGTTGGCGGATCTTCTTCAATCGTATTATGAGGATGCCGACCGGTTTCCGCGCAACAGGGAATTCCGGGACGGGATTTTAGTTAATATGCCAAGCCGGCAGGAGGCCGGGGAGTTTTTATATTCTCTTGCGCTTTATCAGGAGCGTGATGCGGGGAAGCTGAGTTTTGATGATTTTTTTGTTGAATACATGATGCCGAGACGCTGGGATATGGATTTGCCCCAGGACGAGATAACGGGTGAGCAAATCCGGCGTCTGGACAGGGCGTTAAGGACGATGGGAAATTTGACATTAGTCACTGAAGAAATCGGAGAGGGGATGGAAATAGGCTCCTGGCAAATGCGGAAGCATGCATTGAACGAAAAATCACCGCTTTGTTTGACACGTAATTATTTGGAGTGTGAATACTGGACTGAAAATGAAATTTGTTCCCGGGGCAGTCATTTGGCTGATGATGCTGTGAAAATCTGGCCCCAGGATGATTTGTATGCCTCAAGGCGAAGAAGGTTTTGGAAGTTTATGGGTTCTTATATGGAAGACGCCTGATTATGCGCAGACTTTATCCGGCTTTTTGCTCAAGTCTCGACGTCTCAATTCTTTTCTCTGCGGGGAAGAGTTCCGTTTTCTAGGGGTTCCGCTTCATGTCTGATCAAAGCTTTAAGATTTCAAAGACTGTTTCAGGCCGATCCAGTGACGCTGATCTTGATTCATGGGAACATGTCGAACACCTGGACTACAGTATAACGCGTTCCAATATAACGTCGTATTATGAGGGGGAATCGATTTTTTTGTATCTTGATTTACTGCTCAGGATCGCGTCCCTTAATCCGTCATTTTTACGGAAATATGTTTTCCGGGGCGGGGACGTTTTTAAACAGCCTTACGAAACGATGAAGGGAAAAATCAATCAATTATTTCATATGTTGGCTCATACGAGGTTTTTTGAATTAAAGGCCCTGCTTTCATTTGTTCCATTTGCGAGCGGCGCATATATTATTGATAAAATACGCAAGGTTTCTTTGTTGACGGATGGTTTTTGTGATGACGAGATTAATCCGATGATTGACCGCGATCACCGGATGATTCATTACAAAATTCATCATGTTTCATCTTATGATAATATCGCGTTCCTGGAAAAAGTTATTCGAAAGATTCAAAAGAAATATTCTACTGACATTGACTCCGGGGCGGCTGTACAGAAACATTTAAAACATGTCAGGCAGCTGCTGGCATTATTTCGATATTATTTTTCGTTTGATTTAACCCGGATTACACGCTTTCTTGCCGGTGAAAAACCAACACAATTATTTTTGCAGATTGCCAATGCCGCGGGAACGCCGGACGCCGACAGTGTCACAGATGTAAGAAGGAGTATCTTTCTGTCTTTAAAGCGGCCGGAAAAGAACAGCCGGTATGCGGGTTATTATATGAGCGACAGATTTTTTGAAGTTTATATTCATAAAACACTGTCCGCATTTTTTTCACAACACGAGAATTTAAAATTCGGCGAAAAATTTTTTAATCATTTAAGCGTGTTGTTGGAGAATATGGCCTTTGATGATTTATGCGGAACTGAAATTAAGAGTGTTCAGACGTTGATTGAACGGGTGAGGCGGAATTCGGATCCCGAGTCCGAAGAATACTGGCAGGTGACAAGTGCCGTCTATAATCAATTGGCGTGCCTTTCTTATGATCTGTCAGCAGAAATATTCGGCCGGTTTCCCCATGAAGAAATCGCCGGTAAAATTGTCAGAAAGTCGCTGGTGTTTATTCTTGATAATTTAGTAGAAAATCTGCGTCGGCAGTATGGTGAATATTTGATTGTGACCAGGGATTTTGAAACGGTTCGCGAGGTGATGCAACTGCATTCGATTTCCCCGGATACTGGCGCTGAAAAAACCATAAAATTTCTTTTTGATTTAAACGAGGGCGACTTTGTGAATTATGGCAAGAAGGCGGCCATGCTGTCACGCGCGGCATCTTTGGGGAAAGTTCCGGACGCGTTTTGTATCAGCAAACATTTTTCCTGTGAGGAATTGCGTGAATATGATTACCGCAAAGAAATCGAAAAATTGGAGGAGCTTTCGCATGAACGGTTTCATGAGGGGCTTCTTGTCTCAATACGGCCGGGCGCCAGTATTTCATTTCCCGGCTGTATGCGGACAATTCTGAATGTGGGCATCAATCTGGTTGATCGGGGGCGTTTTATCGCCCGGCATGGCGAGGAAATTTTTTATCGAAAATATAACCGGTTTTTAATGGACTGGCTGATTGCGGTTGAGGATATGCCGGAGGAAGAAGTGAGATTGTTAGTAGATGGCCATCGTGCCAAAGAGGGCAATGCAGTCTTGATTGAATATATTAGGGAGCATTCCATTGCAGTTCCCCGGGATGCCGGTTCGCTGGTCACAAGGGGAGTTCTGGGTGTTAAAAAGTCCTGGGATCACCAAAGGACAGCGGCTTCGCGAAGCGTCACAGGGCTGATTGACGCAGGGACAGCTGTCATGGTTCAGAGAATGGCCTGTGGTCTGGGGGAGACAAGCGGAAGCGGGGTCGCGTTTTCCCGTATCAGCGATAATGATAATGAAAAGCCGGAATGTTTTATTGAATATTTGAATAATGCCCAGGGCATTGATATTGTTTCAGGGGAAAAAACTCTTTTTGACCGGGTTCCCGACGATCAAAAAGAGGAAATCATTAATGTAACGGGGGCTTTAACGCAGTTGTATCAATGTCCTGTTGACATTGAGTTTACAATTGATAACGGCGCGCTGAACATCCTTCAAGTCCGAAAGCGGAAAAGGTCAGCGCTGGCGTATCAGAATTGCGCGGAAGATGAGGCCGGCGCAAAAATCGCCGAAGGTGTTTCTCTTCATGATGGTTTGACGCGGGGAAGGGTGGTTTTTCAAGTACCCTCCGGGAAACATATGATCGGTGAAAAAATATTTATCGGCAGGATGCCGTATGTCAAAGGGAGCCGGATTAAAGGGGTTATAACGGATTGCTGGAATTATGGTTCTCATCAAATGATGCAGATTATCGCGGAAGGTGTTCCGGCTGTTGGCGTTAAGGGTTTGAAAATTATCAAAAGCGGGTGTCACGAATACGCCCTGTTAAACGGCCATCATATTCAAGAGGGAGATGAACTGATCGTTGGGTTAAACGGGAAAGTATTTTTTCCGAACACATAATGTGACCGGTATGTTTTCACGCAAGTCGCAAGTATTGAAAAAGGCAAAGTGCTCGGCAGAGAATCGGGGCAAGCGAATGTTAAAAAAGGTTAAATATTCCATTCCCTATAACGGAGATCTGGAATTAATGAAATGGGCCATCGGCTCCGGGCAGGTTTATGAAGTCTATTTCGGCGGCCCTGCTGGTGATGATTATTCCAGTTCTGATAGGGAGTCATGCGGTATTTCGTGTGAGGATGTCATGTCTTTAGTCAAGATGTGCGATGAGAACGGGGTGGGCCGGAATTTTCTCATGAATAAAAGCATGCTGTATTTTGAGAATATCAAAAAAATTTTCGCGTATATTAAAAGTTTAAAAGATTATGGCGGAATTACATCGTTGACGGTCGCGGATCCGATGATTGTGCCGTATTTGAAAAAGGGTTTCCCGCATGTTGATATTCAATCTTCAGTTTTTCTGCATATTGACAACGCAAATAAAGTTCGCGAGGCCTGGAAAATGGGAATCACCGGTTTTTGTCTGGATGTTTCCTTAAACCGTAACGGGCCGGAGCTTGAGAGAATCCGTGATTTAAAAAAATATTATCCTGGAATGACCATAAAGCTGCTTGCCAATCACGGCTGTTTTCAAAACTGTTTTTATTCGTTAGTCCATGAAGACTGGCTGGTGTTGAAGGATTTGTGTCTTGCTCAGACAGAGAAGAAATATATGCTGGGGAATTTAGCTCCTGAAGCGTATCGGTGTGTTTTTAGAATGAAGCATCAGGCGGATGAAATTAAAAGACCGTTCATCCGTCCGGAAGATGTGGGCTATTATGAAGACAATCACCTTACGGATTATATAAAAATATGCTACAGAGTGGATTCAAGCCCTGTACTGCAAAAGAAAATGAAGGCGTATTTTGACAGATCCTATGACGGGGATTTGTTTGATTTAGCCCCTGCGAACAGGGATAATTGTGATATGAAGTGCCGCAATAAAAATTTTCCTGAAAATTTTATTGATAAAGTTCTTTATTGCGGATTTTTGTGTGAAGAGTGCCGTTATTGTGAGAAGGTTGCCTTGGGGGTTTTACAACAAACACAGGGGGACGTTAATTTGTCTGGCATGGATTTTTCATAGGCGGCTTATGCAGGAAAACAGAAGAATGGAAGTTGTCACGTTTATCCACACATCAGGTGAAGATACCGAGGTTGTTTATACGCCGCTGATTCCCATCGGGATGATTGGCCTGGCGAGTTTTCTTGAAAACAATCACATCAGAACCCGGATTGTGAATTTGGAACTTGAACGGGCGCTGGATCCCGGCTTTGATTTCATAAAACACCTCAAGCAAAATCACCGGAAGATCGTGTGCCTGAGCCTCCATTGGCACAGTCAATCCGCCAGGGTGGTTCAGGTCTGCCGGAAAATTAAAACGGCGCTTCCTGATTCTAAAATTGTTCTGGGAGGGTTCACGGCGTCGTATTTTGCCCGGGAAATTCTCCAAAATTTTTCTATGATTGATTTTATCATTGCCGGAGAATCCGAGGAGCCTTTATTAAAATTGATGACGGAATTGCTGTCCGGCGGGAATAATTTCGGACAGGTCCCGAATTTGGTTTGGAGAAAGAATCAGACTGTTATTGTAAATTCCGAAAAATATAATACGCCGCAAGAGATTGTTGACGGGTTGGAGTTTGGAAATTTTGCTCTGATGAAAAGTTATCGTCAGTATTTTCGAATAGATTTCAGAAATCGAAAAGAAAAATTCTTATCCAATGATCAGCCCGTCTTTTATTATAATTGCGGCCGGGGATGTCCGGTTAATTGCTCATTTTGCGGCGGGTCGAACATTTCCCAAAGGATGATTAACAAGCGGACAGAGGTGCTGTGGATCGGTCATGATGCTGTCATGAGAGAACTGAAGCGGGTGCATGACCAGTATGGGATAACGCGCTGGCATACCAGTTTTGATCCGTTTCCCGACCGGTCCTATTATGTGGAGTTGTTTCAAAGAATCCGGAGCGAACAACTGGAATTTCATTTGGGATTTGAGTGCTGGTCTCTTCCGTCCCGGGAGTTTATTGATGAATTTTCCAGGACCTTTAATCCGCGGTCAAAGCTGGAGATTTCTCCGGAATGCGGTTCCAATGAAATCCGGAGGAAGAATAAAGGGTATTATTACTCCAATGAGGATCTTATAAAGACATTGGAGTATATTCAGTCAAAGAAGATCCCGATGAACATTTTTTTGAGCGCCGGTCTGGCGTTTGAAACGATGGCCCATGTACGAAAGACGCTGCAGTTGATTCAGGTCATACGAAGAAAAATCCCAACGGCCAGTATCAAGGTCTTTGGAATTGAAATGGAACCTGGAGCGCCATGGTATTTAAATCCGCAGCAGTATGGCATTGAGTTAAAACGAAAAAATTTTCTTGATTTTTACGAGCGTCATAAACGCCATGGTTCACTGGGATACCGCAGCCGGGAATTTGCGGGGCAGGATATTAAAAAACTGATTGATTTGTATAATTCCTATAATCATGATTTGATGAAAAAATATCGTGTGAGCGCCCCGCGTGATGAAGCGACGGCGCGTGGGGCGTATGATAAAATGGGACGTGTATGAAGCCGGGTATTCTGATTGTTGGTGCAGGAGCATTGGGGAAATGTCTGGCGGCGCTGCTGGCGAAACATGCGTGTGTGACCCTGTATGACCGTGATCCGGCGAAAATTCGTTCATTTATGACGGGGCCGGTCGTTCTGAATACGGGCGGTCTCAGGCGTACGCGAAGGGTTCAGGCCGTGTTATCGTTGCGTCAATTGTGTGGCGATGTGGATATCTTGATATTTGCGACCAAAGCGGGCGATCTCAAAAGAGCGGTCAGGGAATCATCCTTTCTTAAGCCCCGATACGTTGTGTTTTTTCAGAATGGCCTTATAAAGATTGCGTGGGTCCGGCAGTGGACACGGTCAATGATTTGCCGGGCCGTGGCTACCACTGCGTGTCAGGAGACGGGATTGGCGTCGGTGACGATGTTTTTTCAGGGAAAAATTTTTTTGGGTGGTGACGGAGCCTGGGTCATGGCCCGGTTTTTTCGAAGCGCCGGTGTTGACGCCGCGGCCGTCGGTGATGCGCAGCGGTGTGTTTGGGCAAAATTGATTTTTAGCTCCATCATGAATCCGCTGCCGGTCATCACCGGGCAGGGATACGAGGTCCTGAAAGATGACGCGGTTTGGAAACGGGTCAGGGATGCGGTCAGGGAAGGCCGGGCAGTAGCCAGGGCAAAAAGGGTGCGGCTCGCGTTTGATCCGTTGAAGCTGATTCGCCGGGTTCGTGACGGTGATCTGTCGGGAATCAAACACCGTGGGTCGTTGGTCCACGATACTGCGGCAGGACGCTTGACAGAACTGGATTGGATTACGGGGGCGTTAATACGTCAGGCACGCAGATTGCACATCGAGACCCCGGTTTTAAATGAAATGTATAAAAAGGCAAAATCCGCGGGAGCTTAAAATTTTATGTTTCATAAACGCACGTTAGAAAAACTCTCCAGGCTGTTAAAAGTTTTTTCCCGGAAAGATTCACGATACCGGTTTAGGGTGTCTTCATGGGAAGACTTTTCCCGTCTTCCCATATCGGGACGAGAAGACCTGAAAGCGTTTTGTGATGACAATGTGATTCAAGGGGCTGTTAATTTTACGGCCACGTCAGGATCGACCTCATCCCGTCTGTTCATCGCCCATTCGCGGGAGGCGTATCGAGCTCATCAGCAGCGTCTGGTTCGTCTTTATCACGCGCTTGGGATTACTAAAGGGATGGTGTGCCTGAATTTATGTTCCTATGAATTAAACAGCGGAGGCCGGCTGATGGAGAGTGCCCTGAAAGCGGCCGGTGCGGGGGTTATTCCGCTGGGTCCGCTTAACTCTCCGGAGAAAATTCGGGAGGCCTGTGTTCTTGTCAAACAGTTGCGGCCTGTGGTCGTTAACGCCTATACGAATCAATTATTTGACCTGTTTTCAGTTTTGGGACGGGATCATTCGATTGAAACCTGTTTGGTGAATGGGGAGTTGATGTGGCCTGGTTATCGCCGGAGGATGGAGGCAATGGGCGGGGTGCGAATCCACGATCATTACGGGGCAATGGAGATTTCCGGGCTGGCCGTTGCCCTTCATCCCGATGATGAGTATATGAAGGTCTTTGCGCAAGGGCTCTTATTGGAGGTCCTGACTGATTCCGGTCAGACCTCCCGGACAGGAGCCGGGGATCTGTTAGTGACGGATGTGAATAATTCTTGTATGCCTGTTATCCGTTACCGCCTGGGAGATCGGGTGGAATTAAAGCGCCGCAAAGGTTCTTTGTGGATTAAAATTTTGGGGCGGACGGCAGAGAGTTTTCTGGTGAATGGTGTTGTGGTCATCAAAAAAGAATTGATCCGAACTGTCACAGATGCGCTGGGACACCCGAATTTTTTTGTTATTGTGGATAAAGATTCTCAACATTATGGGGACCGGCTGATGATTAATGTTATCGGTGGTTCATTAAAGACGCTGAAGGCGCTGCCGGATTTGATCATCAAGACATTGGGATTGGATCATTGTGTTGTTGCACGAAATCATCAGGGGGTTCTTCCCCGGACATCAAATGGAAAGATCAGATATTTTGTCGCCGCGAATAAAGAGCATGAGAAAATTTGATGTGCACTATGCCTGGATTTATTTGACGGAGCGGTGCAATCTGAACTGCGAGTATTGTTATTTTCAGCATCGTCAGGGAAGAGACGCCTCTCCCGAGGCTGTTCAACGGTTTTTTCAATTGCTCGATAAGGAGAGAGCTGTTCCGTCGACCTTGATTGTATCCGGTGGTGAGGTTTTTCTGGCTCAAGACATGCTTTGGAATGTTTTGGAAAAGGCCCGACGGCATGTTCCGAATACACGGCTTCATGTGCAGACGAATGGAACCCTGATCGATGCGGGATCGGTTGAGCGTCTGCGCCGACTGGCTGTAAGTCTGGAATTCGGTATCGACGGTGGCTGTGAGCAAACAATTCGCCGCAGACGGGGAATGACGCCGGAAATATTTCAGCGGTTGACCGCGAATATCCGGATGTGCGTGGAGTCCGGGATTCCCTGCAGTTGCACAATGGCGGTTCATCCCGAGGACATTAAGTATATGTCTGAAAGCATTGATTTTCTTTGCCAACTGGGGCTTTCCCGTGTTGACGTGACGCCGGCGGCCTTTATGCCGTGGACACGGGAAAGTATCCGGCATTTTAAAAAGACGTATCTTTCTCTGGTCAGACAGACCCGCTTTCGGAACGTGTTTTATATGCGTGATGACGCGGATTGGATCGCTCCGGGGACAATGGATCTGAGTCTTCACCCGCCAGGGTATCTCCTCGCCGGGGATCCGTTTCTGTGTCTTGCAGAAAAACAACGCGCGGAATTCAGTCTTTGGGACGCTGCCGGCGGATTTGTAAAGCCGGAGATCTTGTCGTTTTACCAGGATGCCTATTATCATATGTATAATGAAAAAGATCGCGTGCCCTACAGGGCATATGTCTGCCGCAGTTTTGACGTGGTTAATATGATGATGGGACAAGAGTATCTCAATAATCGGGAGATGAACTTGATGATGCGGTTTTTAACACGCGTACACACGGCGTTAAATTTTCGGACTCCCGGCGAGGGGAATGAGGTGCGCGTTGCAGGATAATTAAATCGGAAACGTTTGTAAAGGAAAGACAGGAATAGAATTATGGCGCAAATCAGATATGAAAGCCTTTTGATAGAACAGGCTTTGGCGCAGGAATACGGCCGTGAAATGGAGCGGGCCCTCAGGGCGATGAGAGGCCTGAATGATATCAAGGCCATGGTCCGGGAATTTGAGGCGGAGTTCGCGTCTTATATCGGGGTCAGGAACGCGGTGGCAGTAAATTCCGGAAGCGACGCGTTAAAGATGGCGTTATTGCTGGCCGGTGTCGGACCGGGGGATGAGGTTATTATTCCGGATTTGACGTATCAGGCGGTGGCCTTGGCTGTGATCTATTGCGGAGCGACACCGGTTCTGGTCGACGCACTCAAGGAGGATCTTCAGATGGACCCCCAGGCGGTTCAGAGGGCCGTCACACCCAGAACCAAGGCCCTGATCGGAGCCCATATGTTCGGTCGGCCCTGTGATGTTCAGAAGATCGGGGTGATATGCCGGGAACATAATATTATTTTTATTGAGGATGTCTGTCAGGCGGAAAGTTCCCGCTTTCAGGGTCGGATGCTGGGGAGTTTCAGTGATATGGCGGTGTTTTCTTTTTCGTATTACAAGCCGTTATCATCATGCGGCGGTGGCGGTGGGATGGTGGTTGCTGATGATGACAGGATTGACCGGATCCGCCGCTGGATGGAAAACTGGCGGGGGGACCGGGAGCTGTTGCAACTGGGTCAGCGGTTCGCGCCGTTGTCGTTTATGGATCTGATCGCGCTGCGGGTGAAGCTCGGCCATATTCACGAAATCATTGCATCGCGGCAGAAGATCAAGGCCGTGTATGAGCAAGAGTTAGGAGGGCTGGCGGATCTGATGATTTTTCGGGATGGCTCCGGCGTCGACAGTGTGCCTCAAAACTTTGTGATTGCTTATCCGCAGCGGGATCTCTTGCTGAATTTTTTGCAGGCCCAGGGTGTGATAGTACAGCGGCCTTACCCGCCGATTCATCTAGCGGGGTTGTTAAGTGATAGTCCGGGAGGGAACTTTCCGGTGTCTGAATGGTACGCGCACACCTGCTTGCACCTCCCATTGTATTCTTTTATGACCCAGGTCAAGGCCCGGGATGTGGTTCGGTCTTTGCGATGGTTTTTGGAAAACAAATAACGTACAGGCAGAGCCATGAGTGTTGAGAATCTCAACAGGACAGATTTCTGCTGCAGGAGGTAATGACGCATGAATGTCAATCGACATGAATTGAAACGCCGGTTATTTTTACGGTTAAAAGGCGCGAATGAGAACAAATTATTTATCGGTCCCGAGATTGTTCAGTTTCATTTAACGAATCAGTGTAATCTGGCGTGCCGGTATTGCTGGTATCATAGCCCGGGGAGCCGGCTTCATCCATTTCAAACGATCCATTTCCCGTTTGATGTTTTTGTGCATGTTATTCGGGATCTTGTTGATTTAAGTGTCGATAAGGTTTATCTTTCAGGGGAAGGCGAGCCGACGCTGCACCCCCGTTTTTATGAGATGCTGAAGTGTCTTCAGCGGAAGCCGTTATCAGTGACGATTTTCTCGAACGGGACATTTCCAACTCAATATTGCCGGAATATCCTTTCAGCGGACCGTATTGTGATTAATCTGGGGGAGGCGGACCGCGACGCTTATCGCGCCCTCCACGGGAAAGATTTTTTTGTGAGGGTGCTCAGGAATATCAGAGAGTTGGCCAGGCTCAAGACCCGGTATAAACCGGATTTTCATATCGAAGTTGTATTTATCGCGAATAATTTAAATAATGCCAGCTATGACCGGACAGCGCGATTGGTGAAAAAGCTCGGGGCTGATAAAATTACGAAAAAAATTGCCGAGGAATCGGAACATTCCAAAGGTCTGCGGCTGTCCGGTTATGATGAAAAAAAAGCTCCTGCAGGAGAATGGATGCCGTGTTATCACGGGTGGTTTTATAGCGCTGTTCGTCTCAGGGGGGATGTGAATGTGTGCTGCAGCATGCAGCGGTTGACATTAGGCAATGTCCGGGAGGCTTTTTTTAAAGAAATATGGCAGTCTGAGCACTACAGACGCGTCAGGCTTGAGGTCTTAAAAGGGGATCCGTTTCGAACTTGGCATGAATGTATAAATTGTTGTATGGCGATGGTTAATCGAAGAATTGACGATCAGATGAAGCAGTACCGGGAGATTAGAAAGCGGACGCGCCCGGATGAAATTCAGGGATGATGTGATTTTGAAACAGGTCGTCTTTGTTAGGCGCAGATAAGGCCCGAATAAAGATGGAAGGGCAGGAATTAAACCGCCGGTTAATTGTGCGGTGAAAAGCTGCAGATAAAATGTTCAGGGGGTTATAGAAATTCTAAAAATCAGCTTTTTCAGGATCGACTAATCAGGGAGTCGAGTGCGCCGGGCCGAAGAAAGCTTTGGATGGATTTTATGCGCTTGAGAAGATATGGCCTGTAGATTGATACGATGTCTTGCGGACAGGAAGAAAAGTCTGTATTTTTTTCGCGGCCGATATTTTTTAGATATTCTTTGGTGAGGTTGATTTTCATCAGAGCAATGAGAGCGGGAACACGGGTTTTTGTCAAGCGGTGCCGGGAAAAATAATCCTGAATGACTGTTTTGATTGTTTTTTGGGGAACAGACAGGAATAAACAAGACACAATGAAATTGGCCAGGTCCGTGAGCGCGTAATCTTCGCAGATATGGCCGAGATCCAGAGTATAGACGTCTTTTTTTGAGACAAGAAAATTTGTTACGCTGGCATTATTATGAATCACTTGACGCGGGAATAATGAGGGAAAGTCCTGATAGGCTTGAAATGCCTTTTTGATTGCCGCGCTAATGAGCGCTTGCCCGGGATACGGGGCGAGGGTCCGGGATGTCCGGAGGCAGGATTTGATCGTTATCGCCAAATTGTCTTGTTTGGGAAGCGGAATTTGGTTTTGGGCCGCTACTAAGAATTTTTTTAGTAAAAGCAGGGCCGTGTTAATTTGACGGATTGTGTCTCGATTGTTGATGTGCCGCCATGACGGCTCTCCCGGAATATATGAGAAGCAGACAGCCAGGCGGTTATGGCAGGGGACAAATGGCTGTTCTTTGTGATTCGCATGCATGGGTGGGGTCGCGAACGCCTGCTGAATTAAAAAGCGGTTGAGGGCATATTCCGTTTGAATCGACTGTGCGGCATTTTTGGGGTAGAATTTGAGGGCATAGTCTCCCTTATCTGTCTTGATAAAAACGAAAAAGTTGGAGTGCGAAATATCAATTCCTTTTTCCTTTTCGAAAGACTTCAGTTCGCCGAGGGAAAAGAAACGGCAGGCGCGCTTAATATCATTTCGTGGCGGGTTGAACGCCCTTGTATCGAATGATATATGATCAATGCCTGAAAGAAGTCCGGGAGGGATGAGGGGGTCAGGGTTTAAGGAATGATTTTGCATAGAAAATTTTCATTGTGTGATGACAATTATATAAGGGGCGGATGTTTCCGATCCCGCAATCCCGATCGAACGCCGAGGAACAAGGCGTGAGTCGAGGCATGATGCCGCTCGAGAGTAAAAAAAGTCTATCGGAAAATGCCGCCGGCGTCAAGCGCGGCCTCCCGTATGTTTAAGAATTCTGGCTGCGCAGGCAGTAACGGTTCGGGCGGGTGTCTTTCCCGTGCCACAACCCGGCGCAGCAATACGGGTGTTATGGTTTGAAGAAAGAAGATCAGAAAAGGTGAAAAACCGGGGGAGCAATTATCAATTGCGTCCGTTATGCGAATCGTTCATGTCTCCACTCTAAAATCTCATCCCTGTTTTTCCAGAACAGTATTGTTGCAGGCCCGGACGCATGAGGTTTTTTTCATCAAGCTCAACCTTTGCGGCTCTTTTTCTCAGAAGACGGACGCTGTTGATCAGAAGAACGGTGTCACGTATATGTATTTAAATGTCCGGGAAGACAGGGATTTTGCCGCTAATCCGGGATTGGAAGAGAAGTTGTCGCAAATTTTCAGGAGATTGAAACCGGATGTTATTCATGTGCAGCTTTTTAGCGGCCTGAATGCGCTTTCGGTTTTGCGGGCGGCCGGAGCGGCCGGAATTCCGTCCAGAAAAATTATAACACTTCATGATCACTCTCTTTTTTGCCTTTCGGGCACTGTTTTTGATCAGGGAGGAGTGTGCCTTTTGCGTTCTTTTGAGGAATGCGCCTGTTCAAGCTGCCTGTCGGTTGCACAGCGCAAGGGCTTGTCCGTATTTGAGTATAATCGGCTCAGGAAAAAGCGATGTCAGGAAATGGCCGCGTTGGCGGATGTAATCATCTGTTGCTCAATCTGGCAGAGGGATGTTCTTGCTCGTCTGTCCGGGGAACGGGAGAAAACGGCAGTGCTTTATTACGGGGTGGAGTTTTCCGGAAAAAAGCAGGGGGCCGTTTTGGGGCGGGCCTGGGAAAAGTTTTTCCGCGGTTTGGCCGGGGTCGGCAGCGGATGGCAACAAAGGGTAGAAGACGGTTTTTTTCTGCCGTCGTTCGGGTACCTGGGAAGTCTGTGGGGGCTGAAAGGAATCGAAACCATTTTAGACGCCGCTGAACAAATCCGGCCGTTTAAGTTTCGGATTGTGATGGGAATAACTTCCGGCCCGTCTGGCTCCGGCAACGATGCGCTGTTAAAAAGAATTACGGACCATCCCAGGATCAGGGTTGTGAAAGATGTTGGACGAGAGGATTTGTATGCAAAGTTTTTCAGTCAGATTGATTATATGATTATTCCTTCTGTCTGGCAAGAAACAGACCCGATGACGCTCTTTGAGGCGTTTTTTTATAAGGTTCCGGTTATTCTTGCCGACCGTTCGAGCATGACGGAAAAGACAACGCCCGGGATTAACGCTTTCGTCTTTGAAGATGCCGCGTCGCTGGCAGAGATTCTGAGGAGTATTCTTGAGAACAGGATATTGAAACCTGTTCGGAGAAGAAAGAATTTTCCGGTAAAAACGTCAAAAGAATATACCAGGATTCTGGAAAACCTTTATCAGGGCGAGTCAGATTTGCCTGTGGAGATCTGCTAGGAGGCTGTCCGAGAACAGCCGTAAGTTCGCTCAATATTTTTAAAAAAGCCTCGTTAATAGAATCTATGGGTAGCCGGAGGCTCCGGCAAATTCCCAAGTGTATGAAATAAAGCAATTTCAGCAGTTGCGAAGCGCTTAAAACCGAAGG
>JGI10211J34971_10000692_pt1 | contig 28018 bp, 25 predicted proteins | sample Etolagsediment_FD_34971 | JGI IMG/M metagenome (IMG submission 34971)
AAGTGCTTAGAAGCGATAACTCTTAGGATAAGAAAGTGATTCTTTTGCATGAAGGTTGTATACCAAAAGAAGATACTTTAAATGTGTTCGTAGATGTGGCCATGAAGTTACTGTTGCAAATTTTTAGTGTGTAGATTTGCAACTCCTTATTCAATCTTTACTCCAAACCTCTATACATATATCTGCAAGATAATAAAAAACTCTAAATATTTTTACTAAATTCTCTTGCAATATATGAACTGACAAATCAAGCCTACAAAACAATCCTTCTTTCTTATAAAATAAAATAAAAATTGAGGTTTATTATGAAAAGAGCTGTTTTACTTATGAATATGGGCGGACCGAACAACTTGGATGAAGTGGAAGTGTTTTTAAGCAATATGTTTAATGACAAAAGAATTATAGGTGCACCAAAACCGATACGCTCTATGATTTCAAAATTTATCACTTGGAAACGTAAAGATGAAGCAAAGGCAAACTATGCACATCTTGGCGGTAAGTCTCCTCTTGTCGGATACACTCAAGACTTAATTGATAAACTTCAAACCAACATTAAAGACGCTTCTGTGCATATGGTTATGCGATATACTCCGCCTTTTGCACAAGATGTTCTTGATAACTTAAGAGATGTAGACGAGTTTTATGCCATCCCACTGTATCCGCACTACTCAGAGACTACAACCTTATCTAGCTACGATGATCTCTATGAGAGTTTTGATAAACTGCGTATCAGAGCAAGGGTTAAAACAATCGATGATTATTATAATGATACTTATTATATCAACTCTATAGTTGAGAGGATTAAAGAGTCTTTAAACGGTGAAGACCCTGATGAATATGAACTTGTTTTTTCAGCTCACGGCTTACCTAAAAAGATTATTGAAAAAGGCGACTTGTATCAAAAACATATCCGTCGTAATGTGTACCATGCAAGAAAAGCTCTCATGATGGCTGGAGTTCATTTTCATAACACGCATTTAGCATATCAGTCCCGTTTAGGTCCATTAGAATGGATAAGACCTTATTTAGATGATAAGCTTAAAGCTTTAAAAAAGAAAAAAGTGATTATTTTTCCTATCGCCTTCACCCTTGACAATTCGGAGACTGAGTTTGAGCTAGAGATTGAGTACAGAGAGATTGCCGAAGAGTTGGGGTTTGAAGAGTACAGGGTTGCTAAAGCGCCAAATTCACATCCTGAATTTGTAAAATGCATAACAAATATGTATGAAAATCTTAAAGCGTCGTAAGAGATAACATGAAAGATTATGCAATAGTTGGTTCTGGAATAGGCGGCAGTTCTATTGCAGCACTTTTAAATGCAAAGGGTTTTGATGTAGCTCTTTTTGAAAAGGAACCATATCTTGGAGGATGTAGCTCCACCTTCACTCATAAAGGCCATAAATATAATACAGGAGCAACAACTCTTGCAGGCTATGAAGAAGGTCACACTGTCAAAGAAATCTTTGACGAGATAGGTGTTGAGCCAAACTTAATACAAACAGACCCCTCTATTGTGATTATACAAAATAAAAAAATCACTCCACGCTATAAAGATTTTGATGCATTTTTTGAGGCGGTGAACTTGAACTATCCGCATCAAAACAATGAAGAGTTTTGGAAACTTGTGTATGATATAAATAAAGATTTTTTCACTATGAAAGAGTACTACTATAGTAATGAAAGTAATTTTAAAAAAGTAAAATCATTGTTAAGTTTTTTTCCTCTATTTTTAAAGTTTAGCAAATATCTGCGAGTCAATGCTCTGAGCTTCACCAAAAAGTTACTGCCAGAGCTAGGTGAAGAGTACTTAGATTTTTTAGAAGCACAAATATATATAGTGGCACAAGCTCCAATGAAAGAGATAAACTTCTTAACGGCAGCCTTGTCACTTGGCTACACTTTTAGTCAAAACCATTATGTGCTTGGAGGCTTTGGAACTTTGTTTGATGAGCTTACAAAAGATATAAAAGATGTGCACAAAAATGCAGAAATAGTGCAAATAGTCCAACTTCAAGACTCCTTTGAGCTGCACACAAAAAAAGAAATTTTTAAAGCAAAGAAAGTGATTTTAAATTCTACAGTTTATGATAGTGCGAAGCTCTTTAAACACTCTAATATTAAAAAATATTATAAAAAATATGAAAGACTCAACAACCATCAAAGTTCATTTATGCTGTATATGACTATCAAATCAGACAAAGAGTTTCTTCACCATTATCAACTCATACAAAACTCTATACTAAAAAATACTATCTCTAAAGCAGTCTTTGTTTCTTTTTCAGATGTGAGTGATACACAAATCACAAAAGAAGGGCATTATAGCATTACAGCTTCAATCCACACAGACAGTAGGTTTTGGGAGAATCAGGAAAATTATAAGGCTCAAAAGAAAGAATTACAAAAATTAATTCAGGAGATAATTATGAAGAGTCTAGATATCAAAGAAGAAGAGATAGTTCAAGCCTTTAGTTCCACATCAAAAACTTTTGAGCATTATATAAAACGATCACAACTTGGTGGGAATGCCATGAGTATGAAAAACTTTCTTCCTTTTTTACCAGGGAATGACACACCTATAAAAAACCTGTATAATGTTGGAGACAGTGTCTATGCTGCTCAAGGTTGGCCGGGTGTGATGCTTGGTGTAAAAAATTTACAAAGGTTGCTTGGTGTATAACATAGCTTTAGAGATTCGGTCAAAAGATTGGTTTTATATACTCATTATAGGTGTGTTTTTTGGAATGTTTTTCTCCTGGCTTACTTATATCCTTTTAGATTTTTCTTGGCTAGATGGGGCTATTTTTGGTGTTTTACTTGGATTTAGTATTACACTTTTTTCACTTGTATTCATCTCTTATATGAATAAAAATATTTTACCAAAACTTCGTGAAATCTATTGGTTACCCTTATCTATAATGTTTTCCTTCTTATCCGGTTTTTTGGGGACATATCTTGGCATTTATGAAGCCAAACTGTTAAGTCTTGAATTAATCCCAGCCTTTGAAAATAATATACTTTTAATCTCGGTTATTATAGGTATTTTAACCTACATCGTTGGTGCCTTGCTTTATAGATTTGTAAAGATGCGTAACCAGAAAGATTTTATAGACAACGAGTATATACAAAGCCGTTTACGCTCCCTTGAGACACAACTCAATCCGCACTTTTTGTTTAATGCACTCAACTCCATCGCTGAGCTTATTCACCATGACAAAGACAAAGCGGAGATGGCGATTTTAAAAGTATCTTCATTTTTGAGAAACACTATGAATGAACAGGCACTTCTTACAATTAAAGATGAGATTAAAAATGTAAAAGATTATATCGAGTTAGAAAATATCCGCTTTTCTGATAAAATTCGTTTACATATTTCCGGTGAAGTTCCATTTTGGTATTTACCAAAGTTTTCGATTCAACTACTGGTTGAAAATGCCATCAAACATGGATATAATCCGGAGAATACATCCTTGAATTTATATCTTTCTTTTGATTCTGAGAAAAAGAGGGTGGTTTTAAGCAACGACGGAATGAGCATGAAATCTAAAAAATTTGGTATAGGACTTAATAACCTCAATCAAAGAGTGGAACTTTTATGCCATGGAAAAATAAAAATAGCAGATATGGAAAAACCGACATTTCATATCTACATAGGAAAATGTGATGAAAATACTGATTGTTGATGATGAAGAACTTGCACGTGCAAGACTTTTGAGAATTTTAAATACACTTGAGCACAATGATATAACACAAGCATCCAATGCGAATGAAGCGATAGAAGCTGTAAAAAATGATACATACGATCTTGTATTTTTAGATATAAATATGCCTCAAACCAGTGGTTTGGAACTTGGATATGAGCTAAAATATATGGATGATTCCATAGCTATAATATTTCAAACTGCATACGAAGAACACGCGCTTAAAGCTTTTGATATAGGAGCAGTGGGGTATTTGGTAAAGCCTTATTCTTTAGAACAGGTGAAACAGTCTCTCGAGCGGGTGCAACTTGTTAAAGAAGAAAATGAAGAGTTTAGAATCCTCTCAAAAACGGGTGAGAGTTATTTACTCTTAAAGCCTGAAGATATTTTTTATATAAAAGCAGATCTTTCTGAGGTAATGATTCGAAGTGCAAAAGGTTTTTCATACTATGCACAAAAAATATCTGACTTGGAGAAAAAGCTTAAAGCACATAAGTTTGTAAGAGTTCACCGTTCGTACTTGGTGAATATAGACGAAATAAAAGAGATGGAGACAATAGAGCAGAGCAAATTACGATTTAGCTTTAAAAACTGCTCTGATAATGTTGAATCTAGTAAAGACGGGGCGAAAGCTTTTAGAGATAGGTTCGCTCTGTAAATATAAAAGGTTTAGAAAATGGATTATCAATCAATAATCAATGAAATAGCACAAGAAGTTGCTCCATTTTTAAAAGATGGAAAAGTTGCAGATTATATTCCAGCCTTAGCAAGTGTGAATCCTGAACAGTTTGCAATGAGCATTACGATGTTTGATGGAACTGAGTACCATGCAGGAGACAGTGAGACTCTTTTTTCGATCCAAAGTATTTCAAAAGTATTTACATTTACATTGGCATTGAAGTTTTATGGTAAAGCTCTGTATAAGCGTGTTGGATATGAACCATCAGGAAATCCTTTTAACTCTCTTGTGCAACTTGAATATGAACAGGGAAAACCAAGAAATGCTTTTATAAATGCAGGTGCTATAAATGTTACAGATGCACTTGTAAACTACTATGGAAGTACTGAAACAGCATCCCAAGAGATTTTAAAGTTTATTCGCTCGATTGCAGAAGATGATACAGTAAAATCAAATCAGAGTGTAGCAGCATCAGAGATGCAATATGGGCATAGAAATATGGCCTTAGCAAACTTAATGAAAAGCTTTAATAATCTAGATAATGAAGTTAAAGATGTAGTAAAAGTCTATTTTAAACACTGTTCTATAGAGATGAATACAAATATGCTTTCTCGTTCTATGCTCTATTTAGCAAATCATGGAGTTGACCCTATCACAGAAAAAACATATATTTCAGAATCAAAGGCGAAGCGGATAAATGCGGTTATGTTGACATGTGGTCATTATGATGCTTCTGGAGATTTTGCATACAATGTAGGACTCCCTGGTAAAAGTGGTGTTGGTGGTGGCATTGTTGCAGTTGTTCCAAAGCTTATGGGTATTTGTGTATGGGCACCGGGATTAAACTCTAATGGCAATTCATTAGTGGGTACTATGGCTCTTAAATTGTTTACAAATAAAACAGGATTGTCAATTTTTTAGATAAAATACGAAAAAATTAAGGACTTATATATGAAATTATTATTTTTGTCATTACTCTTTCACATAACTTTATTTGGAGTTGAGATAGATGTTAAACTATTTGAAGGTACTAATTTAGAAGAGTATTATGAAAATACAAAAAAAGAAATAGAACAAGCTTCCACTAAAGAACTTCGTAGCAAAGAGATTATTCAAGCTGAATTAGTTAATTTAGCTAAACTTCAAGAAGCACAACAACAAAAAATTCAAATAGAAAAATTTGACACTAAAGTTCTTGCTAAAAAGACTATCAACTCAGAAGAATATTATAGTGTACTTCTTGGAGCTTCAATGCTTCAAAGCAAACTAGATCAAAATAATAAAATCATTAGTGATTTACAGTCAAAATTACTTGCATTAAAGCAGTCTATTGAAAAAATAACTGAAGAAGAAAAACCTAAAATATTATCATACCAATTAGAGTTTGCATACTACAAAATACAGCAAAAAAATCTTCAGAGAAAAGTTGAACTTTTAAAAAGTCATAAAGAAGAGCTAGTAGATGCTTTAGTTCTTTCTTTAGATAAGTTAGACTCTAAAGAAGGTGAATTTGATGCAAATTTGGCACTTTTAAATACAAAAATAGAAAAATATTTAAAAGAAAAAAATGTATTAGCATTAGAACAAGAGAAAGGTCTGATAGAAGGAGGTACTCCAGTTGAAGGACTTCTCCAAAAGATAAAAGCTATAGATACTAAGTACCAAAAGAGTGTATTTANCAAAATTGTTCTTCAAGTACAACAAATTACAGCTATGTTGGCAAATAAGAAAGACAAGCAGTTCTATAACTATATAAGTGAACTTGAGNTTCCTATTACTAAAATTGCAGATCCTCATGAAAAAAGCTTAATAGAAGAGCAGNTTAGTATACTNAAAGGTATATCNAAGGTGAAGTTTGGCGCNACCAAGCAGTTTATCGGAGCTACAAAACAAGAAAGTTTAGAAGTGCTTCTTTCTATATACAGGTTTGTAACGGAACCATTATTTGTTTTTAANGAACGCTCTATCAGTTTGTTTAGCTTGTTTAAAGCTATTGTTTTAGTGGTTTTTGGATTTGTTGCNAGTCATTTTTATAAAANATGGATNNCACGTATNTCAAGAAACTGGAACATTAGTATGATGTCAATCAGGCTAGCATCTAACATNGGTTCNTACCTTCTCATACTAATATTTTTTATTATAGCNATAAGCAGTCTTGGTATAGATATGAGTTCTATATCACTCATTGCAGGGGCACTTTCTATTGGTATTGGTTTTGGTTTACAAACGGTTGTCTCAAATCTCTTTGCAGGAATCATTATGATGTTTGAGAGAACTATTAAGATTGGAGACGCCATAGAGATAAGTGATGTCATACATGGTGTTGTGACAGATATACGCATCCGCTCCACCACTGTTAGAACCTTTGATAATATTGACGTTGTTGTTCCCAACTCATCTTTTATCCAAAACAATGTAGTCAACTGGACTATGGATGATAAAATAAGACGTTTACACATACCATTTTCAGTGGCTTATGACACTGAGGTTGAAGATGTTAAAAAGGCAGTGCTGGGTGCTCTGGATAAAAGTGCTTTATATTTCATTCGCAATGATAAAGACCGGGCTCCAACTATTCGAATGACAATGATGAACAGCAGCAGTGTTGATTTTGAGTTGTTGGCATGGGTTGAATGGGATGTTAAACTAAAAAATGTATCTGTTAAGTCTGACTTTTTAATTTTAATATACAATGCTTTACGAGCAAACAATATTATTATTCCTTTCCCTCAACTTGATTTATATATAAAACAAGCAGTGACTGAATCTATAGAAAATGGAAAATAGTATGGAAAACTTTGAACACTTAATTGACAACTTACACTTAGAAGACTTTCGTAATATATCACACCCTTCAATCTTTGATGATAATGAAGAATACGATATGCTTATAGTCCGTTTACCTGTAATAACAGAAAAACTCGATGCTACATCAGTGGGTTTTCTCTTAACTGATAAAAATAGTTATACATACAATAAAGATACCAATACATTTGAAGAGTTAAGCAGTAGATTTGAAGGTCCTTATAAGATTATTGACAAGCTTACGGACAGAGTTTTAAAATCATTTATAAATTATCAAGAAAAAATTGCAGATATGGAAGAACTCTTATATAAAGGGAACATAAAAGAAAACTTTATGCATGAGTGGCTTAGTTTAAAACTTGATATATCGCGAATAGAACGTATTTTATTAAGAACGGTGAATACTGTCGATGATTTTATGCAACACTATAAAAATTTAGAAGATTTTCCTATAAACAACTATGTCGATATTCACGAACATTTAGATAGAACGATGCGTTCAGCAGTTTTACAACTCTCAAAACTAGATGACTTATATAGCTTTTACAGTGCAAAATCAAATGAAAAAATGAACCGTTTGATTTATGTACTAACGATAATATCAGCTATATTTTTACCATTAAACCTTGTTGTTGGATTCTTTGGAATGAATACTAGTAATCTACCATTTTCTCAAGAACCTTCAGGTACATTAGCCGCTGTATCAATTATGGTTTCGCTCTTTGTTGCCACATCACTCATCGTGTATAAATGGCATAAGAAAGTTTAAAATAGAGTGTAATATTTTACTAATCTGCAATACATTGTAGTTTAATCATTTTTTATGAATGAAAATAACCAAAGTGGAATTTTTTTATCATTTGAAGTAAAATCAATATCTATTGCCAAATAGCTATTTTCTAAATCTTTTACTTGAGAAAATGATTTATTTTTTCCACCAACTTCAAAAATAGTATTATTTACAAAAAAATCACCTATATCACTATAATAGATATTTTTGAAACAGTTAACGAAGTAGGTCTCTCTTATTACTCCAATCTCGAGTTCTAAATTAATTTTATTAGCATAGGCATATAAAATATTAGTATTTGAAAAAAGTAGTTTTTGTGGCTTCTTTGAAATACGATGCGATTTTTTTCTCATTGCTTTAAATATAGAGGTATTATCTAATATTTCCAAATAAGTAGAGAGCGTTGGTTCACTTACACCAAATTCTCTAGCGAGTGAAGCTACATTTATTATAAATGGCTTATTGGAAGATACAACAAAAAATATTAGCTTCTCAAAAATAGAGATATGAGAATAATCTAGTTTATTGAGAGAGGGAATATCCTCATGAATGATTTTGTCAAGTGCATTATAAAGCTTTTGCTCAAAGTTGTCTAATCCCTCTAAATAAAATGGGTAGGCACCATATTTGAGATAATCTTTAAAAAGAGCATACAAGTCTTGATGTGCAAACACTAACTCTTTAGATATTGTGCTGCTATTTGTAAGAATTTCATTGAATGAATAAGCTGCTAATTTTATACCTTTGGTGATTTCAAGGTATTCCTTAAAGCTTAAAGTTGGCATTGTATGTAGTACAAGTCTTCTGCTTAAGTCATATTTTTCATAAAGAATATTAAGCATGGAAGATCCACTTATTCTAATAGTTAAATCAGGAAAGCTATCATAGATATTTTTCACCTCTTGTGCCCAGTTTTTGTATTTATGCACTTCATCTATTATGACTACTCTTCCACCAAGTGAGTAAAACTCATCAACCAAACTGTATATTTTTGAATTAGTAAATTCTATATCATCTCCTGCCATATAGAGAGCTTTATTGTTTATTGATTTTATGTATTGAAAAAGAAGAGTGGTTTTACCCACTCCTCGTGCTCCTATAAGACCTAGCAACCTTTCCTTTGAGTTCAATAAATCAAAATACTCTTCTCTAATATACTCAGTAGATATTTTAGATACTAATAGCTCTTGTTTTCTGATAAAATAGTCAATATTCATATTAATCCTTAAATACTATTTTGTATTTTATCATAAAATAGCAAAGTGTATTTTATGATTTATCTTATAATTAAGTTATTGCAACATAGCTGTAAATTTAATAGCCATTTTGTAATAGTAACAATATTTATCTCAACTCAAGAAAAATATTGTTACTTTTAGAAAATAAGACAAGAAAATCAATTTTAAATTCCAAGGGAGTTATGGTGAATTTCGATGAGATAAAAGAGATGGAGACAATAGAGCAGAGCAAATTACGATTTCACTCATATCTCCAAATGTTGTGAAAGCTTAAAATTAACCTCTTTTTGTTCCTCTTGGGTAAGCTTTGTAAGTAAAACTATCGTATCAATCCTAGAAAGGTCAAGTGTACAAAGTTCATTGATACAGATTTCACTTATAGCTTCTAGATTGTCTCTTTTGTCAATGGTTATTCGCAAGTTTCCACCGCTTATGGTTGTAGTGAGTGGTATTACACTCACCCCTTTAAAAGCTACTTTGTCGATATTGCGATTTGCTATATCATTTTGGATAATCAAAGCGGGTCTGATTTTTCCAAACTCACTATTGTATTTTTTACCAAAATTGACAAGATAGATTTCACCTCGTTTCATGATAATTCTTCAGCAATCGTTTCAATTTCTAAAAATTCATCATACGATGATTGGTTTAATGCTTTTTTATTTTGTATCAAATAAAGCTCATCTTCTATTTTTTCTCTTACTTTTTCATATAATTCATAGGGCAAAACTACACTCTTTGTGATATGTTTTTTTGCATCTTCTACAAAAGTGATATCAAGAGGTTGCGTAATATATGATGGCTTTTTAATAAAATCACTAGAATTTATAATTATCATTTTAATCCCCACTTTTATAATATGGTTAAATTATACTATTATGAAATACTATTGTCAATCCCCTCTACATTTAAATCTAAAACAATTTTAGCGTCATTTTCAAAAAAGTGCTTTTCCTAGTTCCCATATTTCATATAGGAATTAATTTGTTTCTTATGTCATGCGGTGGCGCGTACACGTATACTCTGTTCCTCATATTTATAGGTGTCAGTTTTTTGGATTTTAAACACAGTTTTTTTATGAGTATGCGTTCCCAAGTAGAACTTGAGAGCGAGCTAAATTGACATTTAGGCGGTATTCGCCTATAATATATAAAACTAAAAAGGCATTACTATGACACAACAACAAATTAGTAGATTATTAGATGTGCCAGACAGAACGCTAAGAGATTGGAAAAAGAATAGACAGAGACTTTATAATCTTTTGGAATCATTAGAGTACGGTGAAGCAAAAGAGAAGATCAATGCAGTTGATATTGAGGATGTGGTTGTATTTAAACCTGAACAATATTCTTGCAATCTTTTTTGGCAAACAAGTGAACAAAGTGAGCAAAAAGTTTATGCTATCATCTCTAATTATCTATCAACCATGAATGAAGATGATATAAAAATATTATGTAATCAATTTGGTAAAAACATAGTCAAAAGTGCACTAAAAGAAAAATATAAAAAGATGTATGCAAAAGGTTTTATAGCCACTAATGGTATGGATATACCTTTGAGTGGTACATTTGAACAAAACGAGATATATAAACAACTAATAGGTGTGATTAATGACTGTTAATGTCAAAAATGCACTGGATAAAATCTGCAACAATGAAACCTTTAACGATGAGTTGTACTTCATTGGAGGTACTGCTTTGGCTTATTATTTGAAGCACAGAATTTCAGAAGATATAGATGTAGTGTCTTCTAAAACATTAAATCATAGAGTTATTATCCCAAATATGAGTGTAATAGGAGCTAAGAAATTACAAGATGAAAATGTAACAGCTTTACGAATGGCTGGACTGTTTCCAGATGAATACATAATAAAATTTTTACTTGATAATGTTAAGTTAGAATTTTTCCAAGCAAACAGACCTATCCAAATAGAGATACTTTCTACTGCTTCATTTGTCAGCTATGAAAATTCGAAACTAAAAATACTTGATGTTCAATCTATAGCAAAGCTAAAAATAGTAGCTCTCATCATGAGAGATAAATCAAGAGATCTTTTTGACTTTGCTAGCATACTAGAGCATAATGTATTGAGGGTTGATGAAATAGTTGAATTGTTTTCAAAAATTAATAGCAAAATAGTTTCAGTAGATGATGTTGTTAATTTTATAAAATCAAAAAATGAACCTAGAGATGATGAAGCTGTTTATCTTAGTGAGAGGGATAGAATTGATTTAAATTTTGAGGAAATTAAAGAACAAGTAATTGGAACTTTAAAAGGATTGTAAAAAATCATGAGTATGCCTTCCCAAGTAGAACTTGGGAACGAGCTATAATAACATTATCTGGTTTATTCACTAGAACTGAAAACTCTCCTGGTTCCCATATTTTATATGGGAATTAATTTGTTTCTTATGTCATGCGGTGGCGCGTACACGTATACTCTATTCATCATATTTATAGGTGTCAGTTTTTTTGGATTTTAAACTCCTTATACCTTTGGAAAATCATTATATAATAGTAAATATTCAATTCAAGTGCATCATAATAACATTATCTGGTTTATTCACTAGAACTGAAAACTCTGTGTTCCAAAGAGTAATTGTTGATGTAATACTTTGAGGTAAATACATATAATTCTTTTCATCTGAGTATATCTTGATAGTATTGTTTGAGTAAATAGCAGCAGTTACTTTTTGATTCTGTAGGTTGATATGTACTATCGCCATTTCATATCCACCTTGATGAGGAGCTATACCTGACATAACTATTCCCTTACTTATCATATCAATAGGATTTCTAACAGTTAAATTCTCTTTTAACTTATCCATGCTCGAACCAAGTAATAATTTTAGTTTTTTAGAAACAACCTTATCATTTAATATTTTTTCTATCGAGTATGTACCAATATATTGCTTTAAGTGCTCTAAGTTAGCTTCTTTTGCATCAATATTCAACGTGAATAGCAAGCTTATAGCAATAAATATTTTTAGCATATTGTTTCCTTTTTTAATAATATAAATTTTGATACTAATGTTTTTATCATATTTCCTATTTCTTCTTTCCGTTAAGTATTTTCAATAATGCTTGATATTGTTTAAAATCTCGTAATTTTTTTAACTTGAGTTTCAATATTTAAATTCCATCGTTTTTGTATTTTATTATTATTTTCTATAATTAAAATATTTTTGTCATCCAGATATTTAACTAATTCTATGTTATCAACCTCATTTACAAAACTTGTATTGTTAATAAAAACTTTTAGGTATGTTTTCTTTGAATTTATGTCTTGATATAGTTTTATATAACTTTCTTCATTAGGAGAAAAAATAAAGTCTAAAAACTTTACATGTGGAATACGTTCATCAACATAATATGAGTGTATCACATATTGATCGTAAGTTAACCCATAATTTTTCTTATAGGTTGCATCAGAAAATTCTACTTTTGCATATTCAGATGTTAGGTAGCCTAGAAGATTTATATTTGTTGATGTTATGAGGTTCTTGCACATTTTTTTATCCAATAATTCTTTACTTTTAATAGAGTTAGCATAAATTAATTTTATCTGTTCTATAGAGTTGCAAACAAATGGTATACCTCCTCTAGGGTAATCCATTATAACTTTTTTATTTAATCCCATTACTTGACTATATTTAAATATAAAAATTGGAGTACCATATAATTCCACTTTATAACTATAAATATTTTCTTTCAACATCTTAATAGATATATCCTTTTTGGTAATATAGCAATTGCCTGATTGTAAGTATTTGAAGAGAATGTCTTTTTCAGAATTTAATGCTAAGTCTCTTTGAATACGATTTAGGAATTTTTCTTCTTCACAATACAATCCCCCTTTCAATAAAGTTAGAGTACTTGAGAATAAAGACGCATTGAAAAATAATAATAAAAGGTACTTCATGTGTATCCTTGATTAGATAAAATTCATTAATATTAACATAATCCAGTTTTAAAAATACTAAGACAAAAAAATAACTGAATTATATTTGATATTAACCCATTAAGGCACTTTTTTCTCTATTCGTTTTAAAGTTTACTTACTCGTATCTTATAATGGTATTTGGGGTTAAAAGTCCTCTGTCTTCTGCAAAAAGTATAAAGATAATTCTGTCGCATAGTTTTTGAGTGAGCCTTAAAAGTTGGGCTTTATCTAGATTATTGTTTTTTACTAAGTTCTCAAACAAATGAGTTCTAAAAGCACTAAAGTCTTTATAGAGCTTTTTAGATATCTCTTGTTCAAATGAAGCAGATTTTTCTTTTAGTTTTAGTGGTATGTCTTGCTTGATACTTTCATACGACAAAAGCAGGTGAAGCTTTTTAAACTTTTCATAATCCATATCAAAAAGAAAAAACTTTTCATACGCAGTTTTTTTGTCAATATAAAAACGGAGTTCGTCAAAGTTTGAAATGATGATGTACTTTGAGTTGGAGTGTGAGTTGTGGTAGTTGAATGCCTGCGCTTCTATCTTGTCAAGGTTTTTGGTGTCTTGTGCTTTTAGTTCTATAACACCTATCACTTCACCATTTACATACATAACGCCATCAGCTTTTTTTCCATCTGTTTCGTTTTTCTTTTCTCGCTCAAGGTTAAAATTATTCGGGTTTGTGCTATCAAGCGTATACCCTAAACAGTTTTCAAAAATATCTTTTAAAAAACCGTCTTGATATTTTTCCTCTTTTACTGTTCTGATAAACTCTATTTTCTCTTTAAACTTTTGGTATTCCGCCCACCCAAGAGCAACCTTACTTTCTTCTTGACTTGCATTTTTTAAAACTGATTTTTGAAATAGTGACACTTGATAATACCTTTTTATTAATAAGAACGATTCTATCTAATAGTTAGTGAAAAGCATATAAATAAATAGTAGCAATTTATAACAAATAATTCAAGAAGTACTAAAAATCTTTGACATAAATAATATTGACACCTTGTCCACTTTGATCAACATCTACATCAATACGTATAGATTTACTTAGGCTGTATTGCAGTATGACGCTTGACACTGTGTCACTTCTGTATAAAATACGAATTTTTTTGGTGAAGTTCGTGCCTATTTCGTAGCCGAGAGTTCCTTCTTTGTTACTTAAAATATTAAAAGTGTTTACTTTCACACCGGTTGTATCATTAAACATTTGTTTTAATCCGGTTCCTAGTAACAATGAACTCACAGATACCTTAGTGCTTCCATCAGAACTCTCAAATAAAGAACTTGCCGGTTCACCAAAGAGTATGTAAGACATGATGTCATTTTGACTCATAGCCGGCTTTGACGAGAAGATAAGAACAGGTGAACTAAGTGTATTAGTTATGAAAATTTCAATATCGATGTAGTCTAGGGTATAGTAGTGTAGATTGAGGTTTAACTGTGGATTAATAGGGTCTTCACCACTAAAGTACACTTCACTTGTGTCAAATACAAACTCCTTATCTCCGGTGGTGATTTTTCCCTCATTTACAGTAAGCATCCCTAAAAGTTTCAATGGCTTATTAAATTCTTGATGAACGGCAATATTTGGCGTGACTTTTATATCAATATCTTTAGTTTTATAGCTGATAGGATGAAGAGAATGGATGCTTACATCTATGAATCTGTTTTCATTATAGTTTGTTTTAACATCCTGTGCGACAATAATATCTTGGTCCGTGATGACATAATCCTGAGGAGGTTCGTAGCTTATTACACCATCTAACAATGTAATAGTTCCTTGGATCTTTTGTTTGCCAAAAAAATCCATATTCACATATAAGTCAGCTTTTGCACTAAGGTTTGCATCTTCACCCTCGTAGCGGAACTTATCACTTTTTATATGTAAATTAAGAGTGTTTTTGCTTGTGTTTAGAAATCCGCTTGTGAGTAGGTTGTCAAAAATCCAAAACTCTTTTATTTGTATAGTTTGATTGGCATCCATTATAAAAGTAGAAGGTTTATCTGCATAAAACTTGTGTTGCATGTATTTTGCTTCATAAGTATTGAGTGTAAAAGTTTTATCTTTGTACTCCGTAGAGAGAACGATGTTTTCTACTAGATATTTACTTTCTGAGTCTGGAGTGATTGTATACCAAGGCATAAATATATCATTTTTAATTAAGAGTGTATCGCCTAAGACAATAGTGGAATTGATATCGACTTCACCATCATGCAGGATGCTGTCTTCACCTTCTTTGGTGAGTTGAAGTTCTGATAGAAGTGTATCAATGGAGGGTGTTTTTGTATTAAGAGATATTATTGTGTCTTTATTTTTATCTGTTTGAGTTGAGAGCGTGAACTTGCTTGAACCAAGAGTTCCAAAGCCGTTTATATAAGAGTTGTTTCTTAATAATGTTGCGTGTAATAGATTTGCGTCAATATGTATCTCTTCACTAGAAGGAATCTTTTTATAATCAATCTTCATAGGTGAAAACAACTTCAGAGGATACTTTTCATAAAGTTCATTTTCAAGTTTTGCATGAAGTGTTGCCGAGGAGAGAATGGTGTTTTGCTCTAAACTCACTTGAGCATCTAAAGTAAGGTACTCATCATCCGCTTTGAATTTAGCTTTGATAGAAAAAGGCGATATATGCATGTCTGCTTTTGTTGTAAAAGATACTTTATCTTTCTTTAGTTGCTCGGGAAGAAAGTCTAAAAATGCCAAAGACAGGTTCTTTTGTTCTGCTTGTATGGTGAAGTATTCGTAATCCTTAGAACTCGCATAAAAATCAATAGGACCGGCTTGAAGTTTTATAGTAACTCCTTTTGTATTGCCAGAAATATTTGCATTTATTTTTTTAAATGGTAGTTTCACTGCTTCTTTGTTTAGAGCTAGATTTAAGAGTGCGATATTGCCTTTAATCTTTTGTATGCCAGAAGGATTTATACTTACTTGTAAGTCTGTTTGTACTGAAACATTTGTCTCTTTAAATGCGTAAGAAAATGCATCACTTTTTATAGCGATGTCTAGTTTATTTGTACTTGTGTCTATAAAGCCGCTTGCATGCAAATTCTCATGAAACCAAAAGTCTTTAATGATTATATTTGTTTTATCATCGAGCAAAAAGGTGGACGGCTTGTTGGAATAAAGTTCTTCATCCATGTATTTTGCTTTATAGTTGTGTATGGTAAGTTGCTTATTCATATATGTAGTTGAGAGAAAAATATCCTCTAGTGTATCACTTTTTTTAGTATCTGTTTCTAAGGTGTAGCTGGGCATACGAATATCATTTTTCATTGAAAATATTTGAGCAAAATGAAGAGTGCTGTCTATCTCAACTTCACCCTTATGAAAAGTCTTTGAGTCTTTTGGAGTTAGTTGAAGCTCAGATAGAAGTTTGTTGATTGAAGGTATTTTGGTGAAGATTTTAATTTCAGAGCTTTGCTCTAATTTGCCTGAAACACTAAAGCTACTTGAACCTAAAGTCCCCCGACCCTTTAATGTGTTTTCTTCTTTGGAGAGACTTGCATGGAATAGATTTGCATCAATCTTTAGATCACTCGCTTTAGGATTGTTTTTATAGAGTATTTTTATAGGTGAAACTAAGGCAACAGGATAGTCTTTATAGAATTCATTTTTTAGTTGTGGAGATATTAGTGCTTGAAAAATCTCTTCATTTGTCTTAAGTTCTAAGTTTCCTTCTGCTTTAACATAGGCATCATCAAGCTTAACTACAAATGACTTATAATCTTGTGAGCTAAGAGTACAATTGCTCGAACCGGCTTGTATGTTTGCGAGCATTGTGTTTTTATCTCCCAAAACATCTGCCTCTATATTTTCAAATGGAAATTCAATGGAGCTTTTTGTTATGTTTGCTTTGAGTTTAGAGCTATACTTTTGTTCAGAGGAGAGAAGAAATGTTTGAGTGAGGACACTCTCAAACTCAAGGTATGAAGCTTTATAGCTTGCATTTGCTTCAAGGCTATTGTCATCTACAAAGTATGTCAGCATAATGTTCGCATCTTTTAGGATAAGATTTTCTTCACCTTCTAAACTTAACTTCTCAAGCTCTGTACTTAAAAGCGCTTTTTGCTGTGTAGCTTCGATTTTTACATAGAATGTTTTTGGAACTTCTTTTAAAAAACTAAGATACTCTTTGGATGCGGATTGTGATATTTCTACTGAAGATTCTCCTATAAATTTGTTTCCTTGAACACTTCCTTTTAATAAGGCATTTGCATAAGAGGACTTCAAGTCTAGTGCTAAGCTTTCTATGTCTACTTCACCATTGTAATGAAACTCTTTGGCTTTTAAGTTAAATTCTAAGGTTTCATTAGAACTTATCACTTTAGTATTGTCTAGTTCAATATTTGCAACGCCAAAAGAGATAAATGAAGTTGCACTGGCATTCTCATCCGATGCAGGAAGTTTACTTAAATCCAAATATAAGTCTTTAATTTTTATCTTGCTTATTTTTGGGCTTGATCTAAGTAGATATAAAAAATTGTAGTTTATTTGAAGTTTTTTGATGCGTATGGCATCAGTGTATTTTATATCATGTAAGCTAATTCCATCAAGTAAGCTTCCCTCGATTTTTGAATACTTAATATCTAACTCTTTTAAATATTTTTGGGCTAAAACACTTACAAGATAATTTTGAGTGAATAAAAATATAAAAATTGCAAATATAGCTAGAGTGTAAAATTTATAACTACGTATAAAAGAAGAGAGTTTTTTCATCAAAACGACTCTCCAATATGAAAATGAAAGGCATACTGAGCTCTAGGATTTGAGACATCAAACCCATAGTCTAGTNCAATTGGTCCTATAGGTGTGGTGTAACGTAGACCAAAGCCCAAAGTGTAGTGACCNTCACTAAAATCAGGAGTGGAATCATTTGCCACATAAGTGTTGTCATTAAAAACAAGGCCTTTAATATCCCCATAGATACCGAAGCGTTCTTCTAATTTGGTCTCAAAAATAGAGTTAAAGCCAATAGGGTTTGACTGATTATCCATTAAGCCCAGTTGTCGGTAGCTGTACGCTCGGTTACTATCCATACCACCTGCAAAAAAATGATACGATGCAGGGATATTACCTTCATAAATATGTAAAGAACCAAAACTGACTTTTGCAGCTAAAATAGTTGAAGCTATAGGTAAAATATAGCCGCCATTGAGTTTATACTTATAATAGCTTGCATCAGAAATGTCACTCAACACTGAACCCATAACTTCAGAGCCTAAAAAATAACCCTTACTTGGGTCTAAGATTTTGTCTCTCGTGTCATAACTCCACTCAAGTTTTGGAGATAATACAAAAAGCACACCCTCGGGAAATACTACTTTATCTTCACTATCATAAGTGTTTACATGATCAAAAAATAAACTTTCTTTCATGGAAGTTGGAGTGAGTCTTTGACTGAGGTGTATTTTTCCAAAAACTCTCTTTTCTTTAAAACCTTCAAATATTTCGTTTTCAAAACCTGCTTCTACTCCAAAAGTATTTTTATTAAGTAGTGGCATATCAAAGTTTGTTTTTAAGGTTTGTTTCACTTGAGTCACTCTGGTTTTAAAGTTTAAAGTTTTTAAATTACCAAATAAATTTCTATGTTTGAGTCCAAGGGATGCCATTAAACCCTCGTTACTACTTGCACCAAAGCCAGCTTCAAAACGCATAGCTTTTTCATTTTCTGTAATGCTCACAGTTGTGTCAACACTGCTGTTATCATGTATCTCAGTATCTATTAAGGCTTTGAGTATCCCATCATAGGCATAAAGGTTTTGATAGCTTTTTGTAATCGCAGTCAAAGAAAACAGTTCCTCTTCATTTATATATAAAAGTGATTTTATAATCTCTTCATCAATATTTTGAGATTTATTTATAGTAATATTTGCAAAATAGCAAATCTCATTTGGTGTGAGGGTATAAACGAGATACGCATTTTTAGTTTCTATATCGATCCATGCTTTTGCATCAAGTTCTGCATTACAGTAATGATTATTCGCATAAAAAAGTTTTATCTCTTTTTTACTTTGAATAAATTTTTCTGCATCAAAAATATCATTTTTTTTAAAGGGGAGTTTAGAGTTTATATCGAGATCTGAGATAATTGTAATATCTGCAATACGAATAGGGGTGTTTTCAGTAATGCTGATTGTAATGGCTTTATTATTTTGCTCATACCTAATAGCAGCGTGGTAAAATCCTTTAGACTTATAATAATTTATAAGCGTTTGAGAAATAATAGGAAGTGTTTTAGGATCAACTGCCGGTTCATCTTTGTAGAACTCATACATGTATGGTTTATATAAACTAAGTGCTGTATAAAGCTCTCTTGAACCAAGTTCTTTATTGCCCTTAAACAACAAAGGAATAGTTTGGGCATATACTAGGGATGAATATAAAAGTAAAAAGAGTAGTTTTGTTTTTATCATTTCTTCTCGTATTACTTCCTAGGTGTATTTTCCATGATTGAAGGACTATATTTCATTGATAGTACTCTTAATATAAATAAAATACCAATGACACCAAGAAGGGATATTATCTTTTGAATATCAAATTTATCATTCACAATAAGCATGATGTCACGAATAAAAAAAACGATTGTAGAATCTAGCATTAGACGTAACTTGATACGATTTTCATCACTAAATAAAAAGTCTATTAACATTCTAACCAATTCAAGTATAATTATAAACTCCAATAAAGTAACTGCAAGTTTAGAAAAAGTGTTTATTGAATGTAAGTCTTTTACCGATAAAAGAAGGATTAAAGCAACAGCAAATTTAATGTATATAGATACTTTCTCCACTGTAAAGTAAGAATTCATTATTACTCCTATTTTTTTCAAAGTATACTCTCTTTTATATGATTATACTCATATACAATGATGTATTTATGAGTGAAAAGCCTTTAGGCCTTTTGGTATAAGTTTTATACAAATAGAAGCTAAATAACTAAGTCCCATAATGTTTATTACAATATTTATTTTTGTAGATAGTTGTTATAATATCAGAAAGGATAAAAATTGATCGCTATAGTTATCAACGCATTATCTGGCTTAGGTATGTTTTTATTTGGTATGCTATATATGGAGTTGGCATTAAAAGAAGCTGCAGGAATAAAGTTTAAAACTTGGATTAGACAATCTACTTCAACAACATCTAAAGCATTATTTACAGGCGCTGGAGCCACTGCCTTACTTCAAAGCTCTTCTGTTGTCACTTTGATGACGCTTTCATTTGTAAGTGCTTCATTGATTTCACTCCACTCGGGTATTGCTATTATTTTTGGATCCAATGTCGGTACGACCGCAACTGCATGGATAGTCGCCACATTAGGATTTAAAGTAAAAATAGAACTGTTTGCACTCCCAATGATTGGAGCCGGAGGAATATTTCTTCTTTTTTCTGCTCATTCTAAAAAGATTACGGCTGTTGCAAAAGTGGCTATAGGCTTTGGTCTGCTTTTTATGGGTCTGGATATCATGAAAAATGCTATCGAGGTCTTATCTCAAAGTATTGACTTAAGTGAGTTTATCAATTATCCTCTTTTTATTTTTGTACTCATTGGTTTTATTTTAACTGCGCTTATTCAATCAAGTTCTGCTGCAACGGCTATTGTTTTAAGTGCACTTTTTTCACAGATTCTTACATTTGACCAAGCAGTGGCGATGGTTATAGGAACCAATGTCGGTACAACTGTTACCGCTATTCTTGGCTCCATTGGTGGTGCGCCTGATAAAAAGCGTGCTGCAGCTGCACATTTTATTTTTAATATTATAACGGCTGCTGTAGCATTTTTAATGATGCCTTTTCTTAATGTGTTTTTACTACAAACCTTAGGTCTATCCAGTGATCCTACGACGGCTTTGGCATTGTTTCATACTATATTCAATGTACTAGGAGTCCTTATACTCACCCCGTTCATTGGTTTAATAGCAAATACATTGGGTGACTGGTTCCAAGAAAAACGACTAGTATCTACAAAATATATACACCTTGTAGATACAAAAGTACCCGAGGCAGCCTTTGTGGCACTTCGTAATGAAGTGACGAATCTATTTGTTAAGTCCATCAAGTTTGCACTTCTCATAGCCAATATCCGTCCTAATGATGTTTTGATTAAAAAGAATGATATCCGTGATGTTGTACTTAAAAACAAGAGTGTTATTGAGTTTGATTATCTGCTTGCTTATAATCGTATAAAAGAGATTGAAGTTGAGATTGTTGAGTATGTGTCTGAGTTGAATCAAGGTGTATTATCCGCAGAACAAAGTCAAANTATTGATATCTTGCTCACATCAACTCGAGACAGTGTGTATGCGGCAAAGATACTTAAAGATGTAAAAGCGAACNTAGATGAATTCTCACAAAGCGATCATGCCACTATTGTAAAAATATATGATGGTATCCGNAAAAATCTTGGCTATTCAATCTCTATATATGCNAAGTATATGAGTGGAGAGTATGATGCTATCACATCTAAAGAAAAATATAAAAAAGCAGTGGAAGAAAACCGTAAGATAATGAAAGAAGCGACACTCTCTTTAAGCGAAAAGGGAATCAATGAGAAAACTGTGGTTTCCTTACTTAATTCCAATCAAAGTGTTTATATAGCATCAGATGCTTACTTAGATGCAACAAGTGCATTAAGTATTCAATTTGCTATAGATATGGACGAAGAGGAGATAGATAGCTAGGTTTTAAATACCTTTTGTATTTAGTATTTTATAATTTTTACAAGCATCATTATTGCCACCATCGCAAGCTATGCCAAACAATTCTTTTGCTTTTTTATAGTCTTGCCGCACACCTTCACCGTTATTATAAAAACGTCCCAGTTTAAAACAGGCATCGGCCTCTTTTGCAGCACATGCTTTTGAGTAAAGTGCAATGGCCTTGTGTAAATCTTTTTTTACACCTTTTCCGTTCTTATATAAAACTCCAAGATTATAACAAGCATTAGATATATTATTATCACATGCTTGAGAGTACAATTCTGCAGATAGTTTAATATTTTTATTTACCCCTCTGCCATCTTGATAAGCTGTTGCTAAAGAATTGCAAGCGTTAAACTCTTCGCCGTTACATGCTGTGGTGTAGAGTTTAAAAGCTTGAATCAAGTTTTTATTCACACCTTCACCATCATTATATAAGTTGCCTAAATTATAACAAGCAGTATAATCTCCACCACCGCATGCTTTAGTATATAAGTCTTTTGATGTTGTATTTGCCCACAAGTGAACACTTAAAAGTAAACTAATAAAGAAAATAATTTGTTTCATATAAACCCTTTTATTTTTAAAGATACCAAGTAAAAAGTCCTTAGAGATTATTTTGTCACAATACCACGTAATAGACGACCCAAAATATCAGCTCCAGTGATAATACGACGCTCTTTTCCCCAAATAATAATGATGTCATCATCAATGACATCATCTTCGGTGTGTACAGGTTCCACTTTAAGACCAAGAATTGCTTCACCCATTGTAGATTCAGGATTAGAGATGATGATAGGTCTATGACAGTGATCAATTGGATTGAAAGTGTCATACTCAAACAATGCTGCATTGATAAAACCATCCGCATCAATAACTAGTCGAGGGTTGTCTCTCATATCTGTTAAGATGATTATCGATTTTTTCGACTGATGAACCTGCCGTAAAAATGGATCTTGTACAGAAGAAGTTATCTCTGGAAATATTGGAAACTTATTATCAAACTCCAAAGGTATAATACTTAATGGATCTACTATCTCGCCTTCCTGACCCACTGTTAAATCATCCAAGGCAAGAAAGTTAAGAGCTCCTTTACCTTCAACATGTGTGATATCTGAGTTGTATTCACGCATATGTATACGTATCATCTCTTCAATCTCATTTTCTTTGAAAAACTGTACTGCTTCTTTTCCCAACCATATGTCAAGAACTTTTGCAGATGGTTTTGCTAAAGGCCACAATAAAAACTGATAAAATTTAATAACAGGGAAAAAAGCTGAAGCCATACGCAAAGCATTGCGAGAAAAATATGCTTGTGGCGCTATTTCACCAAAAAGTGTGATGATAATTGTTGAAAATAAAAAGGCTACCATGCCAACCATAACTGAATTTGAAAGTAATGTTAAAAGTACATTAATCCCAACATTTCCCCATAAAATAGTTGTTAAAAGAAAGTTTGAATCTTCACGAATATTAAGTACTTTTACAGCTGCCGCATTTCCATGACTTATCTCGATTTTAAGTCGCATCTTGCTTACACTAAAAAATGCCAGGTTAAGACCTGAAAACATTGCTGATTGAGAGACACAAAACAGTATCCCAAGCCATGTCATTATATCATCCATATTTAATCCTATTTTAAAGTAGTGTCTTTACGGACTATTGTAAAAAAAAGCCATACAGAACCAATAATCCCACTTATACCTGAACCAAGTATAACAGAAAGTTTTGCTAAATTCATTAAAGAATCATCACCAAATGCAATATCACCTATAAAAATTGACATCGTAAATCCTACACCAGCTAAAAGACTGGCACCAAAGATATCTATCCAACGTAATGAATCAGGCTTATACGCTAGTTTATAATGATGCGCAAAGTAAACAGCTGAAAATACACCTAAAGGTTTACCAATAACTAAGCCTAGAATAATACCAAGACTTACGGGGTGAAATAAAGAGAGTGTGACATCAGATAGATTAACACCGGCATTAAAAAAAGCAAAAACCGGCATCACTATAAAAGCACTGATAGGAATTAAGTTATGCTCTAATCTCACTAATGGAGACTGAACAGCATCATAAGCATTTCCTATGATATCCAAAACACCGATTTGCTTTTGTGAGAGTAAACTCTCTTGACGTTTTTTCTCTAAGTACTCAAAATAATTAAGACGAAGCTTCAGCCGTCTTACAAAGGCATCTGTACTTATAGCTGAACTTATAGGGATACTCAGTGCAATGAGTATCCCTGAGACGGAAGCATGAATACCTGACAAATGAAACCAATGCCATAATGCAAACCCAAGAAGCAGATAAGGTAAAAGAGATTTTATTCCCTTGTAGTTTAATAAAAACATAATGAATAAAGTTATTGCAGACAAGATAAGACCAAGGACATTAACAGAACTTGTATAAAAAATAGCGATAACTATAACTGCACCAATATCATCTGCAACTGCAAGAGTGATAAGAAAAAGTTTAAGTGCAATAGGAATACGGTTTCCAAACAGAAGTAAGATAGCTAAGGCAAATGCAATATCTGTCGCCATTGGTATACCAAAGCCTTCGTGATAAGCGTTGAAATTAAACAAAAGATAGATAGCTGCAGGCATAATCATACCGCCCAAAGCACCTATAATTGGAAAGACTGCCAAACGAAGAGAGGATAATTCACCAATCAAAACCTCACGCTTTATCTCAAGTCCGGCAAGTAAAAAGAAAAGTGTCATCAAGCCGTCATTGACCCATGTTTTTGCATCCATACTAAAAACTGCAGTTGAAAAGCCAGCAACAAACGGCATCTCTAGCAAATCAAAATAATTTTGGGCAAAAGAAGAATTAGCGAGTATCATTGCCATTGTTGCAGAAATGAATAGAATCATCCCACTGACAGACTTTGCTCCAATAAATTTTTTAACTGTTATAAGCATCCGTTTTCTATTGAACGATGAGCTTTCTTGCACTCTGTATTTCCTTATAAAGTAGCCGTAATAATTATTAGCTGTAAGATTTCTTCCATAAATAAACCTTCGTCTAAAATAGAGTTATTTCATTATAAAGAGAGATGAAAAAATCACTTTACTTTAGATATAACTTTGTTAAAACACTCACAATACTTTCAACAGTTCTAATTGATGTTGTCTCGTACGCTGTATGATACCCGATAGTTGGCAATTGAAGTGTTGCTCCTTGAATAGAACCTTTCGTTGCTTTTATCAGCCTTCCAAGCTCAGTTGTGCCAAGAGAGCCTTTTTTATCATTTTGAGAATATTTATTTTTCAAATACGCATCTTTAAAATGGTACTTAATACCTTCTTTAATCGCTATACCTTTAATCTTATTTTTAAGCGGTGATTTAAACACTGCATTTGCATCACGGTTTCTTAAAACTATGTCGAGATTGTTGATATCTTCTAATGTTGCGTAAGGGCTTGTGTCGAGTACGAGAAGTTCATTTGTGCTAATATCGAATCTTCTAAACCACTCTAGAAGAAATCTCCAACTTTTTCCAGCTTCTTCTGATGCGGTAAAAAAAGCAGTGCCTTGATAACCAATACGATACATATAAATAATAAGCGCAATAGAGATTACATTGTCGAGTTGAGCAGACAATAGATTGTCTTTAAACTCAAGCTTATCAACAAAAGCGATAGGAGTTCCAGGTAAAAGATAATCAAAACCATCTACTTTAAAAATTATGTTGTTTCTTCGAGAACATAAGTAAGCATCTTTGATAACACCTAAACCCAAATAACTTCCAGACCACGGCTGATAGGCTTGCACTTTTTCATCCACAAAGCGAGAGGTGAAGTTATTTAAAAGTTGCTCAGAGTTTGAGTCTCCTGTAAGGTCAGCTCTGTTTTTTGCTATAAATGCAGCATACTGAAACTCATTATGCCCGGTGCAAACGAGTCCATGTCTATCTGCGTGCGCTGACATATAGCCACTCTGGGGATCATTTCCCTTTGCTACAAGTACTCCGTCATAGTACTCTACTGTTACACCTGTCTCTTCAAGTTCGCGTTTAACAAACATAAAAAATGAGTGCTCAGCACCAACTACACTTGGGATTCTTATAAGTTGTTTTAAAATATCATAAAAGTCATGCATAATTACTCGATTATATCTTCATCATTTAATTCAATAAATTCACTATGTTCTATAGCATCTTCATTGAAGTATTCTATTTTACTATCTGCGATTGCAAGATTGCTGAATTTAGCAATATGAAACACCGCATCTCCCGCTTGAACTAAAGGAATTTCTGACTTTCCTATAATTACTCCATCAAAGGGTGATACTATCGTAAAGACTTCATCCCCTAAAGGATCATCTATATACGCTACCACTTCGTCTTGCTTAACTGTATCCCCAAGAGCCTTGATTGTTCTAAGAATACCGCTTTCACCTGATCTTACCCATTGACTATTTCTCATAATAATAGGAATCTTTTTTGTCTTTCTTTGTACTTTAGGTAGCATACCATTAGTGCGCAATACATTAATAATACCGTGAACTCCTATTCTTATGGACGTTTCATCGAATTTTAAAGCTTCACCTGCTTCATACAGAAGAATAGGTATTCCTTTTTCTTGTGCAACTGACCTGAGTGAACCATCTCGTAATTGAGAATGTAGAATCACAGGAGCTTGAAATGCTTTTGCAAGACTGAAAGTATATTCATTCTCTATGTTTGTTCTGACTTGTGGCAAGTTTGATTTATGGATTGAAGCTGTATGAAGGTCTATCCCTAAATCACATTTACTTACAATTTCATCAAAGAAAATCTTTGCTACTCTACTACTAAGAGAACCTTTAGAGTTTCCTGGGAAACTTCTGTTTAAATCTCTTCTATCTGGAAGATATCTTGAGAGAGTCATGATTCCATATACATTTACAATAGGGACAAGAATAAGTGTCCCTTTGATTTTTTTTAATATTTCGAGTTTTCTTAGTCGCCTAACAATTTCTATACCGTTTAATTCATCTCCATGAATTGCTGCACTAATAAAAACAATTGGACCATTTCTTTTACCTCTAATCACTCTGACTGGCAATTGGGTGGGTGTGTTATAAAGCTTAGGCAACTCAAGATTTACAGTTACACTAGCATCCTTTGGTATATCGACACCGCCTAAAGTGAATTTATCATTAGGCATTTACGCTCCTATTTTATCTCTTTTGATTTTTCTTTTTTTAGGAGTTTCATCAGAGTGAGGTGTCACATTGTTTTCAATATAATCCATAATTTTGCCTGCAATGTCAAGTTTTGTAGATTTTTCAATTCCCTCAAGACCCGGTGAAGAATTTACTTCCATAACAAGTGGGCCTCTTGAAGATGGAATCATATCAACACCACACACTCCAAGCCCCATAGCTTTAGCAGCTGCCAATGCCATTGCTTTTTCTTTTCTGTTAAGTTTATAAGCAGTTGCACTTCCACCTTGGTGAAGGTTTGATCTGAAATCACCTTCAGCACCTTGTCGCTTCATAGCCCCTACAACTTCACCACCAACTACAAGTGCTCGGATATCCGCTCCACCTGCTTCTGCGATAAACTCTTGAACAAGTAAGTTGACATCCATTCCATAGAATGCTTCTAAAACTGATGTTGCAGCTTTTTCGCTATCTACTAAAACCACACCAACACCTTGTGTTCCTTCAAGGATTTTAAGAACCAATGGAGCACCGCCACTGAGAGCTATAACATCTTTTGCGCTTGATTTATTTGAAGCAAAAACAGTTTTGGGCATATCAACATCATGTTTTGATAAGACTTGTAAACTTCTTAGTTTATCTCTACTTCTAGCAATAGCTAAATTTCCAGATATACTAAAAACATCCATCATCTCAAAGTGTCTAACCATTGCAGTTCCATAAAATGTTCTACTTGCGCCAATTCTTGGAATGATTGCATCAGGAACAGGTAAAACTTCTCCAAGATAATGTACAACAAGTTCACCTTTCATAATTTCGATTGTACATTTAAGATAGTCGATAACTCTAATATCCCATTCTTTTTCTTTTGCTGCTTCTATAAGTCTTTTAGTAGAATACAACTCTTTATTTCTTGACAATATATAAACTAACATTTTTTTCCTTATTGTATTTGTTTACTTAAATACTCTTGCGAGACATCAACTAAAAATTTATT
>JGI10211J34971_10000694_pt1 | contig 27939 bp, 27 predicted proteins | sample Etolagsediment_FD_34971 | JGI IMG/M metagenome (IMG submission 34971)
GCATCCAGGAGCGCAGCGCAAGCCGCAAGCGCACCCGTATCCATAATGTTTCCTGTGTTGTCCAGCACCCAAAGGTCTAGGAACAATCCAAGCACCTTTCCTTCAGAAATAAAGAAGTTCTTCACATCGATTACTTCCGCGCTCCTGATTCCCCTGTCAACCACACGGGCAAACTCAATTGCGTTTTCTCTTGGGGGCCCAGCCTCAAATTCAGGGGATGCAAACGGAACAAATTCTGCCCCGGTCATAAACACCCCTTCTTCCGGCCTGTCCGAGAACGGAGTCATCACATCAAACTTCACTGCTGCAAGCACCTTGGTATTGCCAATCTCTGCAAGCGCAGACCCTTCCGCGTTCGGGAGTACTCCTTTCTGCACATCCACAGGCCTCCACTCATTCAGGTCCCTCTCATCGAACCTCTTGCCCTTTGCAAGCAGTTCCTGGAGGAAGTCCTTTCTTACTTCACGAAGAATTTTGGTTTTTGTTTCTTCTCCCATAAAAATCACCTCAAAGCTTCAGCTTCCCCCGCTCATCCTTTTCGTAGGATTTCTTGAGCGCTTCAGCCTGCAGCTCGTACACTTTGTCTGCACCTTCGATTCCCTCATCCAGGTTCCTGGCAAGCTCATCTCTAGTAAGAAGCCCGTCCATCTGCAGAAGCACAATCTGCCTGTCCCTGTGGGTAATCGCCATGGGCACATCAGATTCTCCATAGTTGTCTTCGTCCTTGCCCAGGTCCACTACAAGCTGTCCATTTAGTTTTCCTACAGCAATTGCAGAAACCATATCGCTCATGGGGATTCCGGCATCGGCAAGCGCAACTGCGGCCGCAGTAAGCGAAGCGACCCTTGTTCCTCCCTCTGCCTGTACAACCTCGATGTACACTTCAATCTGGCTTTTTGGGAAATTCTTGGTCATTACAACCGGTTCAAATGCTTCCCTAATCACCTTGGAGATTTCAATGCTCCTCCTGTTAGGTCCGCTCCTTGAGTGCTCTCCCTTTGAGCAGAAAGGCGCCATTGTGTACCTTATCTTGAGCTTTGCCTTGTAGGGGTCAGCTCCATGCTTGGGAATGCATTCCCTGGGGCCATAAACACCTGCAATAACCTTGTTTCCGCCCCACTCCACTAGTGCGGAGCCCTGCGCTTCCTTAAGCACGCCCGCTTCAATCTTTACGGGCCTCAGGTCTTTGGGGCCTCTTCCATCAAGCCTTTTTCCATCTTTAATCATTTCTGGCTTTTCCATTCTATCACATCTTTTCAACATCAATTTTGTCTTTCTTTTCCGGAACTCCGGCTCCTCCCTTCATCAGGGGATTGTCACTTTCCTCTGGAGGCTCAGCCCTAGGGGGCTCCATTACAGGTTCCCCTTCAGACACCTTTGCCGGGTCCTCAGTAACCGGCTCCTTTGCCGGCTCAGGGGTTTCTTCCGCTGGTGCATCCAGTCCGCTCACAGGCTCTTCAGCCTTAGGCTCCTCTGCCTTCTCAGCAGGTGCAGCCGGAGGTGCCTCTTCCCTTGGAGGGACAGTTACGTTTCCACCCTGTTCATTCAGGTATTCAGCCACCTTGTCCGTAAGCCCATGCTTGTGCGCATTTTCAATGATAAACTCAATTGTCTTGAGCGCAAGCTGAAGGTTTCCTTTCCCTCCAATCCAGATGTATCCGTTGTTCCCTACGAAAATAGAGCAACCGGTTCCATCCCGGACCACATTAAGCATACTGCTTTTCTTCCCGATAATCCTCGGTACTTTAGAAGCCGGCACGTTCAGGAGCTTCCCTGCGGGAAGCCTCTTTGCATCTGTAATATCCACGTTTCCAACCTCATCGGCGAATTTAATCCGCCCAAAGATAAGGTCACCCTGCTGGAAGCTTACTCTAGTAAATTTAGAGCTGATAAATCCTCCATGTGCAAGGTTAATGTCCACGGAATATCCCGCATGCCTTACGTCCGTAACTACTCCAACCACATTGTCCCCTGGCTTGGGTCTGTATACAAGTTCCAGGGGGATAAACCTGTCCTCCCGCACCATTCCTAGCACGGTCGCATAAGTCTTTCCCTCCACCACTACGGTGTTTGGAACCCTCATTTCCTGTTCCCAGATCATCTCTCCGGGTACTACAATCTTTTCCAATCAATCACCTATTCAATTTTTTTTGTCTCGACCTGTCCGGCCGTCAGCTTGTTCATCTTGTCAAGGAATTCTCCCTGCATTCCCGCAGGAATCTCAACCGCAACTATCAGGTATCCATCCTTGAGCCATTGTTCCTTCTTTATCCCATACATTTTCAGGGTCCCGTACGCCCGGTGCGAATACTCCGGCGGAATCTTCACCGCGATTTGTACCTTNTCGAANTTAATCGGAATCAGCGGCCTCAGCTTCTTGAGAAGCTCATCCATCTGTTCNTTTGGTTCCTTGAAGGGATCCACGTGGAACCTTACCTCCTCCATCGCATTCTCAATGCGTATCGGCGGAATCGGTGCCTTTGTGCGCACATCTATTGCTTCCCTGCAAATCATATCTATGATTTTCTTGCGTTTCTCCCCCACCTTTTTCTTCCTTTGCTCGGTGGTGAGCTGCACATTTCCCTTCTTCAGGGCAATCTCCAGGACCTCTATGATATCTGTGGTTCCGAACGCCTTCTGGATTTCCGAGCTCTTCGCCCGTTCAGCCTTCTTTGCGTCCTCGTAAATCTCGTCCACCACGAGTATGTTCTTGAGATCCTTCTTTCCTCCGTCCAAATAGAGGTAAGTGTTCTTTGGGTCTACGTAAAGCTCAAAGTGCTTTCCTTCTTTATCGTAGGAAGCAATTATCGCGTTATCTAAGCTCACCATAATCTCACTTGCCCAGAATCGTGAGTTTTGCAATTGAAGCGAATAAACCCACGAGAAGTAGACTTTGTCTACCCAGATTCGGACTTGTAGGCATTATTTTATTATATACGAGTTTTTAAACGTTCCTATGAAATTTTTTGCTGCTGCGTTAAGCTGTGGTAAAAATTTCTGTAAAAACATAATCCGTTTTACGCTACTTTTTGTTTTCTGCTGGGGCAGACATAATAGAGACGTTTAAAAAAGTTTCCATAATACAATAACCCAACAACAGTCAATTTCTGCCCACATGTACTGCTGGTAGCAGGAGGGATTGAATGGATAAAAAGAAATTAGTTGCAGGCATCGACGAGATGCTAAAGGAGAAAGGAAGCAGGAAATTCACCCAGTCAGTTGAAGTGATATTCAACTTCAGGGGTATTGATTTTTCGAAGCCGGAAAACAGGCTGAACCTTGATGTCGCACTTCCAAACGGAAAAGGCGGCAAGGAGCCCAAGGTAGTTGTAATCGCTGATGGTGAAGTCGGAACCGCCGCAACAAAAGCCGGTGCGGACGCAGTCATCTCAGTGGATCAGCTCCTGGAATACAAAAAGGACCAGCCCAAGCTCAAGAAGCTTGTCCAGGAATCCGTATTCCTTACGCAGCCCAACCTTCTCGGTCAGATTGCAAAGAACTTTGGTCAGTTCCTCGCAGTAAGGGGAAAGATGCCCAAACCAATAGTGGGAAACCCTGCAAACGCAATCAACGCTGCAAAGCGCTCAGTCCGCCTTACTTCCAAGGGGAAGTATATGCCGGTTGCGCAGGCACTGGTTGGCTCGGAAAGCATGGACTCCAAGCAGCTTGCAGAAAATGTTGAAGCGGTGTATGATGCAGTGAAAAATAAAGCTGGTGCGTCAACCCTAAAGTCCGCCTATGTAAAGCTCACAATGGGCAAGGCGTTCAAGGTGATGTGAGGTGGGAACTATGGCAGAAGAAAAGAAAGACAGGCCTGAAATCGCAAAGAAGAAGGCTCAAGTGGAAGAATACAAGAAGGAGTTCTCAGCATCCAAGAACATAGTAATCATTGATTTGATGAAGCTCCCGGACAGGCTTCTCCAGAATGTAAGGAAGAAGCTCAGGGAACAGGGAACAAAAATCAGGATTGCAAAGTCCGCAGTAATGACCCGCGCGCTTGAAGGCGCGGGAAAGCCCAAGGAGCTTATTGGCCTCTTTGAGCAGCCTGCAGCAGTAGTGCTCACGGAACTCTCCCCATATGAACTGAACAAGTTCTTCAAGGAGAACACCATTGACATGATTGCAAAAGCAGGGCAGATTGCACCGGTAGATATTATAGTTCCTAAAGGGGAAACCGCGCTTCCGCCCGGTCCCGCGCTTTCAGAATTGAAGGCAGCAGGAATTAACGCGCAGATCCGCGGCCCAAAGATTTCAATCGTAAAGGATTCAACCGTGGTTAAAGCAGGGGAGGAAATTACTCCTGATAAGGCAAAGGCACTTGGAACTTTAGGTTTCAAGCCGTTCAAGACGAATGTGGATGTTCTCCTCGCATATGATGGGGAATATGTATATGCGCCCGATTTGCTGAACATCTCCGCGGAGACCCTTGCGCCGGAATTCATAGACTCCCTGAGGGCAGCATTCAATGTTTCAGTGAATGCGGATGTGCCTACCGAGCAGAACATTACGCTCCTGCTCACACAGGCATTTACTCAGGGGACGAATGTTGCGATCAACGGCGATATTTACTCTCCACAATCGATAGAGCAGCTTCTCACCCAGTCCCTAAGGACTGGAATGGTTCTATCCGATAAAGTGCCCTCATCAGGAGCCTCTATCCCCACAAAGGACGAGTCTCCAAATGCGGCGGAGTCTGCACCTAGTGCAGAAGAAGCTCCCAAAGCTGAGGAACCAAAGCCCGAAAAGAAGGAAGAAGAACCCAAAGAGGAACCGAAACCTGAAAAGAAGTCTGAAGAACCAAAAGCTGAAGAGCCCAAGCCTGAAGCCAAGGAAAAACCGAAAGCTGAAGAGAAACCTAAGGCAAAACCAAAGCCCGAAATCACACCCCGAGACTCTACCTCCACAAAAGACGAGTCTCAAGATGTGAAGGCAGAGGCCCCCAAGAAGGAAAAACCAAAGGAAAAACCAAAGGAGAAACCCAAGGAGGAGCCGAAACCTGAAAAGAAGGAGGAGAAACCAAAGGCGGAAAAGAAGCCCAAGGCAAAACCAAAGCCCAAGGAAAAATCCGCATCAGGAGCCTCTACCCCCACAAAGGACGAGTCTCCAGATGCGCCCTCAGATGCTTCTGCTGAGGAAAAGAAAGAAAAGGCTGAAGAGAAATCCAAAGCCAAAAAAGAGTGATAAAAATGGCGAAAGTAGACCCATATTTGCATGCCGTGCTTCTTTTGCATGGTGCTGGGAAAGATGTTTCCCAGGAAGGAATTGTAGCTGTTATGAAGGCGGCCGGAGCAGAAGCAGATGACGCTAAAGCAAAGGTTCTTTCTGAAGCAGTGAAGGGAGTAGACTTCGAGGACCTCCTCAAGAATGTTGCAGCAGTTGCAGCAGCACCCGCAGCAGCAGCACCCGCAGCAGCAGGTGCAGCACCCGCTGAACCTGAAGAGGAAGAAGTTTCCGAAGAAAAGAAGGAAGAGCAGGCAGCTGAAGGCCTCGCAAACCTCTTTGGATGAGTTTAACTCCTTTTTTATTTCCTTTTTTTATTTTCTTTTCTCTTTTCATAACACTTTTAAACCCTTATAATCACAATACTTATTCATGAATAATGGCAATAAAGGCAAATTGCCGCCTAAACCCACTCTTACTCCAGGTGCGCGGATTAGCACACCCCCTCCCGTTCCGGAGAAGGCAAAACGAGCGAGCATTACCCCCCCTCCACTTCCAGTTTCCGAAGTTGATGCTGACCCGGAGCCTACAAACCCAAGGATAAAAAACCCTGAACAGCAGAAGATGCTGGAGATTCTCAGGTCTTTTTACCCTAAGGATCAACCCAGGCTGGATATGAATGGGAATGCGCTTCCGGTACTCCAGCTCCACCTCAAGGACCAAAACGATGCCCTACTCTTGGAAATTGCGAGAAACACAAAATTTCTCTTCCGTCTCATTCCTATGAAATATGTAGTAATAGGTGCAACAATTCTTGCGCTTGCTGCAGCAGGTGCGGCAATCCATTCTTGCTCAGAAACTAAAAAACTGGAGCAGAGAATAGAGCAATTAGAAAAACAAAAAGCCCCAAAGAAAACCTCTTACATTCCAAGATGCCTGAGCAATCCACCGCAAAAACCAACCCAAAAATTAATCCCTAAAAGGCCAATGCGAAGAAGGGCCTAATCCTCCTGCATCAGTTCCTTATCTTTTAATTCGTTCTTTTCTTTCCGCCTTACCGCATAACCCAAATCAGAATCAGTCAGGCAAACAAGGACAGCTTCCTTCGCTCCTTTATCCATAACCGCAAGCCATCCATGCTTCTCACTTTCCCCAATCCCAAAAACAGGATTCTTTATTCCCTTCACCCCCGCAGCCTCCAAAGTAATCCCTATGTGTGTCCCTCCACGCACCACAAAAATTACCTTATGCGTGCAAATCGCAAGGGTTTCCGAATCAATAACTGCATAATTCTTCTTGGAAAGTTTTTCCCCAAGCTCAAAATCCTTGGAATAAACCCCAAATGCAGCCTTTTCCAAAATAATCTCAAGCAGCACAAGCTTATCCGAACCCGGATTCAATACATAAACAAGATAATGCCCCTCATCCTTCTTGTGCGCAATTAGTTCCGCATCCCCGCTAAGCTTCTCAATCCCGAAATCCTTGGGGTTCACAATCTGGAGCAAACCGGTTTTGGGCTGTTTCAGCCCAATAAGCCCCTTATCCACCTCAATAATCAAATCCCCGATTTTTTCCGCATGGTGCTCCCCCTCCCTCTTAGCAGAAACCCACCTCTCAATCATTTCCCAGGTTACGTGTTCGTGCATCAGCGGCTCACCAAATCATGCGCCACTTCCGTGGCTTTCTCAAGCACCTTCTCTTCATCCACAAAGGCAATCTTCCCCTCTTTCAAAACAAACTTCCCATCCACCATAACATCCGTTACGTTTCCAGGATTAATAGAATAAACAATGGAACGCAAATCATTGTGCAAAGGCACAAGGTTCGCGGCTTTCGCATCAACAATCACAAGATCCGCAAGCTTTCCCTCTTCTAGGCTCCCCGCATCAATCCCCACTGCTTTCGCACCATTAATTGTAGCAGCATCCCAGACCTTTGGTTCCGGATACATCTGCGCATCCCAGTATTTGTGCGTCTGCAAAAGCAATGCATATTTCATGGTTTCAAGCATATTGAGTGAATTGTTGCTCGCAGCCCCATCCGTTCCAAGCGTAACATTTGCTCCAGCCTCATCAAACTCGGAAACCGGGCAGATTCCCCCGGTTGCAAGCTTCAGGTTGCTCACCGGGCAGTGCACCACATTCGCCCCATTCTTCCCTGCAACCCCAATCTCTCTTTTGGTAACCCAGCCCATATGCGCAAGAACAGAGTTGGAATCAAGAAGCCCGATAGAATCCAGGTACTCCACCGGGCGCATACCCTTCTCCTTAAGCAGGTTGAATACCTCCTCCCGGGTTTCGCTTACGTGCATATGGAACTGTAGCCCTTCCTCATTTGCAAAAGCCTTAGCTGCCTTCAGCATCTCCTCAGAGCAGGTATACACAGAATGGGCTGCAACCGCAACTTGCACCCTGGAACTCATCCCTTTTATCTGCCCCACTTTATGCCTGAGTTCCTTCATCTCGCTTTCCACATTCCTCCCCGCAGGCTTATCATAAACCCCCTTCCCAAGCACAGTGCGAATCCCGCTTTCAATAACCGCATCCGCCATGTGCTTTATTCCGAACATATACATCTCATTGAAGCAGGTGGTCCCGCTCCTAATCATCTCAATTGCCCCCAGCATTGTTCCCCAGTAAATATCCTCATTGCCCATTTTCTTTTCCGCAGGCCAGATTTTCTCCTCCAGCCACCGGTGCAAAGGAAGCCCCTCTCCATACCCACGCAATAATCCCATTGCCCCGTGCGTATGCGCATTAACCAATCCAGGGAACACCAATTTTCTTCTTCCCTCCAGAACTTCCTCCGCCCCCTCGTTAGGTATTTCTTTAGCTACCTTCGCAATCTTGTTTCCCTCAATAAGAATATCCCCTTGCAGCATCTCACGGTTCGCGTTCTGCGTAATGATTCTTGCCCCCTTAATGAGAACTCCCATGCGCTAAACTTATGCAGAAGCCTATATAATCATTTTGAAATATACTCATTACGAATTCTGGTGTTATTATGGATACAGGAGAAAAGTATGAAGTTAAGGACATGTCCCTTGCAGAGCAGGGAAAGAAGAATATTGAGTGGGCAAGAAACCACATGTCATGCCTAAAGTCAATTTCTGAAAGGTTTGAAAGGGAAAAGCCATTTGAGGGAATCACAATAGGATTAGCTCTCCACGTAACCAAGGAAACCGCAATCCTTCTTTACACGCTCCGCGCAGGTGGCGCAAAAGTTACAATTGCAGGATGCAACCCGCTTTCCACCCAGGATGATGTTGCCGCAGCTCTTGCCGCAGATGGATTCTCAGTGTACGGATATAAGGGAGAAACAACTGATGATTACTACAAGTACCTAAATAAAGTACTGGACCAGAAGCCCCAAATCACAATCGATGATGGGGGAGACCTCCTTAAGCTGATCCACACTGAAAAGCCGGAGCTTTTAGAATCAATGATTGGAGGATGTGAAGAAACAACAACAGGAATAATCAGGCTTGAAGCAATGGCCAAGGATGGCGCATTAAAATATCCAGTGGTTGCAGTAAACGACAATGACACCAAGCACCTCCTGGACAACTATTACGGCACAGGCCAGTCCACTTTAGACGGGATTCTTCGTTCAACAAATGTCCTTCTAGCAGGAAAAACATTGGTCGTATTGGGCTATGGGGATTGCGGAAAAGGAGTGGCCCTAAGGGCAAAGGCAATGGGCGCAAACGTAATAGTAACCGAAGTAAAACCCTTCAGGGCCCTCCAGGCCTTCTATGACGGGCACAGGGTAATGCAGATGAATGATGCTGCAAAGCTCGGAGACATCTTCATAACAGTTACAGGAAATAAGCACGTCATTTCATTTGAGCATATGAAAATGATGAAGAATGATGCAATCATGGCAAATTCCGGTCACTTTGATTCTGAAATTGATGTTAACACCCTAAGGGAGAACGCAGCTGCAACAAGGGAAATGAGGCCATTCCTGGAGGAATTCACTCTGGATGGAAAGAGGCTCTACCTATGCGCAGGAGGAAGGCTCGTAAACCTGGGTGCAGCGGAAGGCCACCCCTCAGAAGTAATGGCAACCTCTTTTGCAGGCCAGGCGCTTGCATGCGAATACCTTGTAAAGAATAAAGGAACCCTCGGTGCAAAGGTAGTTGACCTCCCGGATGAAGTAGACATTGAAATCTCCAAACTGCAGCTTGAAGCAATGGGAGTAAAATTTGATGTTCTTACAGAGGAGCAGATAAAATATCTCTCAAGCTGGCAGGAGGGAACTGAATAATCAGTTTTTAAAGTTTCCTCACCCATAACATCTCAAATTAAACGGTGAACTGATGGATTATGATGACCTTCTGGACAAAGCACACAAAGAGTTGCCTGAGGATATAGGCACAGGGGAACGTTTCGAAGTCCCCACTCTGGATGTTTTTGTGGAAGGAAACAAAACAATAATCCGCAACTTTTCCCAGGTTCTCCAAAAAATAAGAAGAACACCTGAGCACATACTCAAATACTTCACAAAAGAATTCGCAGTCCCTGCAACTACCGAAGGAGACAGGCTCATTTTGCACAGGAAGCTCAATAGGGATCTCCTTAACAAGAAGTTTAATGAGTACGTTAAAACATATGTGATTTGCGAGCAGTGCGGAAAGCCGGATACCCATGTAGAGGATACGGGCCACAGGTCCAAAATATTAGTTTGTGAGGCTTGTGGAGCCAGGACAGCGGTGAAATAATGGCAGCCGGAAGAAAGAAGAAAAAAACAGGCTTTAGGGGAGTTAAAAAACCCTATAAGAGGAAGCCGGCACCGGGCACAGTGCAGCCAATCATGCGTGTGAAGCTCCCCAGGCAGGGAGAACTCCTTGGAATTGTCACAGGAATTATGGGCGGGGGCCGCATGACCGTTCTCTGCAATGACGGAAAAGAGAGAATGGGCAGGATTCCCGGAAAGCTCAAGAGAAGGATTTGGGTTAGGGAAGGAGATGCAGTTACGATACGGCCCTGGGAGATTCAGGGGGACCAGAAAGGAGACGTTATCTGGAGATACCACCCGAATGAGAGGAGATGGCTCCGGGATAAGGGCTACTTAAAGGTAGGATAGATGTCCCGGAAGGTTTCAAAAAGAAAAAGGCCTTTGAAAGACGACTTTTTGCTTAAGGAAAGATTCAAAGTGGAGAGCGAAGTTTTTGACCGCTCCACTCTGCTCGAGTTATCCCACCTAATTGGAAAAGGAATTCTGGAAACAATCGAGAATCCACTTTCCACAGGGAAGGAAGCAAATGTTTTTCGTGCCACAACCCCCTCTGGAAATTATATTGCGGTAAAGATATACAAGATGGAAACAACCAAATTTATGCGCCGCAAGGAATACCTGGATGGTGATCCCCGATTTAAGAAATTTAAACGCTCTGAGCGGGATTTTGTTTATGCATTTGCACAAAAAGAATACAAAAACCTGGAAATTTGTTTCCAGGCCAAAGTGCATGCGCCCAAACCCCTTCTCCAGGTAAAAAATATCCTAATTATGGAATTCCTGGGTGAAGAAGGGCTTCCATATACCCAGTTGAATATTCTTGGCCCGGAATCCATAAGCCAGCTAAAGAGCATTCTTCTGGATATGCGCAAAATGTACCGAGCGGGCCTGGTGCACGCAGACATAAGTGAATACAATGTTTTAGTTGGCCCCAAGCCATACTTAATTGATTTTGGGCAGGGCGTAGTACTTTCCCATCCAAATGCAGAAAAATACCTGGAACGGGACATACACAACATCGTAAAGTATTTTGCAAAATTCGGATTCAAAATGGGCCCTGAAGAAGCACTCCGATACGTTAAATCCTAATTACATCTTATTTGGAACTGGAACCCCAAGAATCCCTAATCCAATTGAAAGCACATTGTTGAATGCTGAAACCATTGCCAGCCTCATCTTCCTCTCCTCTTTCACTTCAGCCTTAATCACAGGATTGTTCGTGTAGAACTTGCTGAACCCATTAGAAAGGGAATATAAGTAATCCGAAACTAAATGCGGCCTCATCTTCCTTGCTGCATCCGCAACAACTTCCGGGAACCTTGCCAGCTCCTTTATGAGCTTCTTCTCATCAGCATTGAACTCATATGCTTTTACTGCAGCCTCGTACCCTGCTTTTTCCATAATCCTTCTTGCGCGCACGCACGCATACTGCAGGTATGGTCCCGAATCTCCCTCCAAACTCAAAACCTCATCCCACTTAAACACCAATTTTTTTTCCGGTGCAATCTTGAGGAACGCATACCTTATCGCCCCAATCGCAACCTCTTCCGCAATAGTTTCTTTCTCATCTTCCGGAAGTTCGCTCTTCACCTTCTCAAGCGCACGCTTCTTTCCCTCAATTGCAAGCTCATCCGCGGTGTGCCCCACCCAGGTTCCTTTCCTTCCTGAAAACTTAACTTCTGGAAGCCATGCATGCTCATATGCAAGGTGCACAAAGTTCTCAGCTTCCTTTTCATACCCAAGCACATCCAATACATGCTTGATTACTTCCTGAGGGTACTTTTGCTCCACTCCAATTACATTCACAACCAAATCCGCTTTCCCAAAACCCATTTCCTTTCCTTTTTTGGAAGTGATGTACGCAGTTCCATCCGTAGGCTGGTCTAGGAATTTAGCATACTTGAATCCCCCCGTAAGCTTCCCAAATTTCCATAAATGAAATATCATGTCTTTCCCAGTATAGGTTGCAGTCCCGTTGCTCCGTATAAGTATCTTGTCAGGGTCAGTCATCCCCCGCATCTTCCCCCCAAGCTTAACCACCCAGCAGCCTTCACTCTTCCCACTGCTTTCATGAGTAACTGCCCCACTTGCCTTAAGCTTCTCAATCCCCTCTTCAAAAATCTCCCTCATAATGTCGCTCTCGCAAATAAGCACATTCTCATGGTTCCCATAATTGAATGCGGTTTCATACTGGGCCTTTACACACTCCTCCGCTAACCACCTTGCTTTTTCCGCAGTTTCGTTCCCCCCATTCTCCATTTCCTTCAAAATCCCTTCCGTAGATTTCTTTACAATTTCATCCTTCTCCATCCGTTTTGCAACCTTTACATATTCGTGCCCAATCCAGTGGTCGGCTTTCCCCTCTATCTTTTTATCTTCGTTTAGGTAGCCCCACAGGCTCTGCGCCACCTGCAACCCCAAATCATCAATATAATCCATCCGCTGCACACCATCCCCGGAAAACCGCAAAAGGTTTGCAACAGAATCCCCAAGCAGCGCATTCCTTAAATGCCCGATATGCCAGGGCTTATTCGGATTTACGGAAGGGGATTCCACAATAACCCTCCTTCCGGAGTTCCCGGATCCATACTCCCTCTCTGCCTGCAGGATTCTCCGTACGGCCTCCGCGTAAAACTCATCAGAAAGGAAGAAGTTGATATATGGACCAGTAACTTCAACGCTTTCCACCCACTCGTGGGCTTTGAGCTTCCCCGCAACCTCCCCCGCAGCCTGCACAGGGCTCATCTTCATCTTTTTCGCAAGAATAAAGCCAATCTTGCTTGCAATATCTCCCTTCCCCTCTTCCGCAATCTCAAGAGTAGTAAAGCATACACTTTCATCTTCTTCGCTTGCTTTGGAAATAAGGCTCGCAATCTGGTGTTTTGCATTGAGTATCATGAGAAGCAGTTTATACAAGAATAAATAAAAAGAAAGAGGATAAGGGGGCCTATTCGCCTCCGTCACTTCGGAGCAGTTTGCCGCGTTCCGCGCCTACTCCGAAGTGCCGCCCATTAACTCTACAAGAATCGCATTCTGTGCCCACAACCTATTCTCAGCTTCATCAAACACAACCGAGCATGGGCTATCTATCACTTCTGCAGCAACTTCTACCCCGCGGTGCGCAGGCAAACAATGCATAAAGATTGCATCCGGTTTCGCATGCCCCATCAATTCAGCATTTACCTGGAATCCTGAAAAGTCCGCAAGCCGTTTAGCTTTCTCCTCATCTTGCCCCATGCTTATCCATACGTCTGTATAGACAACATCCGCATCCCTCATTGCGTCCACAGGGTCATGGGAAATAGAAACAGTTCCCTTGGCCTGCGCTTTAGCTTTTTCAAGCATCTCAGGTTTAGGCATATACTCGGGCTTGTCCGGGCAAAGCCCCACAACATTCGCACCTAATTTAGAGAACCCGATCATTGTGGAATGGAACATGTTGAATCCGCAGTCCCCTACATACACAACCTTCAAGCCGCCAACTTTCCCTTTCTTCTCCATCACAGTAAGCATATCTGCCATCGTCTGGCAGGGGTGGTACATATCCGTAAGCGCATTAATCACAGGAACCGTAGCATTTGCTGCAATCCCTTCAATATCCGAATGCTTATTCAACCTGGCCATAATCCCTTCCACGTAACGGCTCATGGTCCTTCCAGTATCCTCAATGGTCTCACCACGGCCAAGTTGGGTATTCTTAATATCCAGAAACATCCCTGCCCCCCCAAGGCGAGTCATCCCGGCCTCAAAGCTCATACGAGTGCGCGTAGAAGATTTCTGGAAAAGCATCGCCAGGGTTTTGTCCGGCAATCTTTTCACGAGCTCGCCCTTCTTCATCTTCAAAGCAACGTCCAACAGATATTCCAATTCCTCTTTGCTGTAATCCAAGAGGGTCAAAAAGTGCCTTCCTTTTAGGTCCATATTCCCACCTTCACCCAACTTCATCATACAAATTAAAAAACCCCAAATAAAGCAGAATTAAAAGCCTTCTTTCTCATAATAAAACTTTCTTCTAGGGATATTAATGCTCCTGATAATTCTAGCCCTGTTTCTAGGACTCCTTACCGGGCTAATCCCAGGGCTGCACCCCAACACCCTTACCTCAGTCCTCCTTTCCTTGAATATAGAATCCCCTGACCTTCCCTTCGCAATAATTGCAATGTTTGCAGTCCATTCCATAATCGCCTACATTCCCTCAATTTTCCTTGGAATCCCGGACTCAACCGTAGTTCTCTCCGTGCTTCCAGGGCACCGCATGGCCATGAAGGGAAAGGGCCTCGAAGCCCTCACAGTGATGGTGGTTTCTGCCATTTTTGCAGTCCTGATTTGCATAACCTTATTCCCGGTATCCCAGGCACTCTACCCGATAGTTTTCCCTGCAATCCAGCCCTATCTTTTTCACATCCTGATAATTGCTTCCGCAATCCTGGTACTGAGAAGCAGGAACCCCCTGGGCGCATTAGTAATCTTCATACTTGCAGGAATAATAGGAAAACAGGCATTTTCCTTAGGGCTTCCGGATCCTTTTCTCCCATTATTTACAGGAATGTTTGCAATGGCCGCAATCTTCACATACTCAAATGCAAAACTCCCGGAGCAAAAACTCCCAAAAAGAATTGACCTCTCTCTCCTGAAGTTTGCAGCACTTGGAGTATTCTTGGGATGGATTGCAGACCTGCTTCCAGGAATAAGCTCCCCTGCCCAGGTGGCAGCATTCGCCTCAATAATTGTCCCGTTCGCAGGTGCCGCCTATCTCGCAACAATCGCCTCAATCGGAGTAAGCGAATCAGTTTTCGCTTTCTCTACTGCATCCACATTAGATAAAGCAAGAATAGGCGCAATCGCAGAAGCCTCCTCCATCACTCCCATACAAGACGCACTCCTCCCTTATCTCTCAGTATTCATAATCGGAATCGCTTTTGCCTGCGTCCTGGTCTACATATTCAGGCCAAAAATAGGGGAAATCTCCAAAATAAATTTCAGCATAATGAACACGATGCTTGCAATCTATCTAATCGCAATTGTTTTCCTGATTGATTCGCTCCCGGGCCTAATACTCTTCTTTGTAGCAACTGCATTGGGATATTTATGCATAAGAATGAACGTAGAAAGAACAATCTTAATGGGCTCAATAATTGTGCCTACGATTCTTCTCTTATTTTAGGTTAGTTACTTAGAAGAGATCTTTTTTACTTCTTCTAGCAAGCCAGGACTATCGTATTTGTTTATCACTGGCCTTCCCGTGGCGAGTCGCAGCTCATCCATATAGATCTTGCTTTCTGCAGTAAAGAATACTACCTTTTTTTGCAATTCTGCAGGAAGCTTCATGAAAACTTCCCTTCCACTCATTCCGGGCATGTTTACATCCAGCACAATTGCGTCAAATTTTTCTGCATTTAATTTTTCAAGGGCTTCATTCCCTCCGTTAGCAGTTTCTATCTTCCCAGCCTGTTTAAGGAACCGGCTTGCGCTCCTGAGTATTTCCGGAGTATCATCCACAATAAGCACTCTTTTTTGTTTTTGAATCTGGTCCGGGGCGCCTTTTTTTGCCTTTTCGCTAGGTTTTGGGGGCATCCCGCTTGAACCATTCTCCATTGGGCTTCTGAGTACGCGTTTCATACATTTAATTGTGTATAATAGTGTTTTTAAATGTATTTATCTATGGATGGACCCATGTCCTCCCCTTTGGGAACATCATGCACTATGTGGGGGGAACTAACCCCCATACTTATCCGACATCATCCTAGGGGTGCACACGCGTACGATCACGCGGGAACATCATGCACTCCCTAATGTTGTGCATATTTGTAGCCTTCATGGTAATCCTTTCCAGCCCGATGCTCCATCCTGCGTGCGGAGGCGCCCCAACACGGAATGCATCCACATAGAACTGGAAGTTCGCTGGATCCAGATCACGCTTCTTAAGCTGCTCTTCAAGCAATTCCGGAATATGGATACGCTGGGCACCGCTGGAAATTTCCAGCCCCTTGTAAAGCAAATCATACGCTTTGCACACTTCCGGCTTACCCTCTTTAGGCATAGAGTAGAATGCACGGCTCATTGTGGGCCAGTCATGTATAATGAACAATTCCTCCCCGAGAAGTTCGTAGATTTTCTTTTCCTGCTCCTTGGAGAAATCCTCTCCCCACTCATGAGATTCCCCCTCAGAATTCAGCTTATCTACAATTTCAGTATAGGTATGCCTCTTAATCTCTGAAGGAACATTAATCTCGGTTTTAAGGAGTGCAAGCTCATCCTTCATTTTTGCAGCAGCATTAAGCACGGAAAGAGTAACTTCCGAAAGCGTATCCATCCCATCAGTATCATCCGCAAAGCCCATCTCCACATCCATCTGGATTACTTCGTTCAAATGAGTTACGGTGTGGTGCTTTTCCGCCCTCCAAACAGGCGAAGTAATCATAACCTTGTCTATTCCCCCAACAACCGCAAGCTGTTTATACAATTGCGGAGACTGTGCCAAAAATGCTTTCTGCTCAAAATACTGTACAGGGAATACTTCCGTTCCCCCTTCCGTAGCCGCAGCCACAATATGCGTGGGGTGCACTTCCTGGAAGCCCATTTCGACAGTTTTCTTTCGGAACTCCTCAATAATTGCCGCTTTAATCTTGAAAATCGCAGCAACATCCGGCTTCCTCAGGTCTAGGTACCTAAAATTAAGCCGAGTATCTAAATCAGATTCCACAACTCCCGTAGGGTCGATAGGAAGCTTTTTCTCTACAACACTAAGCACCTTGACTTCCGAGGGAACTAATTCCACTCCCCCAGGTGCAACCTTGTTCTCCGCAACAGTGCCGGTAACAGAAATAACATCCTCTTTGTTCCTTTTCATATTCTCTAGGACTTCATCCGGAACTACGCCCTTTTTTGCAATAATCTGCATAATTCCTGTTTTATCCCGCAATTGAATGAAGATGAGCTTTCCAATGTCCCGAATTTCGTGCACCCATCCGGCAACAGTTATTTCTTCCCCTGCCTTCTTCTTTGCAGAATCAACATAATCTGTCCTAATCATAAATATCACTTTTGCTCATATTGGTTAATACACATTATTAATGTTAGCGGAAACCGGAAAAGAAGATAAAAGAGGGATGGAAACCATCCATCTATTTTGAAAGGGTAATCTCGATTGCGGATACCTTGCTCATGCTCCCGTCTTCAGAAGCAAGTTCTTCGGTCTTTATGAGGATGTCCTTTACATCCACTTCAGGTAGAAAGCGGTTCCTTACAATCTCTGCAACGTCCACTGCCCTTGAGATGAGCTTTCCCCTTGCCTTTAGAATCACCGAGTCACCCCCGTTGTTGAATTGGGTGACCACTGCAAGCACATATCCCATCACGCCTTTCTTGCCGATGAAAACGATGTTTTCATCTCTTTTTTCAGTTGTTGCTTCCGATTTTTCAGTTGTTGCTTCGGTTTTCTCAGCTGCTTCTTCTGCCATAGTCTTCACCTTTCCCACTTAGTACACTTGAAGTGAAAATCTACGTATAAGCTTTTTAAGATATCCCAAGCTCAACTATACGGAATTCGTGATTAGTATGTGCCCGAGAATTGCAATCCTCGATAGGGACCTATGCACCCGCAAAAAGTGCGGTTACCAGTGCGAGAAGGTATGCCCAGTGAATAGAATGGGCGAAGAATGCGTAGTAACCGAAAAGGATACCCAATTCCCCCAAATAAACGAATTCCTCTGCATCGGGTGTGGGCTCTGCGTAAAGAAATGCCCCGTAGATGCAATCACGATAATCAATCTTGCAGGGGAATCCGGGGACCCACTCTACCAGTATGGGACCAATGCATTCAGGCTCTATAACCTCCCGCTTCCCACAGAAGGCCTCTGCGGCATAGTTGGAAGGAACGGAATCGGAAAAACCACCGCACTAAACCTTCTCTCCAAAAAGCTCAAGCCCAATTTCGGTGAGCACACCAAAAAATTCACGGATGCAGAAATACTTGCACGCCTTCCCGTCGCAACCAGGCGCTACTTTGAATCAGAAACCGAAACCACTCTTGAGGTATCCTATAAGCCCCAGATGGTGGACAAGCTCAGGGATGCATTCAAGGGAACGGTTGAAAAACTCCTGAAAACCATGGACGAAAGGAACGCTTATGCAGATGCCGTGGAAAAATTCAACCTGAAAAAAATACTCAAAAGGAAAATTTCCCAGCTTTCCGGGGGAGAGCTCCAGCGCGTATCCATAGCAGCATCCTACCTGAAGGATGCCCACATCTACTATCTGGATGAGCCCTGCAACTATCTGGATATTGAGGAGCGCCTCCGCACATCTTTAATCCTGAAAGATTTTGCAGAAGGAAGAAAGATGGTGGTTGTTGAGCACGACCTCGCAATCCTGGACTACATGAGCGATTACGTGTACATTTTCTATGGAGAGGAAAATGCATACGGTGTTTCCTCAGGGGTAAAAAGCACCCGCGCAGGAATAAACGAATACCTTGCAGGATTCCTCAAAGAAGAAAACATACGGTTCCGCAACAGGGAAATTTCCTTCAGCCAGTACAGCGAAAGGGAAACCCACACCCAAACAAGGTTTTCATACTCCCCAATGAAAAAATCCTTCACAGGCTTCAAATTTTCTTCGGATGAAGGGGACATCCGCCAGGGAGAAATCGTAGGGATTGTAGGAAAAAACGCTTTAGGGAAATCCATTTTTGTAAAGATGCTTGCAGGGGTAGAAGAACCGGATGAAGGCGAGCCCGGGGACTTCAAGGTTTCATATAAGCCCCAGTACATAAAGCCCCAAAAGGACACCACAGTATTCCAGCTATTCATGGGAAGCAACATAAACAAGCAAATCGCAGAAAACGCAAAGCGTGAATTGGGCTTAATGAAACTGATGGAAAAGGACCTGGACCAGCTTTCCGGGGGAGAGCTCCAGAGGGTTTCAATAGCGCAGGCCCTTTCCCAGAAGGCAGACATCTACTTATTTGATGAACCCACCGCATTCCTGGATGTGGAGCAGAGGCTCCGCTTCTCAGACCTCCTCCGCAGGACAATTGCAGAAACCGAAAAATGCGCATTCGTTGTAGACCACGATGTAGTATTTGTAGATTCAATTGCGCACAGGTTAATGGTATTTGAAGGGGAAAGCTCGGTGCATGGCCACGCCTCCACTCCATTAAGCAAGAGGGACGGGATGAATTCCTTCCTCAAAATGGCAGGCATAACGATGCGCAGGGACAAGGATTCCAAGCGCCCAAGAATAAACAAGCCACACAGCGTTCTGGATAGAGAACAAAGGGAAAAGAACGAATACTACTACTCTTCTAAAGATTGATGAGAAACTGGAGCTCTGATAATATCGGATAAGTTCTTTTTTTAATTAACCGATATAATTTAATTTCCATCATCATTAGTTAAAGTAATATCGGATAGCAAGTTTTATAAAGTATCCGATATAGATTATACATATGCCCATAAACAAGGAAACTTACGAAAGAATTCTTAAAAGAAAGAAAATGCTCGATGGCTTAAGGCCATTCAACAAAGGAGCCTTAGCCAAGCTCAAGGAAACCTTTGATGTGGAGCTTACTTACAATTCCAATGCAATAGAAGGGAATACGCTTAGCTTGGGAGAAACGCGCCTGGTGTTGGAAGAAGGCATTACAATAGGGGGCAAAACAATGAAAGAGCACCTGGAGGTTACAAACCACAAGCAGGCAATAGATTTTGTGGAATCCCTCGTCCATAAAAAGAAGATCGGAGAAATGGATGTGCTCAACCTTCATGCCCTCATCTTGGACAGGATCGACCCGCAAAATGCAGGATTTTACAGGAGCTGCAGGGTAAGGATCTCAGGTACAGTCTACTCCCCCCCAAACCCAGCAAAAGTTCCAGAATTGATGAAAGACGTATATCGGATGCTAAATGAAAAGGCAGAACCGATAGGACAGGCAGCGAAGATACACATGAAATTCGTGGATATCCACCCATTTGTTGATGGGAACGGCAGGTTGGCAAGGCTGCTGGTCAATTTATATCTTATGAGGAGTGGCTATCCACCTGTCATAATTCTCAGGGCAGAGAGGAAAAAATACATAAGAACAATAGTGAAAGCAAGGGCGGAAGATAACCTTCCAAATTTTGCAGATTTCCTTGCCAAGGCGGTTGAGCGTTCACTAGACATTTATTTAGATTGTCTTGGAACCCATCCCCAAGAGTATATGACCCTTGCGGAAGCTGCAAAACATAGCAAGTACAGCCAAGAGTACCTCAGCCTGCTTGCGCGCGAGGGAAAGATAGGGGCTGTTAAATTTGGAAGGAACTGGATGATAACAAAGGAAGCCTTAGAAGAGTATGAGAATGAGCACTCATCACCAAAGTAATCAGAAACTGGAGCACCGGAAACCCACCTTTCTTTTCTTTATATTGCCCACCTCCGTTCTTTCTTTGTGAGAACATGAACTCGAAAATCCAGAAAGAAAAGGATATAAAGATATCTATACATAAGGATAGATATATATCTACTGGTGATTCAATGGGAAACGTAATGGTAGCCTTGGACGATGAGCATGAGGAGCTGCTCAGGAAGCTTGCCCAGGAAAAGCAGGGCGGGAAGAAAGGTTCCTTGACTAATGTTGTTCAGGATGCACTAAAACAAGCAAAAAAATCCGACGATGAAACATTCCGGGCAGAATTTATAGAATTTCTAAAGGGAGGAGTCAAAGGAAAATACAAAATGTACAAACACAGAAGTGAGCTATATGATTAGGACTCTTGTGGATAGCAATATACTTGCTTATGCAGCATTAAAAGACCAGGGAGAAAAACATAAAGAGGCTGTAGATGCGATAGCAAATCTAATCCTGGAGCGCAGGATGGTAGTAAGCATCCAGAATCTTGTTGAACTTTCCAGCGTGCTTTTGGAAAAGGCAAAACCAGCCCCAGAACTGGGAAACTTCAAGCGTACAATATTTGGTTATTCCAAATGTGCAGAAGTATTGAGGTACTCTGATTTCACTATAATCAATGCAGCCTCCATTAAGAAAGAACACAAAATTCATTTTTACGATTCTTTGCTCATAGCAACGATGCAGGAAAACAACATTTCCAATATCCTTACTGAGAACACAAAAGATTTCAAAGGCATAAGCTGGATAAAAGCAACGAATCCCTTCACTCAGTAATATACAGTATCTACTTTAGTTATCTCCCCATTCTTTGCAATCTCAACAAAGTATCCAAAACGTGCAGAAGGAGAATCCCATTTTACTTTCCACCCTCCAGTATCCATGTAAACAACTGGAACCGCATCATCATAAGTGCTTACATAATTGTGCACACTCTGGGTTCCAGAATTCATGTGGGAAGCAATTATCGCTTCCTCTTCAAACCCGATTACACATCCTTCCCCTTCGCATACTGTGCACCCGGATGTAGTAATATACTCAGGAGGGTCAGTAACAAAATTCTGCACAGGATAATGATAGAAGTAATGTATCCTCACAGGGCACGGAGTATAAAGCCCTTCGGTAACGCGTGCCCTTATCCTCAGGTAATCCTCCCCTTTCTCATTTTGGAGGGTTTCCCAATCCATCAATTCTGCAGCATCCGCATTCGGATACTTCCCCATCAAATCCTCAAGCACATAATCAGTAGCATCATCTATCTGCACATCTGCCTCGTAGAATCCCATTCCCGCCACTATCAACAGTGATGCCACAAAAAGAACTATGACCACAGTTGCAAGCCTGTCCTCCATACCCCCATATATCAGAAAAACTTAAATAATCCTTCTGAACCAAGCACGCATGCCTTTTTGTAAAATTAATGGGGGGTTTTGCCTACTTCTTCTTTTTCCCCTCAAACCTCATTTGCGGGAAAACCACGGGTGCAGTAAGCCCAAACAGCCTTGCAATCTGTATTGCATGCAATGAGGAATGGTAGTAAAGCGCATTCACTATGTATTCCCCGGAAGCGCCAGTAATCGTTTTGTTCTTTGCCCATTCCTTCTTGGCCTTTTCAGCATCCTTTCCGATAAATGCGGCCTTCCCGGTTAAATGCAGCCCGCTGTTCCCGGGGGCATATCCCGCCGTATAATCAAACGTCAGATTCAGCGTATCTCCTTTTGCCTGCGCTTCAGTAATGGAAATGTTTGTTTTGAATGATTCCGGAGCCTTAGGGCTGTTCCTTCTCACATCACCCGCATAAAATTCAACATATTCAAGCTTCATAGTCTCAGCCTCAGCATACCATCACATGCTCATTTTTAATATTTTTCCTATGGGCCTATCGGAGTCTCCCCGGTAGGCGTAGTAACGCTCATTGGATACGGCATATAGGACCCTTCCCCAATCTGGAAGTATAATCCTGCCCCGAACTCAGGTATTGCGGTGCGTATCACTGGCTCGTACATGGGCGCGGTATATTGTGGAATTGTTTCACTGTGCACAAATCCATACATTCCTACCCTGAAGTATCCGTATTCTTCCGGCCCGAATTTGTATTCAAGGGACATCGCTGCACCTAAATCTATAGCGTCAGTAATGTTGCCCATTATCCCAAGTCTCCAGTCCTTGATTTCAAGTTCCGCACCAGTATAAGCTCCGAGCTCTTCACCCTGCACTGGAGTCCCCTCCACAGTCATCATCTCCCCCTTTGTTTGGGTAACTGCTGCATATATCTTGAACCCGCTTACGTGCTCCACAAATGCTGCAACGTCCCACCTTGTTTTGTCTGAGTAGAAATATCCGCTTGCACCAAGATACATCCTAACATTTCCGTCAAACTTTTTCTGTATTGTGGATTTCCTGTCGTAGAACCATTCGCTCCAGAGTTCATCCTCCACAGCGGCCATCTGTACGCTTTCCATTATTACACGGTTCTCCCCTGCACGTATCTCTTCCACAAGTTTTTCAGGAATAATGTCAGTGTCCAGCGCATCGCAAATCTGGTTCCTTATTTCCGGAGGAATACCTGAAAAGTTTCCTCTTCTTATCTGGCTCACATACTCATTGTACTCGGTCATGAGCCTCCTGTAATCATTTGCATCCTCAAGAATGTTCGAGAAAACGCGCACGGCTCCCTCCACAAATGCGCCCGGCTCTTTCCACACCCATTTTTCCCCTTCTGCCTCAACCGTTTCGCTCACAACTGTTTTTACAAGCAAGACTCCAGCATCAACCGCGGCTCTCTGGAACCAGAAACCGTTGAACAGTTCCTGCCCCACACCAGTGCCTACAATCCCAGTTGCATTTCCGCTCTGGGTTCCATATGGCCCCCATATGGGAACGGAGGCAAACGCCCTCCAGAATCCGCTTTCCCAGTCCACGAGTGTCCTTCCCTGCACCATATTCAGGTCCTGCTCCCACCATTCCTCCTTTTCCTCAACTGTAATAAGCACAATATCTAGGGACCAGTCATTGTTCACCTGGATTCCCAGGTTGTAGTAGTTCCATACGTTCTTTATTGACTTTTCATATTTCTCGTAGAAATCCGAGGTAAGCTCTCCTGCCTGCAGCGGGTTGTTCCCTGCTTCCCTGCGCAGTTCTTCGTAGTCCGCCATCATCCGGTCAAGCCCTGAAATCCTGCTTACGTCCAGCCTTGCGCCGCTTCCGCTTTCAAGGCTCTTAATGAGCCCCACAGTCCTCCAGAATACCTGGTTGTGCTCAATCTCCCCAGCCTGCCCTTCTTCTTCGCTGGTTTCCTGGAGCTGCTCAACCACATGGATAAGCCCTCCCATTACGAGCCCATCGTGCTTTTCGCTTGGTTTTGCACCATAAAGGGTAGCACCAACCCTGTGCAGGCTGTGGATGTACTCCTGCACACCTTCTGCCTCGCTCATCATGGCCATTGCTTCCATGTTTGAGGAGCCCGCTTCATAGAACAGCCCTCCTCCCCCACGGTCAAATTTGCTTTCCCTGCTCTGGGTTTTTATGAAGAAGCCTCCCTTTCCGAACAGTGTTTCCTCAGCTTCGCGCTCGGAGGTTTCCCCGGTGCTAGATTCCCCGAGCCCTGCACCAATATCCAACTCCCAGGCGCTCTTTTCCTTTACCCTCCTCATGGTATAATTGACATCCTGGAGCACATACTTGTCTTCGAATGTTTCCCCTCCTTCTCCCTCTCTCTGTATCGTAAGCATTTTCCCAGGAAGCGCAATAACATGAATATCTGTTGATTTCACCTTTCCGGTTGCATCCAGCTTCTTCACGGTTGTTGCTTCTGCAGGAGTCCACTGCAGGAGAAGCGGCTGGTCCGCCCCCTTTTCCTTTAGGAACGGGACTGCCTGCACATGCCCCAGCCATGCAGTATTTTCAATGTCAAATGCAATCGCCCCTCCACCTCTATCTATTGTGGGCTCAACGTTCCATGCATATGTAGTAGGCGTATCAAATGCCTGGTTCCCAAACCCAGCAACATAATTCAGCGCATCAACAAAATCGTTCTTTCCCCCCTTAATCTCAAAGATTGTCCCGTCTTTTTGTATGTAGTAGTATCTTGCAGTCATTACCTGCTTTCCTTCTACATTTTCGAGCATGTTCACGACCGCAAGGCTCTGGCTACTCTGGCCCGGCTTTTGGTTCCAGTGGGTTGCAACGGTATTAACCAGGAGCTCCTTGCTCTCATCATCTGCAGCAAGCGATTGCTCATAGCCTGCAAGCGCACTGTCTATCCCCGCAACCTTTTCCTCATCGCTCACTCCTCCGCTTGCAATCGGCAGCTTCCCAATAGGAACAGCAAGCGCACCAATTCCCCCAAACGCACGCTGATCTTCTTCCATTCCGCCCCCCCACATCACGCCTCCGGTGGGTGTAATGAGCGCACCTGCAGTGGCAAACCCAACATCCCACTCATCTTCAGGCTTCTTTCCTGCAAGTCCTGCAAATCCCCCGCCCCCTATAATCTTCCCCCCATACTCAGGCATATCCGTTGGGATAAACGCCTTGTTTATCTCCATAATTAATCTTGTAGGGCTAAGGGAAGAGATATTCACTCCAGGAAGATACTCATTAATTGGAACCAATGGGTGCTGCGGCTCCACATAATTCTCAAATGCCTGCCCCACTGCACTGGCCCAGGTGGGAACTGAAAACTGCCTGAACTGCGACATGGTCACTCCCCCACCATAGCTCATCGGGGAAGTCCTCAGCCCCCCTGCAGTATACGGAGTTCCTGTCGCAGGGAAGGGAATCCTGCGCGGCATAAAGTAAGGAGGTATAAATCTCCTTCCCCTATCCAAAGGAGTAAGCAATCCTAGGGAATACCCTGGAGGCTTCTGCTCGATTGAATGCGGAGGAGGCTGGTGGATACGCAACATGTCATTCGTCAATTCCAGCCTTTCATACTGGCTCAGCGCGCTCTTGTCTATTTTTGCAATCTCCTGCAGTGCAGTGTCCAGCCTAGTAACCACCCTTCTCACATTCATCCCCTCAGGGAAAAGTGAAGCAGGTGAAAGCCTGGAAGTAAGCGGGTCTGTTTCCATATCTATTCTTGTAGAAATAACGGTCATCGCATCCCGGAACACATCTGCATCCCCTTCACAGATTTCCGCAATGTTCTGTATTGCCTGGAAATACCTTGGAATAAGCGTTGGGCTTGCGGCATTAAGCTTTGAAACCGTGCTCACCACAAGCCTTTTCTCTTCCATGCTGTCCAGCCCGCTGCTGTAAACCGCTTCAAGATAATTGAAGAATGCAAGTGCCGCAATCGGGCTCATAGTTGCAATCTTATCGTACATTTGCGCTTCCAGCTGGCTCATTTCCATGCCTTCCATCTGCGGGGAAACCATTGGAAAATAATCAGTAAACCACTGTGCCTGCGCCCTCTTCACTTCCTCAAGCCCAAGCCTTGAATCAATCCTGTTCTGCACTTTGTCGATGTATGCAGAATCGCTTGTTTTGATTCCCTCAAAAAGGTTTGCGGAGGTTGCATCCAAAGCAGAAAGATATTTTGTGTAAACTGCAAACAGGTTCTTGTTTTTTGAAACTGCAGTAAGATATTTTGTAAGAGTTTTGTCTTCTGGAGCCACAGTATTGTACATATTGTGCAGCATTGCCATGCCGTTGCGCACCATCCCAATTCCATAGAGCGCTTTCCGCACATCATTAGCACCCTTGGTTTCTATCCCAAGGCTCGCAATCCACTTATTTAGTTCCGCAATTTCCGCATCCGCTTCCGCGTGCTCAAGCTTTGATTTCTCATCTCCCAGATAATTAATTCTGTAAACCATTTTCTGGAGCGCCCAGTCATTTGGGTTCTCCTTGTAAGCTGAAATCAGCTTAGTCAGCGCCATATCTTCGATAAAGGAAGGATAATTTGTAGTTGTGCTGGGCGGACCTTCAAGCTCTTTCGTTGGAACAGAAGAAAGATCTGCAGGCTTTGCTTCTGCCCCTCGCTCATATTCCTCCACCGGAACAGCTTGCGCAAGCACTGCACGCAAAAATCCATACTTGGAATCATTAAGCGTCCCATCCTCAAATACCTGCTTTCCCCCCATCTTTTCATATTTGCTTAGGACTTCGACCATCACGCCCACAACAGAGTATTCTTCCTTACATGATTCAGCCTCAACAGTACATTTTATGTACTCGCGCAGCTTCTCCTTGGTTACATAATTATAGGCGTCCTCCCCTTGTGTGTTCTTCAGGATTTCCTCCTTGTTCATCAGCCTCTCAATGAATTTTTCATCCTTTGGGCTGGGGCTTTCCTTATTCATTATCTTCAGGCATTTCCCAAGATTAGAAAGCAGGTATAAATTTTCCTCAGTAGCGAGCCCCATCGTATTGAGTTCCCTTTCTGCATCGTTGATAAGTGAATCTACTCTCTCATTAAGTTTATTCTTAGATTTGACAACACGCCTCGCCATTTCTTCACCACTATTATAATTTGTAGCCTTAGTAGTATTTATATCTTGCGCCGATGCACCGAAGGCAGCGGCAAATATTCCCGCAGCAAGAACTCCAGAAAAAAATCTTTTTGCCTCAATCCTCACTTTTCCAATTCTTGTCGCAGCTGCTGATGCATCCGCAATGGATTTTTTTCCAACCTGAGGGACATCATTTATTCTGCGCCACTTCATTTACTCACTTTTTTGAACTTGCCCAAATTCTTAACTGATTGTCACACTTTGTAGCTCGCATGAGCGAGCCAAAGGCTCGGGAACTACAAAGTGTGAGTCATCAAATATTGGAAATTAAGGATACTGTTGCCCACCAAGGATTTAAAAAAGAATCTCCCGTCAGTACGGGCAATCCATTAGCGGAGGCTTTAAATTCTTTTTCTTTTCCACAAATGGATTATCATCAATCGGCCCTGCTTCCAGCCCTTCTTCCGAGAAGGGATTTTCTTTAAGATACAGTACTTCAGACCCTTTTTTCTCTACTTCCAGCTCATCTTCCGGAAATGGATTTTCCTTAAGGTACAATGCCCCAGGCTCTTTTTCAGGTGCAGCAAGAGCGGGCGTATCTCCAGAGCTCGCAATCTGCACTTTTTTGGGCTGTGTGCTTCCACATGCCGCAACAAAAATTCCCGCAACGGCAAGCGTTGCAAGATGCCTGAAAGCCCTTTTTACAACTCCGGATTTCTTCATTGATGCTTTGTTCTTCTGAATGAGTTTCATCTCCCGCCTGTTCATATCTATGTATATGTGTGTTACAATTTAAAAACGTGAGCAGTTTTCTTTTTCTCCGACGAAGTGCAGCAACCTTTAAAAACAGAAGCTTTCTAATATAGCGTTCACCTAATTTGCGCCGAAATATGCGCGATGTGTTGTGTTTCAACTAGGTAGGAGCATGCATCTCGCATGTTCGACTCATGCTTCAAGAGCCAAGAGAAAAGATAGTACATGCGAATTACAAATTACCTCGCATGATTCCTTAAGAAGAAATGTACTCTATAAGTTTAGGATGTAAAACAAACTCCAGTTGATCCTGCTGGAGGGTACTGCTATCGGAGTTCGACTAAGCCATGCAAGTCTAACCCTAGGACTTCCTGGGGTGGCAGACTGCTGAGTAACACGTAGTCAATCTACCCTATAGACGGGGATAACCTCGAGAAATTGAGG